>Ga0247820_10001585_pt1 | contig 12782 bp, 9 predicted proteins | sample 13C_Glucose_Day1_2_FD_192480 | JGI IMG/M metagenome (GOLD analysis project Ga0247820, IMG submission 192480) | Soil microbial communities from agricultural site in Penn Yan, New York, United States - 13C_Glucose_Day14 | ecosystem: Environmental > Terrestrial > Soil > Agricultural land | place...
CCGTAGGAGGTGCCCAGAGACCCCTGCTCGACGATGACGACCTTGTTCGTCTTGCGAATGCTGGCCTCGATGGTGCTCCAGTCGAGGCTGGCCCGGTCCAACCACCGCAGGTCGATGACTTCGGCGTCCACTCCGGACTTCTCGGCCGCCTCGACCGACTTGTGCACCATCGCCAGGTAGGACAGGACCGTGACGGCCGAGCCCTCCCGCCGGATGGCGGCCTGGCCCGGGGGCAGGATGTAGTTCCAGTCGGACTTGGGTGCCGGGCCCGAGGACTTGTACAGGTCGGCGTCGTGTTCGAGCACCACGACCGGGTCCTTGAGGTGCATCGCGGCATTGACCAGGCCGACGTAGTCCAGCGCGTTGGACGGCGCGATGATGCGCCAACCCACCGAGGTGGCCATGATGCCGGCCGGATCCATCGAGTGCTGCGACCCGTAGCCCGTGTTGATGCCGATCTTGATGCGCATCAGCAGCGGCATGTCGTGGTCACCGCCGAACATGTGCCGGGCCTTGCCGATCTGATTGAAGATCTGGTCGGCGGCGACCCAGATGAAGTCGGCGTACATCAGCTCGACGACCGGGTAGAACCGCCCATCCTGGGCCAGGCCGCCGCCGAGTCCGGTGAAGGCGGCTTCCGAGATCGGCGTGCCGAACACGCGGTCCTCGTACTTCTCCCGCAGACCCTTGGTCGCGCCGCGGGAGCCGCCGTTGAGCCGGTGCACATCCTCGCCCATGACGACGATGCGGCCGTTCTCGGCCATCCGCACGCCCATGACATCGGCGACGACGTCGACATACTTGCGGGTCTCGAGCTCGTCCGCGGAGAAGTCGTCATTCTCCCGGACCGTGAGCTCATCCAGGGAGGACAGGTCACCGCGGATGCCGACGTCGACGAACGCCGGGTCCGGCCACAGCGCGGGTCGGATCCGCTGTTGGCCGGGCTTGCCGTTGGGGTCTTGTTCGACCAGCCGCGCGCCGATCTCGCCCAGGGCCGTCTTGATCGACTTGCGGACGCCGGCCAGGTCGGCCTCGGTGTAGAGACCACGGCGGAGCAGGTGACCCTCGAGCTTGGCGATCGGGTCGCGGTCGCGCCAGCTCTGCTCCTCCTCCTTGGCCCGGTAGCCGAACGCGCTGCCCGGGAACGGGCCGTTCTGGTGGAAGTAGCGGTAGGTGTCGACCTCGATGACGGTCGGACCCCCACCGTGCCGCATGATGTCCAGGGCCTGCTGCATGGCCAGGTAGACGGCGACGGTGTCCATCCCGTCGACCTTCCAGCTGGGGATCCCGAAGCCCAGGCCGCGGGCCGACAGTCGCGCCTCGCCGGTGGCCTCCTCGACGGTGGTGGAGACGGCGTACTGGTTGTTCTCGATGAAGAAGCACACCGGCAGCTTCCACGCGGCGGCCAGGTTCATGGTTTCCAGGACCGAGCCGATGTTGGTGGCGCCGTCACCGAAGTAGGACACCGAGACGTTGGTGGTGTCGGCATGCTTGTCGGCGAAGGCGAACCCGGCGGCGAACGGGACGGCGCCGCCGACGATGGCGTTGGTGCCCATCGCGCCGGCCTCCATCCACTGCAGGTGCATCGAGCCGCCGCGGCCACGGCAGTAGCCGTCGGCCAGCCCGGCGATCTCGGCCATGCTCTTGTACAGCACCTCGGTGATCTTGTCGGTCAACGGTTGCCGCGGATCGATGCCGTCGGGGGAGACGAAACCGAGCGCCTTGGCGAGGAACTGGTGGTGGCCCCGGTGCGAACCGTTGACCTGGTCATCGGCCACCAACGGCAGGATCGAACCGACCGCGCCGCCTTCCTGACCGATGGACGAGTGGGCCGGACCATTGACCAGCTTCTGGCCGGCCAATACCAGCACCTCCTCCTCGAACGCACGGATGAGGTGCAGCTGGGCGAGCATGGTGTCCAGGACGGCCGGGTCCAGGGCGTCCCAGTCGGCGTCGGTGGAACTCAGGGCGACCCATGGGGCGAGGGGCTCGAGGGGCGATGTCTGCGGCATCGGGGAAATCCTTCGGTTGGTCGGGCGGGAGCGGATCTGCACCGATGGTCCGGGGCGATGGTCAACGCGCCCTCTCCTCGTCGAGATCCTGACCTGACGACCGGCGGCCGAACCGCCGGTCTTGCTATACAACTCTATACATGTATAGGCTTTGCTGGCAAGATGAATTGTGATTCCTCCTCGTCTCGATCCGGCGGCGATGAGGCAACGGAGCAGGTGCGCCCGTCGCATTCGGCGAGCGTGCGGACGTACAATTGGTCCATTCTGTCTTTTCTGCTGTGTTGAGTCGCCGTCGCCGTGCACAGCCACTCGTCGAGGGGGGAACACCATGCTCGGCTCGGAGGTTGTCCGAACATGACCGTACGACCGACCGATGAGCCGTTGAGCTCGCTTGATCGCAGCGGATCGACCCCGCTGTACATTCAGCTCGCCAACGTGCTGCGCGACAAGATCGAGCGCGGCGATTGGAAGCCGGATCAGAAGATCCCGTCCGAGAACGAGCTGAACCGGATGTACGGGATCAGCCGGATGACCGCCCGTCAGGTGCTGGCTCAACTGGTCAACGAGGAACTCCTGTTCCGGGTGCAGGGGAAGGGCACGTTCGTTGCCCACCGCAAGATCGGCACCCGGTCGCCGGCGTACATGGGCATCCGCGAGCAGTTGGAGCAGTTGGGCTACGCCACCACCACCCGGGTGCTGTCCAGCGATGTGGTGACCGCGGATCCGAGAGTGGCGCACCACTTGAAGATCTCGCCGGAGGACCAGGTCTATCGGCTCAGCCGGGTCCGGATGGTGGAGAACGAACCGATCAGCCTGCACACCTCTTACGTACCCACGAAACTGGCTCCCGAACTGCCGGCCGACGATCTGGTGAACCGGCAGCTGTGCGTCATCCTCGAGGAGGAGTACGCCCTGCGGATGACGTCGGTCGAGGAGAGCCTGGAATCGACGCTGCCGTCGGCCGAGGAAGCCAGGCTGTTGAAGATCCGGCGCACGACGCCGCTGTTGCTGCTGCGGCAGGAGATCTCGGACACGAAGGGCCATCGGTTCGAATACTCGCGCATCCTGTTCCGCGGGGACAAGATCCGGCTCGAATTCCACTACGAGCTATAGCCCTCACCTCCGCCGGCGGGCCGAAGCCGGACCGGCGGACGGGTGCGGTCAGGCCGGGACGGTGGGAGTGGGAGCCGGAGTCTGCGCGAGAATCCGGTCCAGCGACTCCACCGTGATGATCCCGTCCTCGCGGACGTCGGTGCCCGCCCGGTACTGCGCGGGCGCCGCCGGTTCGCCCAGGTCCGATACGACGACGGTGGCCGCGGGGAAGGGATCGTCCGCGGTGAACGAGCTCACCGTCACGATGTGCCGCAGCCCGGCCGCCGCGGCGGCGGCGGCTCCGCTTTCGGAGTCCTCGATGACGACGGCGTCGTCGGCGGACAGGCCGAGCTCCTTGAGGGTGAGCAGGTAGATGTCGGGTGCCGGCTTCTTCGCCGGAACGATGTCACCCGCCCAGACCCCGGCGATCCGGGCTCGGGTGTCGGCTCCGACGACCGAGACCAACACCGCCTCCACGCTCTTCGTGGCGGAGGTCGAGGCGACCGCGACCTGCCAGCCGGCGTCCAGCGCCGCATCGATGAGGCGCTTGACTCCCGGCCGGCCGGGCAACGCGCCCGCCTCGACCAGTTCGATGTAGACCGCACTCTTGCGCTGGTGGGCCGCGGCGACCTTCGCCGCCACCTCCTCGGGCGTGCCGAAATCCAGCTCCGGATGCTGCCGCAGGTAGCCGAGCATCCGCTCCTTGCCGCCGCCGATCTTCAGCAGGTCGGCGTACTCCTCCTGCGACCACTGGAACGGCAGCCCCAGCTCGCGAAAGGTCTGGTTGAACGCGACCAGGTGACCGTCGCGTTCGGTGTCGGCCAGGACGCCGTCGCAGTCCAGGATCAGGGCCCGGGTCATGCCGCGGCGCCCTTGCTGCCGAACTCGCCGATGTGCTCGATGACGGTGGCCTGCACGGCCGCGTTGATGTCGTCGAACATCTTGACCGGCTCCCACTTGCCGGTCTGCTCGGCCTTGGCGATGTGGTCGCGGGCGGCGTGCATGTAGGCGAGTTTGATGGTGGTGGAGATGTTGATCTTCGCGACACCGTTGTCGATGAACCGCTGGAAGTCCTCGGGGGACAGCCCGGTGCCGCCGTGCAGCACGACCGGCTTGTCGGTCAGCCGGCCGATCTCGGCCACCCGGTCGTACTGCAGGACGGGGGAGGCCTTGTACAGGCCGTGCGCCGTGCCGAGGGCGGGGGCCAGCAGGTCGGTGCCGGTGTCGTCGGCGACCTCGACGATCTTGGAGTTGCTGTAGGAGTGGATGGCCTCGTCCGAGCCGACCCCGTCCTCGACACCCACGATGTTCTCGATCTCGCTCTCCACGCCGACGCCGGCGGCGTGGCACTCGGCGACGACCTCGCGGGTCTCGTCCCAGGCCTGCTGCAGCGGGCGGTCCGAGGCGTCGAACAGCACCGAGGTCCAGCCGTGCCGGATCACCTCGGTGATGACCGCGCGGTCCGGGCAGTGGTCCAGATGCAACGCGACCGGGACCGACGCGTTGCCCGCCGCGTGCTGGAAGATCCCTGAGATGATCTCCGCACCCATGCTTTTCACGGTCTTGACCGAGGTCTGCAGGATGATCGGGGACTGGGCCTGCTCGGCGGCGGCGATGATGGCGCGCATCGACAGGTCGTCCACGATGTTGACCGCGGCGACCGCATACCCGGCCCTCTTGGCGGCGACGACGAGGTCGACGGTCTTGGCGATGGTCATGTCAATCCTTCGGTCTGGGGTGGCCGGTGGGCCCGCCCGGTTGGCATCAGCTCGGATCTACCTGCGGTTCTGGGCCGATCGTAGCGAACATGTACGAACTTGTATAGTCAACCTAGCGACCAATTTGGGCGGCGACCCCCCGAACCTCACGCACGATGGACAGGAAATTGTCGACGTCGACGCCGAAGCGGGCCATGAACAGGCCGTCCGGGACGCCCGCGACGGTGTCACCGGCCGCCCGGGCGACGTCGCCGTACGTGCCCGGCTGGGCGCTGCCGCCGTAGACCACCCGAGCCCGGGCGTCCCGCTGGCCGATCAGGTCCCGGACGATCGCGATGGACTCGGCGACGTGGCTGGGCGGGGCCGGCTGCGGCCGGCCGATCGCCCAGGCCGGCTCGTAGGCGACCAGGATCTCGCCGCCGGCCGGGAACCCGTCGAGCCACCGGTCGAACTGGCCGCTCACCGCATCCGCCGCCGAGGCGCCCTCGACGTCCTCACCGACGACGATGATCGGCGCGAGGCCGGCCTCGGCGGTGGCCAGCACCTTGCGGTGCACGGTGTCGTCGTCCTCGCCGAACAGCCGGCGCCGTTCCGGGTGGCCGGCCATCACGAACCGGCAGCCCAGGTCGGCCAGCACCTGCGCGCTGACCTCGCCGGTGTAGGCGCCCGGCGGGTACGGGGAGACGTCCTGCGATCCCACCAGACCTCCACCCGCGCCCAGGGTCTCGAGCAGCATGGGGATCAACGGGAACGACGGGCAGCAGAACAGTCCGGTGGCTCCCTCGGTGGAGCCGGCCACCCCGTCGAGCACCCGCGGGCCCCATTGCCGGGCCTGGTCGACGGTGAAGTAGCTCTTGGAACTGCAGCCGATCAAGGTGGCTGGAAGCATCTGTCGAACCCTTCGTGGCGCTGATCTCGACACCGGTCCTACTATCTTGTCTAATCTTGTACAGACAAGCAACCGGTACGCTCGCCGGGGCGGACGTGCCGACCACCCGCCGGGCAATGGAAGGGCCTGACCGATGCAGAATCTCGTTCGGGTATCGCCGGCGTCGCTGGCCGATACGGAGTTCGACCTGGCGATCGTGGGTGCCGGCATCAACGGCGCGGCGATCGCGCGGGACGCGGCGACCCGCGGCCTGTCGGTGCTCGTGGTGGACAAGGCGGACGTCGGCTCGGGCACCTCGTCCTGGTCCAGCCGGCTGATCCACGGTGGTCTGCGATACCTGGAGCACGGCGAACTTCGCCTGGTGCACGAGTCGCTGCACGACCGGGAGCGGCTGCTGCACATCGCCCCGCACCTGGTCACGCCGCTGCCGTTCGTCGTGCCGGTGTACCGCCACAACCACAAGCCGGGCTGGATGTTCCGGGCCGGCATGGTGCTCTACGACGGGCTGTCGCTGCGCAAATCGGTGCCGCGCCATCGCACGCTGGGCCGCAAGGCCCTGGCGGTCGAGCTGGGTTCGCTCAACCCGGACGGCCTGTCCGCCGGATTGCGCTACTACGACGGCCAGGTGGTGTTCGCCGAGCGACTCGTGCTCGAGACACTGCTGTCCGCGGCCGCCGCCGGAGCGTCCGTGCTGACGTATGCGACGGCGTCCATCACGGTGGCCGACGGAGCGGCCGTCGGCCTGGCGGTGCACGACCGGCTGACCGGGGCCGACCACGCCGTCCGGGCCAAGGTGGTGGTGAACGCCGCCGGGCCGTGGGTGGACGAGGCCGATGCGGGACTCGGTCTGGACCGGATGATCGGCGGGACCAAGGGCACGCACATCGTGGTCGACCCGTTCCCGGGGGCGCCGGATGTGGCCATCTACTACGAGGCCCGGTCGGACAACCGGGCCGTGCTGGTGATCCCTTGGAACGGCCGGTACCTCATCGGCACGACCGACGATCGGTTCACCGGTGACCTGGACGCCGTCGCCGGGACGCAGGCCGAGATCGACTACCTGCTCGCCGAGACGAACAACCTGATTCCCGAGGCCGGCCTGACCGCGGATGCGGTGTTGTTCAGCTACGCCGGGGTGCGCCCCCTGCCGTACCGGCCGGGAGTGAAGAGCGGCAACATCCCGCGCAGCCACCTCATCGTGCGCCACGACAGCGTCGCGAACCTGATCAGCGTGGTCGGCGGCAAGCTGACCCCACACCTGAGCCTGGGGACCGAGACCGTCGATCTGGCCGCCGGGATGCTCGACCGCAAGCTCCCGGCGTCCCGCACGTCGATGACCGCGCTGCCCGGTGGCGCCGCCGACTGGCCGGCCGCCGCCCGCCGGTTGCGGGCCCAATTGCCCTGGGACAAGCCGGTCGTCGACCGCCTGCTGGCCGTCTACGGCGCCCGGTGCGCGCAGGTGCTGGCGCTGAGCCGGTCCGATGTCGCGCAGGCCCGGCTCATCGGGACGGGGGAGGGTGCCGTGCTGGTCGCCGAGGTGACCCTGGCGGTGCAGGCCGAGGGAGCGGTGCAGCTGGCCGACATCCTGCACCGGCGAACGATGGTGGGGCTCTTCCCGGCACTGGGGATGGACGTCGACCGGGAGGTCGCGCAGGTGGCCGCCCCGCTGCTGGGCTGGTCGCCGTCCGACGTCGAGGCGCAGGTGCGGGCCCACCGGGAATACGTGCACACCAGGCTGCTCGGCGGCGTCGCCCGTCGGGTTCCCGAGGTCGCGCCGGCCGGCTGACCCGGCCCCTGCACCCCGCGTTCGCTGATCAAACCCGCGCCGAACCGGTCGAAACGGCCGCGCCGTCGCGGATCTGATCAGCGAACCGCGGATTGCGACGCGGGACGCGACGAGGGCCGGGATCCCCCGACGGAACCCCGGCCCTGGTGCGACTGCGATGCGGGTCAGTCGGTGTTGACCTTCTGGGCCCAGCCGCGGGTGAGGTCACGGGCCTCCCGCCAGCCGGCGTACATCGAATCCGCCTGGTCGCGGCTCATGGTCGGCTCGAAGCGGCGGTCCAGCTGCCACTTGCCCTGGAGCTCATCGAGGCCGGCGTAGATGCCGGTGGACAGCCCCGACATCAGCATGGCGCCGAACACGGTCGCCTCCGAGATCACCGGCCGCAGCACCGGAATGCCCAGGATGTCGGCCTGCAGCTGGCACAGGAAGTTGTTCTTCACCGCGCCGCCGTCGACCCGCAGCTCCGGAATGGTGATGGAGCCGCCGCCCCCGGACAGCGCGGCGTCGACCACGTCCCGGGTCTGGAAGACCATCGATTCGACCGCGGCCCGGATGATGTGCAGCCGCGTGGTGGCGTTGCTGATGCCGATGATCGCGGCCCGCGCATACGGGTCCCAGTCCGGCGCGGACAGGCCGGTGAAGGCCGGAATCAGGTACACGCCATGGGTGCTCGGCACCTGGCCGGCGTACCACTCCGAGTCCGGCGCGGCGTGGATCAACTTGAGATCGTCCCGCAGCCACTGCATGGTCTTGCCCATGGCGAACAGCACGCCTTCGATCTCGTAGGCGTGCGTGCCCTGCACCCCCCACGCCATGCTCGGGGTCAGGCCGGCGACGCGCTGCGGCGTCGTGCCGCAGTTGATGTTCAGCACGCCCGCCGTGCCGTAGGTCATCTTGCACTGGCCGGGGGAGAAGGCGGCCTGCCCGAACAGTCCGGCCTGCTGGTCACCCATGTTCGCGGCGATCGGCACCTCGGCGCCGAAGGTTGCCCCGATGGTGCCGACGACCGCGTCCGAGGGCACGACCTCGGCCAGCATGTGCACCGGTATGTCGTAGGCCGCCAGCAGATCGGCGTCCCACTTGAGGCTTTCCAGGTTGAACATCATGGTGCGGGAGGCGTTCGAGTAGTCGGTGACGAACGACTTGCGGCCGGTGAGGTTCCAGATCAGCCACGTGTCAACGGTTCCGGCCAGGAGCTCGCCCTTCTCCGCGCGTTCCTGCGCCCCGGGGACGGCGTCGAGGATGAAGCGGATCTTGGACGCCGTGTAGTACGCGTCCGGGATCAGGCCGGTGCGCTCCTGGATCATCTCGCCGTAGCCCTGTTCGACCCACTTCTCCACGACGGGCGTGGTCTGCCGGGACGCCCAGACGATGGCGTTGTGGATCGGCCGGCCGGTGTCCTTCTCCCAGACGATGCCGGTCTCCCGCTGATTGGTCAGGCCGACCGACGAGAGGTCGCTCGGCTGGAGACCGGCCTTGCGCAGCGCGGCCCGGATGACCTCGAGCTGGATGGTGAGGATCTCCATCGGATCGTGCTCGATCCAGCCGGGACGCGGGTAGTGCTGGGTGAGCTCGGCGGCGGCGATGCCGAGCACCTCGCACTCCTCGTTGATGACGAAGGCGCGTGCCCCGGTCGTGCCCTCATCGATGCCCAGGATGTACCTGCTCACGTGGTTGCCTCTCTGTCGAGCGCCATTGCGGACGAGGCCAAGGGGATTCCCGTGGGGTCGTGGTCCGCGGGTGGAGTGCGCTCAACGTAGTTCGGTCGTCCGGCCCGGTCAACACCTGTACGGACCTGTACAGTCAGGACCGGCTCCGCCTGGCCCGGTCGGGGCCGGACAACCTGGGACACTGAGTATTTCGCAGCGACGACGGGTCCGACCGAAAGGTTGCAGCACCGTTGCACCCCGCTTGCGGTGGAGCTACGACCGGGGTTGACTGCCGGCGTGACGATCTCGGGTCGGTCCTGTTCCTGCCACGGATGCCGAACGCATCGGGCGGGCCGGCGGTGCATGGCGACGGGCTGAGCTCGCGGCCCGCGACACGGGGCCGGACAACATTGGCAAGTCTTGTACAGACTTGTATGTACCTGTACTGTTCCCGAAGCGCCCGGTCGACAGCGACGGGGCGGAAGTTCCGTCCCCTACAACGTGGTACGAGTACGGAAGGCCCCCCATGTTCGATGTCGTCTCCCTGCTGCTAGCCCTCGGCGGTGGGTTCTTCGCCGCGGCGATCGGCGCCCTGCACTCCTTCATCTTCACCGGCTTCATGGTGATCTCGGGGACCGCGATCATCGCGGCCGGAGGGTCGGCGGGTTTCCTGAATACCGTGGCGTTCGGTCCGGTCTTCGGTCCGCACGTCGCCTTCGCCGGCGGCGTCGCGGCCGCCGCCTACGCGGCGCGCCGGACCAAGGACGTCGGCGGCAAGGACATCGCCGTCCCGCTCATCTCGATCGAGAAGCCCGATGTGCTGATCGTCGGTGCGCTTTTCGGGGCGGGCGGCTACCTGCTCCAGCTGGGCGTGGCGAAGATCCCGTGGTTCGGCACGCACACCGACACGGTTGCCTTCACCGTGTTCATCTCCGCCCTGATCGTGCGTGTCGCGTTCGGCCGGGCCAGCATCTTCGGCAACCTGCCGGAGGGCGCCGGTTGGGGCCGGTTCGCGCCCAAGGACGAGACCGCCTGGGTTCGCTATCACGAGAAGTTCGTACCCAACAGCATTCTCGGCCTGGGTGCCGGGCTCTTCGCGGCGGGCACCGCGTTGAAGCTGCATGAGCTGTACCCGGACACCCTGGGGCCCACCCTGTACCTGACATTCGGCCTGTCGGCGGCGTCCCTGCTGTTCCTGAGCCTGGGCCTGAGCTTCCCGGTCACCCACCACATCACGATCATCGCCGCCCTCGGTGCGATCACCTTCCTGCCGATCGTGGGCGACAATCAGGTGCTCGCGCTGATCATCGGTGCCCTGTTCGGCATGATGTCCGCCTGGTTCGCCGAGCTCGGCGCCCGGTTGTTCCACGACCACGGCAACACCCACATCGATCCGCCGGCGACCGCCATCTGGCCCGCCACCCTGGTGGTGCTCGCCCTGGCCGGTGTGTTCGCCTGATTTCTACCGGCATCGGCCGACAGCGTGGCTGCCCGCGGGCGACCACGCTGTCGGCGTCTGTCGGCGTCTGTCAGCGAGCGTCTGTCCGCGAGCGTCTTGAGAGGACGACAAGAGTGACCGATGTGCCGCTTGACCTGTCCCGCACCGCGGCGGTCGTGCTCGACGTCGACGGCACCATCGCCGGCGCCGACCACCGGGTCAGCCCGCGCACGTCCCGGGCCATGGGAGCCCTGGACGACGCCGGGGTGCCGGTGGTGCTGGCCACCGGCCGGACCCGGTCCAACGTGCGCGCCATCGCCCGGGCCGCCGGCCTGCGGACCGCGCAGATCAGCTGCAACGGAGCCGTCATCACCGACCCGGCCACCGGCGAGGACATCTGGGTCCGCACCGTCCCGGAGCCGGACATGGCCGCCATGATCCAGGTGCACCGGACGACCGGTCAGCCGCTGACCTGGTGGACCGCCGGGCACATCTACGCGACCGACGAGCGGCTGGCCGCCGCGATGGCCGTCATCAACGACTCCGAGGTCACGCTGAGTACGCCGGATGCGATCGAGCCGGACACGGTGGTCAAGACGATGATCTTCGGCACCCGGGACGAGCTGGACGCCGCGGCCCCCGAGCTGGCCCGGCTGGCCCCCCGGGCCATGCGATCGATGGACGAATTCTGGGAACTGTCCGGGCCCGACGCCAGCAAGTGGGCGGCGATCGAATTCCTGTTCGGTCGCCTCGGCATCGACCCGGCGCTGGCCGCCGGCGCCGGTGACGGCGGTAACGACGCGGTGTGGATGCACCGGGTCGGGTCGCCCGTCGCGATGGGCAATGCCCGGCCCGAGGCGTTGGCCGCGGCCCGGGCGGTGATCGGCCGGCACGACCAGGAGGGTGCCGCCGAGTTCCTGGAGGAGATCCTCCGTCAGGTGCGCGCCCGGGCGGCCTGACCGACGGCGGTTTGATTTGTTCCGGATGGGGTACTCGGAGCCCGCGGCGTCACTACAGTGAGGCTGCCGTAATGCCGCGAGTCCCAGTGTGGGGACATCATCGCGACCGCCCCCGGACACAAAACTGGAGAACCACCCCATGCGCGACTTCGCCTGCCCGCACTGCGGCCAGCAACTGGCCTTCGAGAACTCGGTGTGTCTGAACTGCGGAAACTCTCTGGGCTTCGACCTGGCGGCGCGTGATTTCGCCATCGTCGGGTCCGACGGGACCACCACCACCGGAACCGCCCGCAAGATGTGCGCGAACCTGAACGTCGCGGCCTGCAACTGGCTCGTCCCGGCCGACGGGGGACCGCTGTGCCGGTCGTGCTCCCTGACCCGCACCCGGCCCGCCGACGGTGACCCGGCGCTGCCCGCCTTCGCCGAGGCCGAGGCGGCCAAGCGTCGACTGGTGGTGGAGCTGGTCGAGCTGAGCCTGCCGATCAACGACCGCGAGGCGGACCCGGAGAAGGGCCTGACCTTCGACCTGCTCTCCAGCCAGCACGAGAATGTCATCACCGGCCACGACTCCGGCGTCATCACGCTGGACCTGGCCGAGGGTGACGACGTGCACCGCGAGCAGCTGCGCATCTCGATGGACGAGCCGTACCGGACGCTGCTCGGGCACTTCCGGCACGAGACCGGCCACTACTTCTTCTTCGTGCTCGCCGAGACCGGCCCCGCCCGGGAGCAGTTCGAGCAGCTGTTCGGCGACCCCGACCTGGACTACCAGGAGGCGCTGGACCGGCACTACTCGCAGGGCGCACCGGAGGGCTGGGAGGACAACTATGTGTCGTCCTACGCCACCATGCACCCGGCCGAGGACTGGGCCGAGACGTTCGCCCACTACCTGCACATCCGGGACACCATCGACACCGCGGCCGCCTTCGGCTTCGCCCCGGCCGGCGCTGCGGCCACCCAGGCGTTGCCGGGGGACGTCGGATTCGACCGGATCATCGCGCTGTGGCTGCCGCTGGCCTGGTCGCTCAACATGATCAACCGCTCGATGGGCCACAAGGACCTGTACCCGTTCGTCCTGCCGCCGGCGGTGCTGGACAAGATGCGACTGGTGCACAAGCTGGTCGCCGCCGAGAACACGCCCGCCGAGGTCAACGCCGCCGTCGGCGCCTGACCGGCCGCGCCGGTTCCCGCCCGGTCGTGAACGACGGGCGGGACCGGTAGCGTCGGTAGGGTGAGCGA
>Ga0247820_10001587_pt1 | contig 12777 bp, 9 predicted proteins | sample 13C_Glucose_Day1_2_FD_192480 | JGI IMG/M metagenome (GOLD analysis project Ga0247820, IMG submission 192480) | Soil microbial communities from agricultural site in Penn Yan, New York, United States - 13C_Glucose_Day14 | ecosystem: Environmental > Terrestrial > Soil > Agricultural land | place...
CCCATCTTCTTGTCCACCACCCGCAGCGCGTTGATCAGGGCGGCGAGCACGACGATGGCCGTGCCGTGCTGGTCGTCGTGGAAGACCGGGATGTCGAGCTCGTCCCGCAGCCGGCGTTCGATCTCGAAGCAGCGAGGGGCGGAGATGTCCTCCAGGTTGACGCCGCCGTAGACCGGGGCCAGTGCCTTGACGATGCTGATGATCTCCTCGGTGTCCTTGGTGTCCAGGCAGACCGGCCAGGCGTCCACGCCGGCGAACTGCTTGAACAGGGCGGCCTTGCCTTCCATCACGGGAAGCGCGGCGGCCGGGCCGATGTCGCCCAGCCCCAGCACCGCGGTGCCGTCGGTGACCACGGCCACCGTGTTGCGCTTGATGGTGAGTCGGCGGGCGTCCTCGGGATTGGCCGCGATGGCCAGGCAGACCCGGGCGACGCCCGGGGTGTACGCGCGGGACAGGTCGTCGCGGTTCTTCAGCGGGACCTTGGGCTCCACGGACAGCTTGCCGCCCAGGTGCAGCAGGAACGTGCGGTCGCTGACCTTGCGCACCGTCATCCCCGGTCGGGAGTTGATCACGGCGGAGATCTTCTCCGCGTGCTCCTCGTCGACCGTGTTGCAGGTCACGTCGACCACGATCGCGTCGTGACTGGACTCGACGATGTCGAGCGCGGTCACCGCGGCTCCGGTGTCGGCGACCGCCGATGCCAGGTCCGTGGTCGAGCCGGCGCTGGAGCTGACGGCGACGCGGAGGGTGATCGAGTAACCGGGACTGGGACTGCTGGCCATTCTGGAACTCCTCAAGTTATTCCGTTTGGTGGATTCTAACTTCTACTTCGTGGAAGTGCAACCTTGACGAGCGCTCCTCGACTGGAGCAAGATCCCTTCTATCGGAATTGCACTGTCGCAATGCGGAAAAGGAGCGGGATGTCCAGCCATCTCTCACACGTCAACACCTCACCCACCCCCGAGCACCACCGTGGCACCCTCGACGAGGCCATCCCTCGCGGGGTCGACCCGAGCCTGTACAACCTCGATCTGGCCCCGACCAAGCGCGAGGGCCGCACGTGGAGCGCGTACAACTTCTTCGCGCTCTGGGCCAACGACGTGCACAGCCTCGGAAACTACTCGTTCGCGATGGGCCTGTTCGCTCTGGGCCTGGGCACCTGGCAGATCCTGCTCGCCCTCGGGGTCGGCTCCGCGTTCCTCTTCGTGCTGCTCTGCCTGTCCGGGTTCATGGGCTACAAGACCGGTGTCCCCTTCCCGGTGATGAGCCGGATCAGCTTCGGCATCCGCGGCGCCCAGATCCCGGCGCTCATCCGTGGTGGCGTGGCCATCGTCTGGTTCGGCATCCAGACCTATCTCGCCTCCCTGGTCGGCAACGTCTTGGTCATCGCCCTGTTCCCGGCGACCCAGCCGCTGGCCGAGACCACGTTCTTGGGTCTGACGGTGCTGGGCTGGGCCTGCTTCACGGTGCTCTGGCTGATCCAGGTGGTGATCGCCTGCTACGGCATGGAGATGATCCGCAGGTACGAGGCGTTCGCCGGGCCGGTCATCCTGGTCACCTTCGTCATCCTCGCGGCGTACGTGCTGTACGTCTCGAGCGGCCAGATCGTCTGGCAGCCGCCGAACGCGGTCTCCGGCGGTGAGATGTGGCGCGAGATCCTCGGCGGCGGCGCCCTGTGGGTCGCGATCTACGGCACCTTCGTGCTCAACTTCTGCGACTTCACCCGCAGCGCGAAGACCAAGAAGTCGATCGTCTGGGGCAACCTGTTCGGCATCCCGGTCAACACCTTGTTCTTCGGCGTCATCGTGGTGGTCCTGGCCGGCGGCCGGCTCGCCATCGACGGCAAGGTGATCGCCAGCCCCACCGACGTGGTCGAGTCCATCGGCAGCACGCCGATGCTGGTGCTCGCCTGCTGCGCGCTGCTGATCTTGACCATCGCCGTCAACCTGATGGCCAACTTCGTGGCGCCCTCGTTCGCCCTTGCCGCGCTGCTGCCCCGGCACCTGAACTTCCGCCGGGCCGCCATCGTGAGCGCCATCCTCGGCTTCATCATCCTGCCCTGGAACCTCTACAACTCCCCCGTGGTGATCGTCTACTTCCTCGGTGGTCTGGGCGCCTTCCTCGGCCCGCTGTTCGGCATCGTGATGGCCGACTACTGGCTGCTGCGCAAGCAGCGGATCAACGTGCCGGAGCTCTACACCACCGATCCCCAGGGCACCTACTTCTACAGCCGCGGACTCAACCTGCGGGCTCTCGGCGCCCTCATCCCCTCGGCCGGGATCTCGCTGGTGTTCGCCTTCGCCCCGTCCCTGCAGGCCTTCTCGGCGTTCTCCTGGTTCATCGCGGCCGGTCTGGGCGCGGTGATCTACTTCGTACTGGCTGACCGGAGTCGCAGCTACGAGGACGTGTCCGGCGAGTCCATCGCGGTCGCGAGCTCCCACTGATCACGACGCAGCCACTCAGCCCGAAAGGAACCCAGATGCGCATCCTCGTCGTCAACGTGAACACCACCGAGTCCATGACCGCCGGCATCGGCGAGCAGGCGTCCCGAGTCGCGTCCCCCGGCACGGAGATCGTCGCCCTCACCCCGCACTTCGGGGCCGAGTCGGTCGAGGGCAACCTGGAGAGCTACCTCGCCGCGGTCGCGGTGATGGACCGGGTGCTCTCCTACGACCAGCCGTACGACGCCGTCATCCAAGCCGGCTACGGCGAACACGGCCGCGAGGGACTGCAGGAGCTGCTGGACGTCCCCGTCGTCGACATCACCGAGGCCGCCGCGTCCACCGCCATGTACCTCGGCCACCGCTACAGCGTCGTCACCACCCTGGACCGCGCCGTGCCCCTGATCGAGGACCGCCTGCTGCTGGCCGGTCTGGATCGGCGCTGCGCCTCCGTACGGTCGAGCGGGCTGGCCGTGCTCGAGCTCGAGTCGGATCCCGAGCGGGCCGTGGACGCGATCGTGGCGGAAGCCGAAGCGGCGGTCCGTGACGACCACGCCGAGGTGATCTGCCTCGGCTGCGGCGGCATGGCCGAGCTCGAGGCGAAGGTCCGTGAGCGGACCGGCGTGCCCGTGGTCGACGGTGTCGCCGCCGCCGTCACGGTGGCGGAGTCGCTGGTCCGGCTGGGACTGAGCACCTCGAAGGTGCGGACCTACGCACCGGCCCGGCCGAAGAAGATGACCGGCTGGCCGATCACCCGCTGATCTCCGGGCGCCGGCGAACCGGGATGACCGTTCCTGGCTCGCCGGCGCTATCCGGCACACCAGGTGCGCATCCCCGGCCGCCGTACGTGACTCCCCGGCGCTATCCGAGCCCACCGACCGCCTACCCAGCCGCCATACGTGACTCCCCGGCGCCAACCGGGCACGCGTTCCTGGCGCCGCCCGAAACCCGGACGGAGATCTGAGTGAGTCCAGAGCTCAGTCGTCGATGACCGCTTTGCCCTGGCGTTCCAGGTCGGCCAACCCGTCGCGCATGGCCTGGATCTGCGCGGGTGGGTGTCCGACCCAGTCCACCAGCTCACCGACGACCTTGACGGGTTCCGTCGTGCGGTACGACCTGGTGGGGTTGCCCGGAAAGCGCTTGTCCGTCACGTTGGGATCGTCCTCGAGGCCGCCCTGCGGCTCGACGACGTAGATGCGGCCCCGGCCCTCGCCCACCGCCAGCTCGGCGCCCCAGGTGGCGGCATCCAAGGTGGCCGACACATACACGTGGTTGGCGGTCCGCCCTCCGCCGTAGTTCGACCGGCGCCCGGGCACCAGCAGGTCCCCCACCGTCAGGTCCGCCTTCGTGCCGTGCAACAACGCCCCCGACTCGTGCACCTCGAAAGGTGTCGGCACAGTCATCCAGGCCTCCAGCTCGCTCGATCCGAACTCCATTGTCGGGTCAGCGGAGGCGGCGCGCGCGGAGCACCAGGTCGTCGACGTGGTGGGCACCGGCCCCGCCGTCGGGCACGATGCGTGGCCGCTGCTCGTCGACCTCGACCTGCCAGTCCGCGTCCAGGAGTGCCGCGATCATCGCCGGCCAGACGTAGTCGGCCGGGTCGAAGCCACCCTCGTGCACCGGCTGCGTGTCCATGCCGGCGTGGTGCACGAGGAGCAGCAGGCCGCCGGGAGCGACAGCCGCCAACAGGGCCCGCTCGGCAGCCGCGTCCGGCGTCCGCAGCAGCGCCGGGTACTGCGCGGAGACGAGATCGAAGGACCCGGCCGGCAGCGCGGCCTCGGCCAGTCCGGCGTGCACCCACTCCACGCTGACACCGGCGTCGCGGGCATGTCGGGCCGCTCGCTCCAACGCCACCCCCGAGACCTCGAGCGCGGTCACGGTCCAGCCGCGGGCCGCCAGCCAGACGGCGTCCGCGCCCTCACCGCACCCGACGTCGAGCACCCGTCCCGGGGGAAGGTCGGCGGCCTCGACCACCAGGGCACCGTTGGGCCGGCCGCTCCACAGACGGTTGCTCTCGCGATAGCGCGTGTCCCACTCCGCCCGCACTGCCGGGTCACCGACGTAGTCGTCGGCACGGGTTTGCGCGTCGCGTGTGGTCGGAGTTGCCGCGATGTCATCGTTCACCGGACCATCGTCGCCCAGCAGTCGGCGACTCACACCCTCGGTTGCCGGTCCGGCAAACCGCGGTCAGTCCATCAGCTCGGTTCTCACCCTCGAGGCGGCCGGGGCTCGGCTGACGACGAGTAGGTGGATCTGCCGATGTGCGAGTGCGGTCGGCGCGACCACGCTGGTGACCGGGCCATCACCGGCTCATGCCGCTCCGGCGGCGACCACCCGAGAGGCAGGGCGATGACCATCACCAACGAGCAAGTGATCGACCAGGACGTCCTGGACGAGTTCATGGGCCGCTTCATCCAGGAGCTCGCGGCCGCATCCCAGGTGCCGACGGTCATCATCGGCGACCGGCTGGGGCTCTACCGCGCCCTCGACGAGGTCGGTCCTTGCACCTCGGCCGAGCTGGCCACCGCCACCGGCACGCACGAGCGGTACATCCGTGAGTGGCTGCGTGGCCAAGCGGCGGGCGGCTACGTGAGCTACGACCCGAAGACCGACGAGTACTCCCTGACGCCCGAGCAGTCCTTCACGTTGGCTCAACCGGACAGCCCGGCCTACATCCCGGGTGCGTTCCTGACGGTGGCGGCGATCGTACGCGCCGTGCCGGCCATCACCGAGGCGTTCACCACCGGCGCAGGATTCGGTTGGCACGAACAGCATCCCGATCTCTTCGAGGGCGTCGAGCGCTTCTTCCGGCCCGGCTACTCCGTCAACCTGGTGTCCTCCTGGCTGCCGGCCCTCGACGGTGTGGTCGAGAAGCTGACCGCGGGTGCTCGGGTCGCCGACGTGGGCTGCGGCCACGGCGCCTCCACGATCTTGATGGCACAGGCCTTCCCGACGTCGCGGTTCACCGGCTTCGACTACCACGAACCGTCCATCGCGAGGGCCACGCGGCAGGCGGCCGAAGCCGGGTTGACCACCAACTGCTCGTTCGCTGTCGCCGGCGCGGCCGACTACCTCGGTGAGGACTACGACCTGGTGGCGTTCTTCGACTGCTTGCACGACATGGGCGATCCGATCGGGGTGGCGAAGCACGTTCACGAGACCCTCGCACCCGACGGCTCGTGGATGATCGTGGAGCCGTACGCGAACGCCGCAGTGGCCGACAACCTCAACCCGATCGGACGGCTCTACTACAACTCCTCGACCATGGTCTGCGTACCGAACTCGCTGTCGCAGGAGACCGGAGCCGCGTTGGGCGCCCAAGCCGGTGAGCAGGCGATCCACGACGTCGCGGCTGCGGCCGGCTTCCACGACTTCCGCCGGGCCACCGAGACCCCGTTCAACATCGTCTACCACGCCAAGCCGTGACGACGGTGTGACCGATCCGCGACAATGAGGCGTCGGACTCCCCTGTCGTCTCGCGGGGGCAGCCCGTCCGCTTCTCTCGACAGGTGCGGAGGCCGCCGGTGAGAGCCGATCAGGAGCTGTGGGGCGACCGGGTGCCCATGTACCTGACGCGGTTCGTCGGTCGCACTGCCGAGCTCGCCGAGCTGGACGTCCTCCTGCGGTCACGGCGGCTCGTGACGATCTGCGGTGTGGGCGGAGTGGGCAAGTCGCGGCTGGCGGCAGAAGTGAGCCGCCGGCTCGCTCGCAACGCAACCCACGCGTTCCCGGACGGCGTCTGCTGGGCACCGGTCGGCGCCGTCACCGATCCGGAAGCACTGATCGCCACGACAGCCCGAGCCCTCGGGCTGCCGGCGTCCGCCCCCTTCGACGCGCTCAGCCGAGTGACATCAGACCGGCGGGTGCTGCTGGTCCTCGACAACAGTGAGCGGCTCACCGGCGGCTGCGCAGACATCCTGGATGCGCTGGTGGCCGGCTGCCCACGGCTGTCGATCCTCCTGACGAGCCGCTTCGCTCTGGGGCTGGAGTCCGAGCGGACCGTCGCCCTCTCCCCCCTCGACATCGATGCCGACGGGACCGATGGTCCAGCTGCGGTGACGTTGCTCGCCGAGCGAGCAGCGATCGGAGGGCCGAACCGGAGACCGACAGCGTCGTACAAGATCCTCCAGCGCCTCTGCGAGCGGCTCGACGGATTGCCCCTGGCCATCGAGATCGCCGCTGGCTGGTGCACGGTGCGGGCTCCGGGGACGGTCCTCGCCGAGCTCGAGGCCGCCATCCGCGCGCTGGCCTCCGCCGGCACCCCGCTGGGCGACTGCCCGCTCGGCACGCGTGCCGTGCTCGACCTCTGCTGGCGGTGGTTGGGCACCGACGACCGACGGGTCCTGCTGGCGCTGAGCGTCTTCACCGGTGGGTTCACCCACGCCGCGGCCGAGTCGGTGGCTGGCGCCGGCCTCTCCTCCCTCGGGTCGCTGACCGAGGGGTCACTGATCCAACGCCGACCCGACCCGACCGGGGGGACCAGGTACGAGATCCACCCGCTGGTACGAGACGACGCCGTGAGACGTCTCGAGCACTCGACCGGATCGTGCGTCGCCGGCATCCGTGCGCGCCATTTCGACTACTTCCGCGGTCTTGTCGAAACGGCTCGTGCGCCCTCGGATGTCGGAAGCGGGCCGGACCAGCGAGACCTCGTGGAGACGGATGCCGCCGACGTGGAGTCGGCCCTGGAATGGGCCCTCGACACCGACCGGGCCGAGCTCGCGCTCCCACTGGCCGCCCGCCTGTTCTCCACACCGAGCTGGTGCTCGCCCTCCCCACGCACTGTCGGCGTGCTCGCCCGGACGCTCGCCCTGCCGTGGGATGCGTCATCGCAGCCCCTGACCCGAGCCCGTACGAAGGTGCTGCGCGTCGCCGGCCGCTGCGCCGCTGACAGGCCCGACATCGAGACCGCCCGGGGGTGGTTCGGTGAAGCTCTCACTCTCGATGAGCACCTCGGAGACGAACGCAGCGCAGCCTCGAGCCTGCGGGGCCTCGGGTACGTGCAGCTGCTGTCCGGCGAACCCGGAAGTGCCTCGTGCCACCAGCGCAGCCTCAGCATCTGCCGACGGATCCGCGACGAACCCGGTATCGCGTGGTCCACCTACGGCCTCGCCGAGGTCGCCTCCGTGGGTGAGAATCTCGACCACGCCCTCGCGCTGCTCGCGGAGGCATCGACGAGGTTCGAGCAGCTCGGCATCCCAGCGGGCCAGGCCCGCAGTCACCTCCTGTCGGGCGAGGTGCGCCGGCGCCGCGCCGAGTGGGAGCACGCCCTCGCCCACTTCGCTCGCGTGCTCAGGCTCCAGGAAGAGTCTCGCGACGTGGCGCTGGGAGGAGCGCTGCTGGACGGCGTGGCCGGGGTTGCCGCAGCGTTGCGCAGCGCCCCGACAGCCGCGACGATGTTCGGTGCCGGGAGCTCCTGGCGCGAGCTGCACGGACTCCATCGCGTCCCGAGGGTTCAGCCGACCTACGATCGCGACGTGGCTCGCGCCCGGCGCCAGCTGGGTCCTGAGGAGTTCGCTGCTGCCTACCGCGCGGGACGTCACCTGGCGCCGGATGAGGCGCACACGGCAGTTCGCCAAGCCGTCGCCGACCTCGTCTCCGGCCTGAGCGAGCGACCGGCCAGTCTGACCTATCGGGAGGTGCAGGTGCTCGACCTCGTCGCCGAGGGACTGGGCAACGCACAGATCGCCGCGCAGCTCGTCATCAGTGAGCGTACGGTCCACGCCCACCTGCGGTCGATCTTCAGCAAGCTCGGCGTGACGACTCGGACGGCTGCCGCACACGAAGCCGGCCGGCTGAGCCGCCATTGACCGATGGCGCAGGCCGAGTAGCGTCGCGAGCATGCACGGTCGGCCGGGCCAGCTGCCCGGGTACGAGTCGAACTTCGTCGGGCGCGAACGCGAGATCGCCGACCTGCGCCACCTGCTCTCCACCCACCGGCTGGTGAGCATCTGCGGCGTCGGGGGGTCCGGCAAGACCCGGCTGGCCCTCGAGGTGGCACGACGGCTCCGCGACGTCGAGCACGGATCGGCAGCAGAGAGACTGGTCTGGACCTCCCTGGCCACCGTGCACGAGGACGACCTGGTGTCGCAGGCCATCGCCGACGAGCTCGGGATCCGAGGTCTCACCGGGCCTCATGCCGCGGAGGCTCTGTGCGATGCGCTGGCGACTCCGCCCACCGTTCTCGTGCTGGACAACTGCGAGCAGATCGTCGGCGGGTGCACTGAGGTGATCGCCGGCCTCCTGGCGGCCGTACCCGGTGTCCGGATCCTGCTCACCAGCCGTGTTCCCCTGCACCACGCGGCCGAGCAGGTCTTCGCGATCCCGGCGCTCGACTCCCACGGCGCAGCGCTCGAGCTGTTCATCGACCGGGCCGCAGCACTTGCTCCTGTCTACGCCCTCACGGACGCCAACCGCGGTCCGATCACCGAGATCTGCGTCCGGCTGGAGGGCCTGCCGCTGGCGCTCGAGCTCGCGGCGAGCCGGATCCGGATGCTGTCGCCGCGGGATCTGCTGCACGAGCTGACAGCCAGCCTCGACGTCCTCCGCTCGACCGATCCGAGCCTGGCCGTACGCCATCGAAGCATCAGTGCCGTGCTGTCCACCACCTGGAGCTCGCTGGGAGAGGACCAACGTGCGGTGCTCGCCGGACTGGCGACGTTCCACGGCGGTTTCACCCCCGCCGCCGCCGAGGCGGTCACCGGAGCGACACCTGACATGCTGCACGCTCTCTCCGACCAGGCGTTGGTCCACGCCACGACCGATCCGAGCGGGCGCCTGCGCTATCACCTCCACGAGCTCGTTCGCTCGTTCGCCGCCGATCAGCCGGCTGCAGCAGATCCTCACCAGCTCGAGTCCCTGCGCAGGAAGCACTTCGACTACTTCCTCACGCTGACCAAGGAATCGCGGGCGCAATGGAACGGCAGCGGCGCAACCGACAGGCAGGGTCCCCTCTGGGAGGAAAGGGCCAATCTCGACGCGGCCATGCTCTGGGCCCTCGACCGTGGTGACGGCAACAGGGCGTTGCTGCTGGGCGGTGCGCTCTATGCCTTCTGGGCCTTCTCGTCTTCGCCGTCACAGCCCGCCGTGCGGGACCGACTGGAGCGAGCACTGGCCCTCCCCTGGCAGCCGAGGGACGATGCGTCGATCCTGGCCCGGGCACGCGCGCTCGTCGGCGTCGGATACTCCTGGACGTCGTTCGACTCGGCCCGGGCGCGGAAGTGCTTCGATGAGGCGCTGCGGTGGTACCACGACGTGGGTCATCCGACGGGCGCAGCTTGGGCGCATCAGGCGCTGGGCTGGCAGTTCCTCATCGACGGCGACTTCGCCGCCGCCAACCGACACTATCGGCGGAGCCTGGCGCTCTTCCGCTCCGTGGAGCATCGATCGGGCGAAGCCTGGTGCCTGAGTGATCTGGGCCAGATCGCGGTGGCGGCAGGATCCTGGACCGAAGCCGAGGGCCAGATCCGACTCTCGATGACACTGGCCGATGAGCTCGACGATCCGATGATCCGGTACCGGGGTCACCTGATGCTGGCCGACGTGCGGCGCCTCACCGGCCGCTGGCGCGAGGCGGTCGACGAGTACGAACTGGCGCTGCAGATCCAGCGTCGAGCCGGGATCAGTGCGCACGGTGCCGACATCCTCGAGGGGTTGGGCGCGGTCGCGGCGCAGCTGGCCGAGCTCGACGTTGCCGCGCACCTGTTGGCAGGCGGGCTGGCCTGGCGCCGTCAGTTCGAGGTGCCTCGCGGGAGCTTCAGCGAGAACAGCTATGCCGCGGCCGCAGCTCAGACGCAGGACCACCTGGGCATCGAAGGCTGGCGACGGGCGCTGGAGGCAGCCGCTCGGATGTCGCCTGGAAGCATCGAGGAATGCGCGGCCAACGGGATCACGCAGCTCACATCGTCGCTCGCACAGCCCCCGGCCGGTCTCAGTGAGCGCGAGGTCGACGTCCTCGGACTCGTCGCGCAGGGCTTGAGCAACGCCGCCATCGCCCATCGGCTCGGCGTCCGCCCTCGTACGGTGGAAGCCCACCTGAGGTCGGTGTTCCAGAAGCTGGGAGTCGCGACGCGTACGGCGGCAGCCCACGAGGCCGTCACCCTCGGGATCGCCCGACGCGGGGTTGCGCCGCCGTTGCGGACGACGCCCATCCGGCCGCAACAGTCTGGCCGCGTCAGTTGACCAGCTCCGCGCTGACCCGATCGGCGATCGCCCGCAGCACCGGGACCGCCCGCTCGCCGAAGGCCTCGTCGACCCGGCTGAGCGGCCCGGAGACCGACACCGCCATCGGCGCTGGCGCCTTCGGGATGGACACGGCGTAGCAGCGGACACCCAGCTCCTGCTCCTCGTCGTCGATCGAGTAACCGCGCCGCCGGATGTCGGCCAGGTCGGCGAGCAGCGACTCGATCGTGCCGTGGCTCTTCGAGGTCGGCGTGGGCATGCCGGTCCGACCGACGATGCGGCGCACCTCGTCGTCGGACAACGTGGCCAGGATCGCCTTGCCCACCCCGGTGTCGTGCAGGTTGGCGCGGCGTCCGACCTCGGTGAACATCCGCATCGCGTGCGGCGACGGCTGCTGGGCGACGTAGACGATCTGGTCGCCGTCCATCAGGGCCATGTTGGCGGTCTCGCCGAGCTGACGGACGAGCTCCACCAGCTTGGGCTGGGCGACGCGTCCCAGCTGTCGGCCGGCCCGCTCCCCCAGGGGGATCAGACGAGCGCCGAGGGCGTACCGGCGGGACGGGAGCTGGCGCGCGTAGCCGAGCAGCACGCAGGTCCGCAGCAACCGGTGGATGGTCGGCATCGGCAGCTCCGAGGCGGCTGCGAGGTCGCTCAACGACGCCTCACCGCCGGCGTCGGCGATGATCTCCAAGAGCTCGAAGACCCGCTCGACCGACTGGACGGTTCCCGAACGCGGCTCGGTGGACGGCTGGGCCATGTCAGCCCCTCTCTCACGCTAAGTGGCTTCCACCATACAGAAGAGAGCATCCGATGTGCGAGATTTCCCGCCTAGTCGGTCTTGACGTTACCCCGATCTCTCTCTAGAGTTTCCGCATAACAGATAGTTGCTTCCACAAAGCGGAACAGATAAGGATCAAGCCGACGATGTCGACCTACACCGTGAACGCCTCCATCTTGCTGACCGATCTGCCGATCCTGCAACGGCCCGAGGCCGTCGCCGCGGCCGGGTTCACCGCCGCGGAGTTCTGGTGGCCGTTCGCCGTGGCTGTGCCCACCGACAGCGAGGTCGACGCCTTCATCGGGGCCGTCCGCGACGCAGGCATCCAGCTGTCCGGTCTGAACTTCTTCGCCGGTGACATGCCGGCCGGCGATCGTGGTCTGGTCGGCTGGGTCGGCCGCGAGTCCGAGTTCGCCGACAACGTCGACGTGGTCGTCGGGATCGGTGACCGGCTGGGCTGCCGGGCCTTCAACGCCTTGTACGGGTTGCGTGCCGAGGGCGTCGCCGCCGAGGCGGCCGACGAGCTGGGTGCGGCCAACCTGCGGCTGGCCGCCGACAAGATCGCGCAGATCGACGGCACGGTGCTGCTGGAGCCGGTCTCAGGCTCTCCGGCGTATCCGCTGAAGACCGCCGCCGACGTCCAGGCCGTCATCGACCGGGTCGGGGCGAGCAACCTCAAGCTGCTGGCCGACTTCTACCACCTGGCCGTCAACGGCGACGACGTCGCTGCGGTGATCGCGAACCAGGCCGCCGACTTCGGGCACATCCAGATCGCCGACGACCCGGGCCGTGGACAGCCTGGAACCGGCGAGCTCCCGCTGGCCGAGTGGCTCACCGCGGCGACCGCCGGTGGCTACGACGGCTACGTCGGCCTGGAGTACAAGGACTCCTCAGCCGATCCGTTCGGCTGGCTGCCCCGCGACCAGCGCTCCTGATCACAGCGCGACCAGCGCTCCTGGTCCACCCAGGCTCCCCAACGTTCCTGCACCACAGACTCTGACGAAGGACTTGATCATGACCGACTCCAAGCCCAGCATCGCCTTCATCGGCCTCGGCATCATGGGCGGCCCGATGGCCGCCAACCTGGTGAAGGCCGGCTACGCCGTGACCGGCTACAACCGCAGCCGCGGCAAGGCCGACGCCCTGGTGGAGGCCGGGGGCACCGGCGCCGGCAGCATCGCCGAGGCGGTGGCCGACGCCGACGTGATCATCACCATCGTCCCGGACTCCCCGGACGTCGAAGCCGTGGCGGCCAACGAGGACGGCATCTTCGCCCACGCGAAGTCCGGCGCCGTCTGGGTCGACTGCTCCTCGATCCGACCGGACGTGTCGGTCAAGCTGGCCGAGCAGGCCGGCGAGCACGGTCTCCGGGTCGTC
>Ga0247820_10001589_pt1 | contig 12772 bp, 8 predicted proteins | sample 13C_Glucose_Day1_2_FD_192480 | JGI IMG/M metagenome (GOLD analysis project Ga0247820, IMG submission 192480) | Soil microbial communities from agricultural site in Penn Yan, New York, United States - 13C_Glucose_Day14 | ecosystem: Environmental > Terrestrial > Soil > Agricultural land | place...
TTGAGCGCGGGCCGATCGTCGGCAGCACGTCGAACCGGTCGCACCGCAACGTGATCGGCACGCATTCCGGCTCCTACGGCATCTACCGGGCGCTGGCGGTCGCCGCCGGTTCGCTCAAGCGGGCGCATCGCGCCGATCTCACCGATACGCTGCCCACGGACTCGATCGGGCCGCATCCCGCCTGGTTCGACCCCGAGAAGATCGTCTCGCTCGATCCTTTCGGCGCCATCGTCGCCGATGTGTTCCGCACGCAGCTCACCGCCGGCGTCGACATCCGTCCGACCATCGCCGTCACCAAGGCCCACATCGAGCTGCCGGAGATCAAGTCCGCGATCCAGGCCGGACGGCTGAAGGCGGACGGCAAGGTGCTGCTCGCGAACGGCTCGGCCGTGGTGACCAAGGCCGCCATCGAACCGGTGTGGTGGCTGCCTGGGGTTGCGCGCCGGTTCGGCTGCAGCGAGGCGGCGCTGCGCCGCAGCCTCTTCGAGGAAACCGGCGGCATGTACCCGGAGCTGGTCACCCGCAGCGATCTCGAGGTATTCCTGCCCCCCATCGGCGGGCAGACGCTCTACATCCTCGGCAACCCGAAGCACCTCTCCGATCCGTCGATCACGCTCACCTGCCGGGTCCACGACGAGTGCAACGGCTCCGACGTGTTCGGCTCCGACATCTGCACCTGCCGCCCCTACCTCACGCATGCGATCGAGGAATGCATCCACGGCGCGCAGCGTGGCGGCGTCGGCCTGATCGTCTACAGCCGCAAGGAGGGCAGGGCGCTTGGGGAGGTCACCAAGTTCCTGGTCTACAACGCCCGCAAGCGTCAGGTCGGCGGCGATTCCGCGGACAAGTACTTCCTGCGGACCGAATGCGTGGCGGGGGTGCAGGACATGCGCTTCCAGGAACTGATGCCGGATACCTTGCAGTGGCTCGGCATCCGCAAGATCCACCGGCTCGTGTCGATGAGCAATGTCAAGTACGACGCGATCACGCGCTCCGGCATCGAGGTGGTCGAGCGGGTGAGCATCCCGGAGGAACTGGTGCCCGCCGATGCGCGGGTCGAGATCGAGGCGAAGGTCGCTGCCGGCTACTTCACGCCGGGCGAGGTCCCGGGTGCGGACAAGCTGGCCAACACCAAGGGGCGTAGGCTGGGTGACTGATCCGCAGGCGGTACAACCGGACGCGCCCGGGCAGCCCGGGCAAGACAGCACGCAAGGCGACCGGCCAGAGGGCGCTCCGGCATCGGAGCCCCTGGCGCAAGTGCTTGCGCGGCTGCGCTCGCCGGCGGTGATCCGCACGCGCTGCCGGCAGATCCTGGCTGCGGTAGGCGCCGGCGACTCGGCCCATTTCCTGTTCGAGCCTTCCCGGCTTCCGGAGGCCGCCGACCGAGTCGTGGACATCACGCGCCGGCGCTATCCAGACCTGGCGGTGCCGTACCACAGCCGCTGGCGTCATTTCGAAGCGGGCGGCATCGACCGCCACGCGCCGTTGCGCAGGCAACTGCTCGAGCGAAGCGGCGGCGATCGCAAGGCGGCCGCCCGCGCGCTGGTCGACCTGGCGGTGGTGAGCGTGTTGCTGGACGCGGGCGCCGGTGCCGCCTGGCGCTGGCTCGAGCCCGGCACGGGCATCGAGATCGGGCGCTCGGAGGGGTTGGCCCTGGCCAGCCTCGCCGGCTTTCGTGCCGGCGTCTTCTCCTCGCGACCCGACGATCCGCTTCGCGCCGATGCCGCGGGCCTCGAGCGCCTGACCGAGGACGACCTCGCCCGGATCTTCCAGGTCACTCCGGGCAACCCGCTGGTCGGCCTGGCAGGAAGGACCCGGCTGATGAACTCGCTCGGCCGGGCGCTGGCGGCGGATCCGGGACGCTTCGGCGTGGACGGCAGGCCGGGCGGGCTGATCGACAGCGTCGGCGACGGAAATGCCGTGTCGGCGCCCGCCATCCTGGAAGCGGTGCTGGTGGGCCTGGCCGCCATCTGGCCGAGCGGCCAGGCGCTGGATGGCGTGCCGCTGGGCGACTGCTGGCGCCATCGGCTGGCGACGCCTGCCGACTACCGCGCGATCGATGCCGGCTGGGTGCCGTTTCACAAGCTTTCCCAGTGGCTGACCTACTCGCTGCTCGAGCCCTTCGGCTGGGCCGGCATGACCGTGGGCGGGCTCGAGCAGCTCACCGGCTTGCCGGAATACCGCAATGGCGGCCTGCTGCTGGATACCGGGGTGCTCGCGCTCCAGGTCCCGCGGGCCGCGGCCATCGAGCATGACGTGGGCAGCGAGCTCGTGGTCGAATGGCGTGCCTTGACGGTGGCGCTCATCGATGTCGTGGCCGACCTCGTGCGCTCACGCCTGCAGGCACCGCAGCTGCCGCTCGCCGCCGTCCTCGAAGGCGGCACCTGGGCCGCCGGCCGCGAGCTCGCCTTCGCACGCCGCGGCGGGCAGCCGCCGATCGCCATCGCCAGCGACGGCACCGTATTCTGATCCCTGGGAGCAATCCGAATGAATGAAACCAGTACGCTGGTCGGCACGGCGCCGGTCACGGTCGTCGAGCACCCGCTCGTTCAGCACAAGCTGACGCTGCTTCGGCGCGTCGAGACCAGCACCAACAGCTTCCGGCGCCTGCTGAGCGAACTGAGCGCGCTGCTTGCCTACGAAGTGCTGCGCGACGTGCCGATGCACGAGGTGCAGATCAACACGCCGCTCGAGCCGATGACCTCGCGGCTGATCGACGGCAAGAAGGTCTGCCTGGTGTCGATACTGCGTGCGGGCGCCGGCATCCTCGATGGCTTCCTGTCGGTGGTGCCTGGCGCGCGCGTCGGTCACATCGGCCTGTACCGCGATCCGAAGACGCTGGTCGCGGTCGAGTACTACTTCAAGATGCCGCCGGCCATGAACGAGCGCGACGTGATCGTCCTGGATCCGATGCTCGCCACCGGCAACTCGGCGGTCGCGGCCGTGGACCGCCTCAAGGAAACCGGGCCGAGATCGATCAAGTTCGTCTGCCTGCTGTGCGCACCCGAAGGCATCAGGACCTTCCACGAGAGCCATCCGGACGTGCCGGTCTTCACGGCCGCCGTCGACCGGCAGTTGAACGACCATGGCTACATCCTGCCGGGGCTCGGTGATGCGGGCGATCGCATCTTCGGCACCAAGTAGGGCGCACCCGCATGGCGCAGGAAGACTTCGACCTGTTCGTGATCGGTGGCGGCTCCGGCGGCGTGCGCGCCGCGCGGATCGCGGCAAGCCACGGGGCGCGCGTCGGCATCGCGGAGGAATATCGCTTCGGCGGCACCTGCGTCATCCGCGGCTGCGTGCCGAAGAAGCTGCTGGTCTACGCGTCGCGCTTCGCCGCCGACTTCGAGGACGCCGCGGGCTATGGCTGGAATGTCGGCAAGCCGACCTTCGACTGGCCGTCGCTGATCGCGGCCAAGGACCGCGAGATCGCGCGGCTCGAACGCATCTATGCCGCGAACTTGCAGAAGGCGGATGCGACGCTGTTCCCGGAACGGGCGACGCTGCTCGGCCCGAACCAGGTGAAGCTCGCCTCGGGCCGCATCCTCAACGTCGCAAAGACGCTGATCGCCACCGGCGGCACGCCGACGCTGCCGCACGAGTTGCCCGGCGTCGAACATGCGATCAGCTCCAACGAGGCCTTCGACCTGAAGGCGCTGCCGCGCTCGATCGCAATCGTCGGCGGCGGCTACATCGCGCTCGAGTTCGCCGGTATCTTCGCCGGGCTCGGGACGCAGGTCACGGTGGTGCACCGGGGCGACCATGTCCTGCGCAACTTCGACTCGGACCTGTCGCGCCGGATCGTCGAGGCGTACCGCGCGCGCGGCGTGCGGTTCGAGCTGGAGTCGCTCCTGCTCAAGCTGGAACGCCGGGGCGGCGCCGCAGGGCCGATCGTTGCGACGCTGAACAGCGGCAACCTGCTCGAGGTCGAGCAGGTCATGTTCGCGATCGGCCGCACGCCGAACGTCGCGGGCCTGGGGCTCGAGCGCGCCGGCGTGACGACCGACCGCAACGACGCAATCATCGTCGACGAACTGTCGCGCACGTCGGTGCCGTCGATCTACGCGATCGGCGATGTCACCAACCGGCTCAACCTGACACCGGTCGCGATCCGGGAAGGGCACGCCTTCGCGGACACGGTGTTCGGCGAAGCCCCCTGGCAGGCGGATTACGAGCATGTGCCGAAGGCGGTGTTCTCGACGCCGGAGATCGGCACCGTCGGGCTGACCGAGGAGGACGCGGTCCGCTGCCACGCGGTGGTCGACATCTATCGCGCGGATTTCCGCACGCTCAAGGCCACGCTCTCCGGCAGCAACGAGCGGATGATGATGAAGCTGGTGGTCGACGGCAGCAGCGACCGGGTGCTCGGCGCGCACCTGCTCGGCCCCGATGCCGGTGAACTGGTCCAGGTGATCGCGACGCTGCTGCGCACCGGCGTCACCAAGCGCGACTTCGACCAGACGATGCCGCTGCACCCGAGCAGCGCGGAGGAGCTGATGACGCTGCGCACCCGCAGCGCCCGTCGCATCCAGCACCACGATCCGCTCAGGGGACTGATGCCGTAGGCGGTGCGGCGCGCGAGCCTCAAGGAAAGGTCGGGCCGCTCCAGGTTTCCTCGAGCCCCGCGGGGGCGAGCGGGGCCCCAGCTCGGCCCAGGGGCGCTCAGATCGGATAGATCAGCGAGTTCGGGATCAGGTCGTTGTCGAAGATGCACAAGCGCTCGGCAAAGCGATAGCCGTCGGCGGTATCGACGACCTTGTCCTGGTAGCGGCCGACGCTGAGGATCTCCGGCATCGCATCACGCCGGGTGCGGATCACCAGGTAGCTCGCCTCGCTGTGGATGACGCCCTCCGTGACCTCCAGCACCAGCGGCGCGCCGATGACATGGCGCTGGTAGTAAGGGTCATGGAAAATGGTGTCGGTGGCGCCGATGACCCGGTCCTGCAGCATCGCCTTGCTTTCGAGCGCGATCGCGGCGAGCGGCAGCCCGCGGTCGAAGTTCTCGCGCGATTGCACCTTGTAGATCGCATCGTCGACGAAGAATTCCGGCCACTTCGGATACTCGCCGCTGTCGAGCACGCGGCCGTAGGTGGCGTAGAGGACTTGCAGCCGCGGCCAATCGGCCTCAATGCCGTGCGGCGCGTTCATGTTGCCCCCTTCGCGCTACGCGCTGTCCCCCCGAGGGGGAGCGAACGCGCCTTCGGGCGGCCGTGCGGCGCGTTCATCCCTCCATCACCTCGCGCCAGTAGCCGTACATGCCGCGGATCAGGGTCTCGGTCACCATGTGGTCGGTGGGTTTCGCGTCCCGGCCGTCGAGCTCGCTGATGGTGCGCGCCTGGGGGTTTGCTTCGAATGCCTCCTGGGCGAACCCGATCACCTCGCCGTCGTCCGCCGACACGAAGCCTGCAGGGCCGAACAGGTTGGCCTGGCGCAGGCGACGGCGCGTCATCTCGGCGGTGTCGTCGGCGAAGCCGAAGTGGGTCCAGACGAAGTCGAAGACGCCGGGGGCGACCGGCTGCAGGTGGCGCGTGCTGAGCGAGTTCACCTGCTGCTGGATGATGACGCTCGGGAAAAGGGTGGTCATGACCACCGTCGGTCCCTGCCACCATTCTTCCGGCACCACGTCGAGCAGCCGGTCGTCGTTGAGCTTCATGGCCTCCCTGAAGCTGGTGACTCCCTTGGTCACGTCGCCGGCGCCGCCTTCGTTGCGTCGCGAGACCATTGCCGCATGGCGATGGCGGCGATCCATCACCATCTGGCTGCGCTGGTCGGCGCGCCACAGGCCGAAGGTCACGAACCAGGTGTGCAGCAGTCCGGGATGGTAGGGGTCCTTGATGTTCTCCTGCATCAGCTTCCAGTTGGCCGGTATGCGCTGGCGGTTGTAGCCGAGCAGCTTCAGGGGCCGGTGGCCGAAGACGCGGTCGAAGTAGTGCAGCACTTCCGGGCCGACGAAATCCTCGAACGGCTCGACGTCCGGATCGAAGCTGGCGAAGACGGCCCCGCCGCGGCAGGCCACCTGCAGGCGGTTCAGGCCGTGCTCCGCGAGCTTGAAGTCGGCCGGCATGCCGCCGTGGATCTTGCCGTCCTGTTTTACGCCGCGGCGAAACGGCAGGCCCACGAGGTTGCCCTCGAGGTCGTAGTTCCACTGGTGGTACGGGCACACGAAGTCCTTCGCCGTGCCGTGGCGCTCGCGGCAGAAGGCGACGCCGCGATGCGCGCAGCGATTCTCGACCACCCGCACCGTGCCCTGAAGGTCACGCACCATGATGACGCTGCGCTCGCCGACGACCGTGCGCTTGAAGTTGCCGGGCTCGGGAATCTCGCATTCGAGGCCGACGTAGCACCAGTGGCCGCGATAGAAGAAGCGTTCCAGTTCCCGCTGGAAGATCTCGGGGTCGGTGTAGACCCATCCGGGCACCCGGCTGGACGGCTCGTCGCCCCAGCGGGAAGCCGGCGTCTCCCGAAGGCGTGGTGTCTCGGGGGCGTTCATGAATCCTCCTCCGCGGTGCGCAGGATGCCGGCTGCTTCCTGCAGCGGCGCATCCGAGAAGCTGAACAGCACGCAGTCGCTGTCCGCCGACATCTCGAGCCGTGCCCAGGGCGGGACGACGAAATGGTCCTTCGGCGCGACCCGGTAGCGGATGACACCGTCGTCGTTCCGGGTACCGCCATTGCCCGAAGCAAGGTTGCCGGCACCAGTGCGAGGGGTACTCAGCGGACCGGTGCTCGGGCTGATGGTGACGTTCGCGCTGCCTTCCACCACCGAATAGACGGTGCCGGCGGTGGTGCGGCTGCCGCGCGTCGCGAAGCCCCTGGGCAGCAGCTGCAGCCGGGTGGCGATGGTGGGAATGGCCCAGCCGCCGGTCAGCGGGTTGACGTAGCGAAGCGCGGCGCCGTGCGACGGGTCGAGCTCGGCATGCGCGGCCAGATGCGCGACGGCTTCGCGACTGCGCTCGTACGGGTAGCTGAAGATCGGGCTGGTTGCGCCGAATGGCGAGCGGGGTTGCAGCGGCAGCATGTTGGCCCCGAACCTCGCGAGACTCGTGCCTTCGGCGCTGGTGACCTTCTGGCTGCGGGCACTGTCGTTCTCGGCGAAGCCGGATTCGAAGAACGCGATCATGGGTATGTCGAGGCCGTCGAGCCACACGACCGGCTGGTCACCCTCGTTGCCGTGATCATGCCATGTCCAGTGCGGCGTGATGATGAAGTCGCCCGGATGCATGACGGTGCGCTCGCCATTGACGGCCGTATAGGCGCCCGCGCCATCGACCACGAAGCGCAGCGCCGACTGGGTGTGGCGGTGGCTCGGCGCCACCTCGCCGGGCAGGATCAGCTGCAAGCCGGCATAGAGGGTACCGGTGGTGCGGGACTCACCGCGCCAGCCCGGGTTCTCGAGAATCAGCACGCGACGGATCGCCTCCTCGGCGGTGATCAGGCGGCCGGCGTCGTCGAGGAACGGCCTGACTTCCTCCCAGCGCCATAGGGCGGGGCGGGTCCGTACCGCCGGCTGCTGGGGCACCAGCGAGTGCAGCACCTCCCAGAGCGGCGTCAGCCCGGCCGGTTGCATGCTGTCGTAGAGGGCCTGCCGGCGGCGGGAAGTATCGTCGTTGGCAGCCGTTGGAATCGCCACGTTCTTCATGATTCGGTCACCGCGGTTGCCGGGCGCCGAAGCGCCGGCGGCGTTGGGATAGGCTGAAGGCCATTGTAGACAAGCGCGGGTCCGGGCGCAGGTGGCCGCCTGGGGATCGAAAAGTCCGAAGTGGTATCGTACAAGGTCAAGCCGACGGCGCCGGCCGGTGCGCCGGGCCTCATCCAGGACAGGACCGCCATGACCATCACTTCAGACCAGGTACGTCTCGAGCAGGACCAACTCGACAGCCTCTGGATGCCGTTCACTGCGAACCGGCAGTTCAAGTCCGCGCCGCGGCTGCTGGCGCGTGCCGAAGGCATGTACTACTGGGACGACAAGGGACGCAAGATTCTCGACGCCATTGCGGGCATGTGGTGTTCCAACCTGGGCCACAACCATCCGAAGGTGGTCGAAGCCATCCGCAGCCAGGCCTCGGTGCTGGACTACGCACCGCCGTTCCAGATGGCCAACCCGCTGCAGTTCGAGCTCGCCAATCTGGTGAGCGGCATCACCCCGCCGGGGCTCAACCGCGTGTTCTTCACCAACTCCGGGTCGGAAAGCGTCGATACCGCGCTCAAGATCGCGCTCGCCTACCACCGGGTTCGCGGCGAAGGCTCGCGGGTGCGGCTGATCGGCCGCGAGCGGGGCTACCACGGCGTGGGCTTCGGAGGAATCTCGGTGGGCGGCATGGGCGCCAATCGCAAGATGTTCGGCTCGCTGCTGACCGGTGTCGACCACCTGCCGCAAACCTGGAATCTGGCCGAGCAGGCCTACAGCCATGGCCAGCCGGCGTGGGGCGCGCACCTCGCCGACGAACTGGAGCGCGTCGTGGCCCTGCATGATGCGTCGACCATTGCCGCCGTCATCGTGGAGCCGGTCGCGGGCAGCGCCGGCGTGCTGGTTCCCCCGGTCGGGTACCTGGAGAGGCTGCGGGAGATCTGCACCCGCCACGGCATCCTGCTGATCTTCGACGAGGTCATCACCGGCTTCGGACGGCTCGGCAAGGCGTTCGGTGCCGAATACTTCAAGGTCCAGCCGGACATCATGACGCTGGCCAAGGGCATCACCTCCGGCGCGGTGCCGATGGGCGCGGTGGTGGCGCGCGACTCGATCTACGAGGCCTTCATGAGCGGGCCGTCGCAGGCGATCGAGTTCTTCCACGGCTACACCTACTCCGGCCATCCGCTCGCCTGTGCCGCCGGCATCGCCGTGCAGCAGGCGTACCGGGACGAGAACCTGTTCGCGCGGGCCGCGGAGATGGCGCCGCACTTCGAATCGGCGGTGCATTCGCTCAAGGGCTCGAAGCACGTCATCGACTGCCGCAACCTCGGCCTGATGGGGGCGATCGAGCTGCAGCCGCGCGAAGGCCAGCCTACCGCCCGGGCGTTCGAAGCCTTCCTCAGGTGCTACGAGAAGGGCGTGCTGATCCGGACCACCGGCGACATCATCGCGCTGACGCCGTCGCTGATCGTCGAGAAGGCGGAGATCGACCGCATCGTCACCACCATCGGCGACGTGCTCAAGACCCTCGATTGAAGACACGCAACATCTTGAGATAAGGAAATCCATGACCAGGACTGCAGCGCCCGAGCGCACCTCGACCCCCCAGCCTTCCGACGCCAACTCGGCGCCTTATGAAACCCTTGCGCTCTACATCGACGGCGAGTTCATCACCGGCGAGCGCAAGACGCAGGACGTGCGCAACCCGGCCACCGGCGAAGTCATCGGCAAGCTGCCGCATGCCACTCGCGAGGACCTCGACCGTGCTCTGGCCGCGGCGCAGCGCGCGTTCCAGACCTGGAAGCACAGCTCGCCGATGGAACGCAGCAAGATTCTGCGCAAGGTGGGCGAGCTCTCGAGGCAGCGCTCCAGGGAAATCGGCCGGAACATCACGCTCGACATGGGCAAGACGCTGGTCGAGGCGGCAGGCGAAGTGGTCTCCTGCGCCGAGCATTGCGACTGGCATGCGGAAGAGTGCCGCCGCATCTACGGCCGGGTGATCCCGCCGCGGCTGGCCAACGTCCGCCAGATGGTCCTGCGGGAGCCGGTCGGCGTCTGCGCCGCCTTCACGCCCTGGAACTTCCCGTACAACCAGGCCATCCGCAAGATCGCGGCTGCCGTCGGCGCCGGCTGCACGGTCATCATCAAGGGTCCGGAGGATGCGCCGAGCGCGGTCGTCGCGATCGCGCGGATGTTCCATGAGGCGGGGCTGCCGCCAGGCGTGCTGAACGTCGTCTGGGGCGTGCCGTCGGAGATCTCGGAATACCTGATCAAGTCGCCGATCGTGCGCAAGATCTCCTTCACCGGCTCGGTGCCGGTCGGCAAGCAGCTCGCCGCGCTCGCCGGACTGCACATGAAGCGGGCCACGATGGAGCTCGGCGGGCATTCGCCGGCGATCGTCTTCGACGACGCGGAGGTGGAGCGCGCGGCCAAGCTGCTGGCCGCCTTCAAGTTCCGCAACGCCGGACAGGTCTGCGTGTCGCCCACCCGCTTCTACATCCAGGAAAAGGTCTACGATCGGTTCATGGCGGCGTTTCTCGAGAACACCCGCAAGGTCAAGGTCGGCAGCGGCCTCGATCCGGACTCGAGCATGGGGCCTCTTGCCCATGAGCGCCGCTTGCCGGCGATGGACCAGTTCGTTTCCGACGCAAGGGAGCGGGGCGGCCGGGTCGAAGTCGGCGGCGAGCGCATCGGCAGTGTCGGCAACTTCTTTGCACCCACGGTGCTCACCAACGTTCCCGACGACAGCCTGGTCATGACCACCGAGCCGTTCGGGCCGCTGGCGCCGTGCGCGCCGTTCAAGGAGCTGGACGAGGTGCTCAGGCGGGCCAACTCGCTGCCTTACGGCCTGTCGTCGTACGTTTTCACCACGTCGACGAAGAACGCGCTGGCCGCGCAGAACGGCATCGAGGCAGGCATGGTCAACATCAACCATTTCGGCCAGGCGCTTGCCGAATCGCCGTTCGGCGGCGTGAAGGACAGCGGCATCGGGTCCGAGGGCGGCACGGAGACCTTCGACGGGTACCTGACGACGAAGTTCGTCACCCAGATGGACTAGCGGCTTTCGGCCGCGGCGGGCGCGGGGAAGGCCCGAGTCCGCCGCTGCAGCCGGGTGAGCGGGGGCGGCAGGCGCGGTCGGCGGCCCCCGGCCGCGGTTTTTCCGACCGATGGTCGGCTCCCGCTTGGCGCGTGTGAGGTAGTGCGTGGCAAGTGGCTGGCGGCTGCGTATGCTGGCCGAAACATGGACCTGACCGCCACTCCCGCGCGGACTGCCGCGCGCAGCGCAACCGACCTGCTGAACGAGATCCGGCAGCCGGTGCTGGTCGGTTTGAGCAAGACGCTGCGACGCTCGCTGGCCGGCACCATCGACGACCTGCTCGCGCTCCTGCTGCAGGAAACGTCGTCCTGGGAACGCCGGCAGGCGATCGACGACGCGCTCGACCTCCTGCGCAACGGCCGGGAGGGGATCGAGCTGCGCTTCGACCGCGCCTGCGCCGAAAGCTGGGCCGAGCGGACGGGCTGTCGGCCCAACCCGGCGGCAGATTCCGGCGATCCCGCCGGCCGCGGTCCCGGCGCCTCCGCCCGCCCGGGCAGTGCCGCCACCCTTTCCCTGGTCGACGATGCGGCGCTCGGCGACCAACTCGCCGTCGGCCGAGTGGCAGGCCGTTCGCGACGGCGGATGGACGAGGAGCAGGTCGACGGACTGCGCGCCCGTTTCGGCGTCCTGCTCGGACGCGAATGGTTCGCGGACAATGAGCACCCGGTTGCACCCGACCTGGTCTTCGAAGCGCTGCGCAAGGCGCTCGCCGAGTTCGGGCAGGCGAGGGTGGTGCAGTACCTCCTCGAGGCGTTCGAGCCGCGCATCAGCGCCGACCTCAGCACCCTGTACGCCGACCTGAACCAGCGCCTGGTGCGCATGGGCGTGATGCCGGAGATTCGCTACCAGGTCAGCAAGTCCGCCGCGGGGCGAGCGCAGGTGCAGACCGGGTCGGCGGCCCAGGCAGCGCAGGAAGCGCAGGCAGCGCAGGAAGCGCCGTCAGCGCAGGTAGCGCCGGCGGGCGGGACGCTGCAGCCCTTCGGACAAGGGCTTCAGCCCGCCGACGCTTCCGGCGGACCGGGCATGCAGACGGGTTCGTTCGCGCCGCTGGAGTCGATGGGCCCCGAAGCGGTCGGCGAACTCGTGCGCGACCTGGGTCAGCGGGTGCAGGCAGCACAGGGCAGCGCGGTCCGTTACCTGGGCGACGCCGGCCGCTTTGCGGCGCCTGCCGCGGAGGCGCCGGTCGCGAGCGAGCGGTTGCTCGCCGCCCTGACGACGCTCCAGGTCGCGCCGCCGGGAGCCGGCCAGGACGTGGCCGCGCAGGTGGGCACGGCGAAGGCGGTGTCGAGCGCCGTCGCCCGCGAGCACGGGTCGCCGCTGGAACGGCTGATCATCGAGACCGTTTCGCTGGTCTTCGAGCACGTCTACGAGGACGAGGCGATCGCCGATGCGGTCAAGCAGCAGCTGCTGCGGCTGCAGGTGGCTGCCTTCAAGGCTGCGCTGATCGACCCGAGCTTCTTCGCCCGGCCGGATCATCCGATGCGACGGTTCATCGATTGCATCGCCTCCCTTGGATCGGATGCCGATTTCGAGAACGAAGCCGGCAGTCCGCTGGTGACCGACGTGGCAGAACTGGTGAGCTGGGTGTTGGCGACCTTCGAGCGCGACCTGGCCACGTTGGAGGAAGCGCTCGGCCGCGTGGATGCGATCGTCGCTGCCGAGGTCGCACGCCGCGAGGCGCGGCTCGCGCGCATCGCCGCGGCCGCGCAGAAGGCCGAGGTGCTGGAACGGGCCCGCATCCGCGTGCGCGACCAGTTGTCCGCCGGGCTCGGCGCGCAGACGCCCGAGTTCGTCTGCCGATTCGTCTGCGAGCCGTGGGCCGAAGTGGTCTCGCGGATTGCAACCGGCGCCGAGTTTGCGCCGTTCGATGCGCAGCGGGCACGGCGCACGGTGGACCAGCTGCTCTGGAGCGTGACGCCGAAGCTGCCGTCGGAGATTGCCACGCTCGCGGCCGAACTGCCGCAGCTGATCGCGGACCTTTCGCGAGGGCTCTCGTTCATCGCGCTGAGCGGCGCCGAACGCGAGCTGTTCTTCAGCGAGCTGCAC
>Ga0247820_10001590_pt1 | contig 12765 bp, 5 predicted proteins | sample 13C_Glucose_Day1_2_FD_192480 | JGI IMG/M metagenome (GOLD analysis project Ga0247820, IMG submission 192480) | Soil microbial communities from agricultural site in Penn Yan, New York, United States - 13C_Glucose_Day14 | ecosystem: Environmental > Terrestrial > Soil > Agricultural land | place...
CCCCTGGCCGATGCGGTTGGGCCCGCCGCCCAGCACCATGATCTTGCGGTTGTTCGTGGGCTCCGCCTCGCACTCCTCGTCGTACGTGGAATAGAGGTACGCCGTGAGAGTCTCGAATTCCGCTGCGCAGGTGTCGACGCGCTTGTAGACGGGCCGCACGCCGAGCGCGCGGCGCCGCACCCGAACCGCATCTTCGTCGTTCCCCGTGAGGGCCGCCAGGCGCCTGTCGGAGAAACCCATCCGCTTCAGGCCGAGCAGGCTGTCGCGGTCGAGATCGATGAGCGCACGCCCCGTCGTCCAGGCTTCCGCCTCGACGATCTCGCCGACGTGGCGCAGAAACCAGGGGTCGATGCGCGCCAGCCGGTGAACCTGCTCCATCGACAGGCCATGACGAAAGGCATCGGCGACGTAGAGCAGGCGTTCGGCGCCCGGTCGAGCCAGCTCGCGCTGGATGACGGCCGCGTCGTCCGTTCGCGGCGCGAGCCCGTCCACCCCCGCCTCCAGCCCGCGCAGTGCCTTCTGCAGCGATTCGGCAAAGGTGCGGCCGATGGCCATCACCTCGCCCACGGACTTCATCTGCGTGGTGAGGCGATCGTCGGCCAGGCGGAACTTCTCGAAGGCGAAGCGAGGCACCTTGGTCACGACGTAGTCGATCGTCGGCTCGAACGAGGCCGGCGTGGCGCCGCCGGTGATCTCGTTGCGCAGTTCGTCCAGCGTGTACCCCACGGCCAGCTTGGCCGCCACCTTGGCGATCGGAAAGCCGGTGGCCTTGGACGCCAATGCGGACGAGCGCGAAACGCGCGGGTTCATCTCGACCACCACCATCCGGCCATCATCGGGATGGATGGCGAACTGGACGTTCGAGCCTCCCGTGTCGACCCCGATCTCCCGCAGGATCGCGATCGACGCGTTGCGCATGCGCTGGTACTCCTTGTCGGTGAGCGTCTGTGCCGGCGCCACAGTGATGGAGTCGCCCGTGTGCACGCCCATCGGGTCGAGGTTCTCGATGGAGCACACGATGACGCAGTTGTCGTTGCTGTCGCGCACCACCTCCATCTCGAACTCCTTCCAGCCGAGCAGCGACTCTTCGATCAGCAGCTCGGAGGTCGCAGACGCGGCCAGGCCGCGCCGGCAGATGTCGTCGAACTCGGCGGCATCGTTCGCGATGCCGCCGCCGGTGCCGCCGAGCGTGAACGACGGCCTGACCACGACCGGAAAGCCGACCGCGCGCTGTGCCGTCCGAGCCGATTCGAGGTCGTGCGCCACGGCCGAGCGCGCGGAGTTCAGGCCGATGCGCGTCATCGCCTGCTTGAACTTCGAGCGGTCCTCGGCTTTCTCGATCGCCTGCGGCGACGCGCCGATCAGCCGGCAGCCGTACTGCTCGAGCACACCTTGGCGATGCAGGCCGAGTGCGCTGTTCAGCGCCGTCTGGCCGCCCATCGTGGGCAGGATCGCGTCGGGCCGTTCGCGGGCGATGATGCGCTCGAGGGTGGGCAGGTCGATCGGCTCGATGTACGTGGCATCGGCCATCCCCGGGTCCGTCATGATCGTCGCCGGATTGCTGTTGACGAGAATGACGCGATAGCCTTCTTCCTTCAGCGCCTTGCAGGCCTGCACCCCGGAATAGTCGAACTCGCAGGCCTGGCCGATGACGATCGGGCCGGCGCCGATGATCAGGATGTTTCTCAGGTCAGTGCGCTTGGGCATGCTGGTGTTCCTTCATGAGAGCGGTGAATCGATCGAACAGCCGGTCCATGTCCTGCGGTCCCGGGGAGGCCTCCGGGTGTCCCTGAAACGAGAAGGCCGGGCGGTCCAGACGCTCCAGCCCCTGGAGCGAGCGGTCGAAGAGCGAGACATGCGTGGCGCGGCAATTGCGCGGCAGCGACTGCGCGTCGACCGCGAAGCCGTGGTTCTGCGACGTGATGAACACCTGCCGCGTCCGCAGGTCCAGCACCGGATGGTTGGCGCCATGGTGGCCAAAGGCCATCTTGAGAGAGCGCGCGCCGCTCGCGAGCGCGAGCAACTGGTGTCCGAGGCAGATGCCGAACATGGGCAGGCCGACGTCGACCAGGGAGCGCACCGCCGAGATCGCGTAGGTGCACGCCTCCGGGTCTCCGGGACCGTTGGACAGGAAGATGCCGTCGGGCCGGTAGCGCAACACCTCCTCCGCGGGCGTTTGCGCGGGTACGACCGTGAGGTGGCATCCCCGCTCCACCAGCATGCGAAGGATGTTCCGCTTGACGCCGAAGTCGTACGCCACGACACGAAGGCCCGATGCACCGGCGACCGAGCCGTACCCGCCGCGGCCGTCGCCGCGGTCGAAGCGCCAGCCCGATTCGACCCACTCGTACGGCGCCGGTGTCGACACGATGCGCGCCAGGTCCAGGCCGACGAGCCCGGGAAACGCCCGCGCCAGTGCGACTGCGCGCGCCGCATCGTCGCCCGTCACGATGGCTCCGCCCATGGCGCCCTTGCGGCGCAGCAGGCGTGTGAGCCGCCGCGTGTCGATGCCGGCCAGGCACGTGACGTTCTCTCGACGAAGGTATTCGTCCAGCGGCAGCGTGGCGCGGAAGTTGGAGGGTGCCGGTGGAAGATCCCGGATCACCAGAGCCGCGGCATGCGCGCGCGCCGCCTCCACGTCGTCCGGGTTCACGCCGGTGTTGCCGACATGCGGGTAGGTGAGCGTCACGATCTGGTGGCTGTAGCTCGGATCGGTGAGGATCTCCTGGTAGCCCGTCATCGATGTGTTGAAGACGACTTCCCCGACCGCTGGCGCAGGCGCGCCGATCGAGACGCCGCGGAAGATCGAACCGTCTTCCAGCGCGAGGATCGCGGCCTCTCCGCGACGAAAAGGCAATGGCGTGTTCCGCACGATCGAAGCTCCCGGTGTTGTCGAAACAGGCCGCAGGCTATCCAGCCTGGTGCGTTGCCAGGGTCAGGATTGATGAGCGGCGCGTTAAGCGCTTCTGAGTGGAGCGACGTGCAGTTTCGTCATTGGCACGAGGCAAATCGCTTGTCGCGAACCGAGCGTAAGGAGACGCTGCGCGGAAGGATGTCGTGGAGCACGCCGCGTGCTGGTGTGCAATGCGCTTGGCGCTGCAAGACGATTTGTATCGGAACCGCCCTGTGGCAACAGAGTGTTGGGGCGATCGCTTGCGAGCGTCAGTACACCATCGTGTCCGGCTCTGCGGTGAAGCAGCGCTGCACGAACTGCTTCAGCTCGACGCGCAGGCCAGTGTCCTGCCGTCCTCCATGAGCCGGCGTGTCAGCTTGACGACGATTGGTACTGTCGAGCACGGGACACGCTTGTGGCGGAGGGAGCGGGATTCGAACCCGCGGTGGGCTGTTAACCCACACACGCTTTCCAGGCGTGCGACTTAAACCGCTCATCCATCCCTCCGCAGGGACAGCTTGGACCAAGCGGGCGATTTTAGCCGCGTTCGCCAGGGTGGCTCAGCTTCAGCGGCGCTCCGCGGCAGGCGGGCAGGTGGTGCCGGAGCGCTCGAGCGCGTCGCGGATCTCGGCGTCTTCGCACAGCAGCGTGAGTGCCGCTTCCTGCTTGCCGAGGTTCCACAACGTCGTGCTCTTGGTCAGCCGCACGCAGTTGTGGTCGGTCCACACCTGGCCCATGGACAGGCCGGACGCGGAGCGCACGCAGTCGTGGGTGCCCGTGGCGAGGTTCACGGCGGCCGAGGCCGACGCGCTGGCGGCCGGCGGGGCCGGCGGGGCCGGTGCCGCGACCGGCTGCACGGGCGCGAGCTTGCGCGCCACGACGCGATGGCGCTTGGGTTTCGTCGGCGCGCGCGCGACCTCGGCCTTCAATGCGGCGCAGTCGCAGGAAGCGTTGGCGTTGGCCTCGGCGGCGGATGCCGCGAGCGCCGCGGGGGCGGCCACGAGCGTGGCGAGGGTGAACAGCACAGTGCGATAGCGTTTCATGGGGCCTCCGTCCTTGGACCCGCATGATCGCCATGTGCCGGGGCTTGGCACCACCGCCGGCCGAATCCCGGTGGCCGGTGCCGAAGCGGCCGGGGCGGCAGGCCTTCGTGCCCACCATGCTCCGGGGGGCGTCAGGTCAGCGCTGGGGCGTGGCGCCCTTCATCAGTGTCATCACGGTGCCGATCAGCGCCGACACCTCGCTCATGTTGGCCGGCACGATCATCGTGTTGTTCTTCTGCGCCAGCTGGGCGAAGGCGTCCACGGCGCGCTCGGCCACCTTCAGCTGCACCGCGGCCTCGCCGCCCGGCTCCCGGATGGCCTCGGCGATCTTGCGGATGGCGCCGGCGGTCGCCTCTGCCACCGTGGTGATGGCCGCGGCCTCGCCCTGGGCGTTGTTGATCTCGGCCTGCTTCTCGCCCTCGGAGCGTGCGATGAAGGCTTCGCGCTCGCCGGTGGCGATGTTGATCTGCTCCTGGCGCCGGCCTTCGGAGGCGGCAATGAGCGCGCGCTTCTCGCGTTCGGCGGTGATCTGGGCCTGCATGGAGCGCAGGATCTCGGCCGGCGGCGTGAGGTCCTTGATCTCGTAGCGCAGCACCTTCACGCCCCAGTTTCGGGCCGCTTCGTCGAGCGCGTTCACGACCGAGGCGTTGATCGCGTCTCGCTCCTCGAAGGTCTTGTCCAGCTCCATCTTGCCGATCACGCTGCGCAGCGTGGTCTGCGCGAGCTGCGTGATCGCGATGACGTAGTTGCTGGAGCCGTAGCTCGCGCGCATCGGGTCGGTGACCTGGAAGTACAGGATGCCGTCCACCTGGAGCTGGGTGTTGTCGCGCGTGATGCAGACCTGGCTCGGCACGTCCAGCGGAATCTCCTTCAGCGAGTGGCGGTAGGCCACGCGGTCGATGAAGGGCATCAGGAAGTTCAGGCCCGGCGCCAGGGTGGCGTGGTACTTCCCCAGGCGCTCCACGACCCAGGCGTTCTGCTGCGGCACGACCTTGAGCGTGCGCACGACGAAGATCGCGGCAATGACGAGCAGGACGACGGCGACGATTTCCATGGTGTTCCCTTCCTCTGTCTCATGGTTGGGCGCGGTCGAGCAGCAGGCAGCTGCCGTCGATCGCGCGAATGACATGCTCGCCCGGCAGCGCGGGCCCGCTGCCCACCCAGCGGGCGCTCCAGGCTGCGCCGCGGTACTTGATGCGGGCGCTGCCGTCGGCGTCCCACGAGGCCACGGCCACGCGCTCGCCCACGTCGAGGTTCACGTCGCGGTTGGCGCCGGCCTCGGGCGCCTTGGGCTCGCGGCCGCGCTTGGCGTACCAGGCGAGCACCGCGCCGCCGCCGATCACCGCCGCGGCCACGAGCTGGCCGCTGAAGGGCACGCCGGCATGCGCCGACAGCGCCGCTGCGGCGGTGCCGATCGCCAGCATCAGCAGATAGAACGTGCCGGTGGCGAGCTCCGCGGCGACGAGCACCCCGGTTGCCACCCACCACCATGTCGCGTGACTCCAGTCCATCGCTCCTCCTCCGCTGCCGGCCAGGCACCGCGCGCCGCAGTGTAATCAGTCCTACACTTGCCCGTTTCAGTTTCCGGCGGCCGCGCAGATGCTTCGCTTCCACTTCCCGATCGTCATCATCGACGAGGACTACCGCTCCGAAAACACTTCGGGCCTCGGCATCCGCGCGCTCGCGCAGGCGATCGAGAAGGAGGGCTTCGAGGTGGTGGGCACCACGAGTTACGGCGATCTCTCCTCGTTTGCCCAGCAGCAAAGCCGCGCGTCCGCCTTCATCCTGTCGATCGACGACGAGGAGCTGACCGCCGGCACCGAGCTCACCGCCCCGGCGGTGCTGAACCTGCGAAAGTTCATCGAGGAGATCCGCTTCAAGAACGCGGACATCCCGATCTACCTCTACGGTGAGACGCGCACCTCCGAGCACCTGCCCAACGACATCCTGCGCGAGCTGCACGGGTTCATCCACATGTTCGAGGACACGCCGGAGTTCGTGGCCCGCCACATCATCCGCGAGGCGAAGAGCTATCTCGACGGGCTGGCGCCGCCGTTCTTCCGCGCGCTGATGGACTACGCGCAGGACGGGTCGTACTCCTGGCACTGCCCCGGCCACTCGGGCGGCGTGGCGTTCCTCAAGAGCCCCGTGGGCCAGATGTTCCACCAGTTCTTCGGCGAGAACATGCTCCGCGCCGACGTCTGCAATGCGGTGGAGGAACTCGGCCAGTTGCTCGACCACACCGGCCCGGTGGCCGACAGCGAGCGCAATGCGGCGCGCATCTTCAACGCCGACCACTGTTACTTCGTGACCAACGGCACGAGCACGAGCAACAAGATGGTGTGGCACCACACCGTGGCGCCCGGCGACGTGGTGGTGGTGGACCGGAACTGCCACAAGTCGATCCTGCACTCGATCATCATGACGGGCGCCGTGCCGGTGTTCCTCACGCCCACGCGCAACCACTACGGCATCATCGGCCCGATTCCGGAGCGCGAGTTCTCGCGCGAATCCATCCAGCGCAAGATCGCCGCCAATCCGCTGCTCGCGGGCGTGGACGCCAAGAAGGTCAAGCCGCGCATCCTCACCATCACGCAGAGCACGTACGACGGCGTGCTCTACAACACGCAGACCATCAAGAACCTGCTCGACGGCTGGATCGGCACGCTGCACTTCGACGAGGCCTGGCTGCCGCACGCGGCCTTCCACCCGTTCTACAGCAGCTACCACGCGATGGGCAAGAACCGCCCGCGCCCGAAGGAGGCGATGGTCTATGCCACGCAGAGCACGCACAAGCTGCTCGCGGGCATCAGCCAGGCCTCGCAGGTGCTGGTGCAGGATTCGCAGACGGTGAAGCTGGACACGCACCTCTTCAACGAGGCCTACCTGATGCACACGTCCACGTCGCCGCAGTACGCGATCATCGCGAGCTGCGACGTGGCGGCGGCCATGATGGAGCCCCCCGGCGGCCCGGCGCTCGTGCACGAGAGCCTGAAGGAGTCGCTCGACTTCCGGCGCGCCATGAGCAAGGTGGGCCGCGAGTGGGGCAAGGACTGGTGGTTCAAGGTCTGGGGCCCGGACAAGTTCGCCACCGAGAACGGCGGCAAGGCCGAGGAGTGGGTGCTGCGCGCCAACGAGAAGTGGCACGGCTTCGGTGACCTGGCGCCCGGCTTCAACCTGCTCGACCCGATCAAGTGCACCATCATCACGCCGGGGCTCGACGTGACGGGCAAGTTCGCCAAGACCGGCATTCCGGCGTCCATCGTCACGAAGTTCCTCGCCGAGCACGGCGTGGTGGTGGAGAAGACGGGCCTCTACTCGTTCTTCATCATGTTCACCATCGGCATCACGAAGGGCCGCTGGAACACGCTGCTCACCGCGCTGCAGCAGTTCAAGGACGACTACGACCGCAACCAGCCGATGTGGCGCATCCTGCCCGAGTTCTCCCGCGCCTTCCCGCGGTACGAGCGCCTGGGCCTGCGCGACCTGTGCCAGACCATCCACGAGACGTATGCCAAGCACGACGTGGCCCGCCTCACGACCGAGATGTACTTGTCGGACCTGCAGCCGGCCATGAAGCCCACGGACGCGTTCTCGCACATTGCCCACCGCAAGACCGAGCGCGTGAACATCGACGACCTCGAGGGCCGCATCACCACGTCGCTGCTCACGCCGTACCCGCCCGGCATTCCGCTGCTCATCCCCGGCGAGCGCTTCAACCGCAAGATCGTGGACTACCTGCTCTTCGCGCGCGAGTTCAACCGCCAGTTCCCGGGCTTCGACACCGACGTGCACGGGCTGGTGGAGGAGGAGACCGCCGGCAACGACGGGCAGATGTACTACGTGGACTGCGTCAAGCAGGACGGGTGAGCAGGACGGCGCCAGGAAACCGCGCGAGTGCCTCGCCCATCGGGATGCGCCCGTCCCGCACGGCGATGGTGGCGCCCGTGAGGGCGTCCACGCAGCGGGTGCCGTCCGGGAGATCGACCGCCACGGCCGTGTCCTGCCACACGGCCTCGCCCAGTGGCAGGCGCTCCGCCTCGCCGAGCAGCGTTGCGAACAGGCGGCCGCCGAGGGCCAGCAGCGTCGTGCCCGCGTGCCGGCGCGCGAAAGCCACGACATGCCCGGCATGCGCGCCGGAGGCCTCGAGCGGGAGGTAGTCCCCGTCGCGGAACAGCGCCGGCTGCTGCTTGCGCAGGCCCAGCAGGCGCGAGGTGATCCACAGCTTGGCCGGGGCATCGTGCAGCGATTCGAGCAGGTAGCCGGCATGCTCGGGCGCAAGTTTCTCGAGCGCCGCGAGGTGCCGCTCCAGCGCGGCGTAGTCCACCGGACGTCGGTTGTCCGGGTCCACCAGCGTGAGCGCCATCGTCTCGTGGCCCTGGTAGAGGTCCGGCACGCCGGGCGACGAGAACTTGAGCAGCGCGGCGCTCAGGCTGTTCAGCGCGCCGAACCACGCCAGCCACCGCGCCTCGCGCACCAGCTCGTCGAGGAAGAGATTCGGCTGCGCCCGGGCGAGCGCGCCGCCGACGAAGCCGCGCAGCGCGCCTTCGTAGGTCTCGTCCGGGCTGATCCAGCTCGTGTGCGTCTTGGCTTCGCGCGCGGCCTTCAGCATGTACTGCTCGATGCGCTCGCGGTAGGCGGGCAACGAGCCGTCGTTCAGCCCCTCGACGGGCAGCGTGCCCAGCAGCGTCTGGTAGAGCAGGTATTCGTCGCTGGCCGACGGTGCCGGGCGCGCGTCGCCCATGGCGACGCGGTGCGTGCGGTTCAGCCGCGCGAAGCGCCGCAGCAGCAGCCGCCAGGCCGCGGGCCGCTCGGAGAGCACGTCGATGCGATGGCGCACGTCTTCCGAGCGCTTGTGGTCGTGCGTGGAGGTGGCGAGGATGGTGTGCGGCCAGCGCGCGCAGCGGTGGGCGCTGGCGCCGTGGAAGGCGCGCACCGTCACGCCGAAGCGCGCCGGATCGCCACCGACCTCGTTGAGCGAGGCCAGGCGCGTGTAGCGGTAGAAGGCCGTGTCTTCCACGCCCTTGGCGGCCACCGGCGAGCTGAACTGCTGGAACCGGGTGGCCCAGTGCAGCACGCGTGCGGCCAGCTCGTCGCCCGCGCCCTCCACGGCCTGGCCGAGCATGCAGGCGCGCACGAAGTCGAACACCGAGGTGTCGGCCATCGGCGCGCGCCGCCGCGCCTGCGCCACCGCCCAGTCGATGTAGCGCCGGTCCTGCGCCGACGGGGCGTGCACGATGTAGGTGCGGTAGACCGGCATGCACGCCACGACCTCCGCCATCGCCTGGCGCAGTGCGTTGAACGTGTGGTCGCGCGTGCGGCGGTGGGCGCGGGCGATGCGCAGCAGCTCGCTGCCCAGCACCGTGAGCTCGGAGGCGAGGGCGCTGCGCACCACGGCTCGCTTGCCGCGGTACACGTGGTCGTCGAACGGCTCGGCGTCGTGCGAGAAGCCGCGCCACACGCGATCGAACTTCGTCACCATGTCGGCATCCACGAAGAGGCCGTTGAGCAGCGAAGCGAAGCGGTAGCCGGTGGTGCCGTGCAGCGCCCACGCCTCGGGCACGTCTTCGTGCGAGGCGGTGATCTTCTCGGCCACGAGGTAGAGCGGACGCGCGGGGCGCTGGCCCGGCGCCTCGGGCAGCACGATCCCGGCGCGCCGGGCATAGCCGCGCTGCAGGCGGCGGAAGTACTGCGCCGGGTCGCGCAGGCCATCGGGATGGTCGATGCGCAGCCCGTCGGCGACACCGGCGGCGGCCAGCTCCAGGGGCAGCGCCTGAGTTGCCTCGAACACGCCGCGCCGCTCGATGCGCAGCGCGGCCAGCGTGTTGATGTCGAAAAAACGGCGGTAGTTGATCTCGTCGGCGGCCACGCGCCAGTACGCCAGGCGCCACGCCTGCGCCTCGAGAAGCGCGTGCAGTGCGTCCGGCGCCTGCAGCGGCTGCAGCGCGGCCTCGATGGCCGGTGCGAGCGGCGCATGATCGGCGGCGAGCTTCGCGAGCTGCTCCTGCAACCGCCTCTTGCGCGCGGCGCGCACGGCCACGAGATCGGGCGCGGTGTCGTCGCGCGAGGGCAGGGCATCGAAGCCCGCGGTCATGGCAGCGAGCGCCTCGCGCGAAGCGGCGTCGTCCAGCCGCACGGGCGAAAGCAGCGCGGCATAGCCGCGCACGTCCAGCGGGAAGGCGTGGTCGTAGTAGCGTGCCGAGAAGGCGCCGCGCGCGGCATCGAAGGCGATGCGCAACTCGCCGCGCTGAAGTACGTCGCCGTACGGCGCGCCGAGCACGGGCAGCAGCACCTTGCCGCGCAGGTCCACGTCCAGAGGCTGCCAGTCGATGTCGAAGTGCTGCGCGTAGGGAGAGGCCGGGCCGTTCTCGAGCACGTCTTGCCACCACGCGTTGTCGATGCCGGACACGCCCATGTGGTTGGGCACGAGGTCGAGCAGCAGGCCGAGGCCGTGCTCGCGCAGCGCCGAGCGCAGGCGCTCGAAGCCCGCCGCGCCACCCAGCTCGGGATTGATCTCGTCGTGCGCCACCACGTCGTAGCCGTGCTGGCTGCCCGGCATCGCCCGTGTGATGGGCGAGCAGTAGACGTGGCTCACGCCCAGGCGCGCGAGGTAGGGCAGCACGCGCGCCGCGTCGTCGAAGGTGAAGCCGGCATGCAACTGCAGCCGGTACGTGGCGCGCGGCACGCGCGCCTGCACCGCGGCGGGCGAGGGCGGCGCGAGGGGCGGATGGGGGCGCGCGCGCGCGAGCAGGCCGGCCAGGCGCTGCAGGCGCTCGTCGTCGGCCATGGCGTCGAGGTCGCACGGCAGCTTGCGGCGCCAGTTGGGGTGCTCGTCGATGGTGCCGGGCAGGTTGGCCTGCTCGACCACGCCGAGCGCATCTTCCAGCTGCAGCACCAGCACGGCCGACGGCGTGGCCGCAAGGTAGAGCTGCGCTTCTTCCAATGGCGCTTCGGCTTGTTCCTGGGGCTTGCCCAGCGCTGTGGACAAGCCTCGGCGTTCGCTCTCGCGGTCGATCGCGAGCTTCTTGGCCATGTCGGGCTGCGGCAGCAGGCCGAGATCGCGGCGCCACTCGATGTCGCGTCCCTGCCACCACCCGGCCAGCGTCGGCAGGTCGTGCGTCGAGACGGCGACGAGAGCGTCGCGCGGGTTGTGCTGCGGTGGATGGAAGCGGCCCTCGCCGTCGCGCTCGAAGTAGAGCAGCCGGTACGACAGCACGCCGCGCGCGGCCAGCGCGGCGCGGATCTCGTCGGGCACGGTGCCCAGGTCCTCGCCGATCACGAGGCAATGCTCGCGCTGGCTCTCCAGGGCCACGATGGCCAGGAGTTCATCGGCCGCGTAATGCACGTACGTGCCGTCCTTGGCCGTCTGCCCGGGCGGGATCCAGAACAGGCGCATCAGCCCCATCACGTGGTCGATCCGCAGGGCACCGGCGTGCCGCATGCCGGCGCGCAGCGTCTCGATGAAGAGGCGATAGCCGGTTTCGCGCAGGCGGTCGGGCCGCAGCGGCGGCAGGCCCCAGGCCTGGCCCTGGCGGTTGAAGTCGTCGGGCGGCGCGCCCACGCTGGCATCGAGCGCGTAGGTGTCGGCATGCGCCCAGGTGTCCGAGCCCGCCCGGTCCACCGAGACGGCGAGGTCCAGGTAGAGGCCCACCGCGAGCCCGCGCGCGACGCAGTGCGCCTGCACGCGCGCGAGCTGGCGCTCGGCCTGCCACTGCAGGTATTCGTGGTACTCCACGCGCTCGATCTCGTCGCGCGCAAAGCCCTGCACGAGCGGCGAGGCCGGGTCGCGCCACGCTTCGGGCCACACCGGCCAGCCCCACACGTTGCGATCCTCGGCATGGAAACGCGTCTGCAGCGCCTCGAAGAGCGCATGCGCGCGCAGCGACTCGCCGCCCGCGCGCTGGAAGGCGCGGAATTCGGCGGCACGCTCGCTGTCCGCGGCCAGGTGATGCCGGCGAAATTGCGCGTAGAGGCGCTCGAGCACCTCGTGCTTCGCGGCCGACACGCCGGGGTAGTCCACCTGCGCGGCGTCGCGCAGCCGCTCCAGGCGCGCCTGGAATTCCGCGGAGCGCACGAGGCGCTGCGCCGGCTCGCACTCGCGCAGGTCCTCCACCGCCTCGACGTCGATGTAGAGGGTGTTCACGCGCAATCGCGACGACGGGCTGTACGGGCTCACGTGCGCCGGGTTGTGCGCGAACAGCGCGTGCAGCGGGTTCAGGCCCACGATGCCCGCGCCGCGCCCGCCCCACTGCTCGACGATGCGCGCCAGGTCGCCGAAGTCGCCGATGCCCCAGTTGTCGTCCGATCGCACGCCGTAGAGCTGCAGCGTCGGCCCCCACAGGCGCCCGCCGTTCTCCAGCAGCGCCGGTCGCCAGCACCGCGGCGGCGCGCAGATGAGCAGCGTTTCGCCTTCCAGATCCGCCACGCTCAGCCGGTGATACCCCGGCGGCAACGCCATCCCCGGCGCGATCCGCGCGTCGCCTCCTGCCGGGGCGAGGGCGCTGCTTCCCATGTACCGCTGTCCGTCCTCGGTGAGCACGACCCATTCCACGCGAGACCAGGCCCGCGGCACCCGCACCTCGACGGACCACGCCGCCGATTCCGCCTCGATCGCTGCTGCCGCCGGCATTCCGACCCGTGACTTGGCTGCCTCCGCTTCGAGTTCCGCCGCCGCGATCGCCTCGTCGCTGGCCGCATCCACGCCGAAAGCGCCGAGCAGGGCCACCAGGCTCTCGTCCGACGCCGCGTGCCGGGCACCCCAGATGTCGTCATAACCCGGCGCCACGCCGAGCCGCGCACACAAACGCTCGAGCGCGGCGCGCCGGTCAG
>Ga0247820_10001591_pt1 | contig 12763 bp, 15 predicted proteins | sample 13C_Glucose_Day1_2_FD_192480 | JGI IMG/M metagenome (GOLD analysis project Ga0247820, IMG submission 192480) | Soil microbial communities from agricultural site in Penn Yan, New York, United States - 13C_Glucose_Day14 | ecosystem: Environmental > Terrestrial > Soil > Agricultural land | place...
GTCGACCGCGTCGAGCAGGAGATCCTGCCCCTTGCCGGCGCCGAACGCCTCGATGGTGACCATGCGGCCGTAGACCTCTCGGCTCAACGCGGCCATGGTGCCGACCGTGAGCAGACCGTGTCGGACTCGGAACATCTCGTCGAGAAAGGTTTCCGGATTGCCGAGGTGCCCGCCAGTGACCTGTTGCTCGAGCTTCCACACGTCCTTGGTCAGCTCGGCGGTGTACGCCCGCATCCGAGCCGTCAACGCGGCGAGCAACGCGAACGACAACTCGAACGCGGTGCCCGGCTGCAACTTCCCCGACTCCAGCCGGCCCAGCACCGCATTCGCCTCGACCATTGCGGTCGAGGGATCGATCGCCGGATTCACCGGACCGTGCACGGTGACCAGGTACCGGCCGCCGATGAACTGGTCCAGTTCGACGTAGTGCACGTGTCCATGCGCTCCCGACTGCGGCGCGTGCAGAACCACGAAGAAGTGGTCCTCGTACCTGTGCACCTTCGGGACCTGATTGCGGTTCATCGAATCCCGCACGGCGAGAGGATGGAAGCCGAAAGTCGTGGTCAAAGCGTCGTTCGCCTGGTCGTCCCAGGTCGGGACATCCACCCAGACCAATCCGTCGGGGCGGTCGAGCAACGCCCCCAGTTCCGTCACCGCACACGAACGCACACCGTCACGGGAGATGAAGCGGACGTCCATATCGGCCTCCTCGCCACGACGGACAGACCATCTCCTCTGTCATAGCACCCGCACGGCGGATGCGAGGAGAGAGGAGACTGAGGGCGTGGCTGACGACAAAATTGCGCTGGTTGTGGTGGATGCTGCGAACGTCGTCGGCTCGCGACCTGACGGTTGGTGGCGTGATCGTGCCGGTGCGGCTCGACGATTGCTCGCCAAGCTCGGCACCCTCGAACAGCGCCTGGACCAGCCCGTCGAGGTGGTGGTCGTCCTCGAGGGCGCGGCGAAGGCCGCGGTCACCGGTGAGACCAACCCGGAATTCGAGGGCCTGCACGTGGTATCGGCGGTCGGTTCGGGCGACGACGCGATCGTCGACGTGGTGGCCGCAGCCGCCGAGGAGGACGGCGACCGGCCGATCACCGTCGTCACCGCAGACCGAGAACTCCGCGACCGAGTCGAGGCACTCGGGGCCAGAACAATCGGTCCGCGCTGGCTCCTGGACCACATCGACTCCTGACGGTCTTACCACTCAGCGGCGGTGCGGCGACCGCTTTCCGTCGGGGGTGACCACGAGGTCGAGGATGCGGCCACGGACCTTCCTCCGCACCAACCCCCACCGCCCGTGATCGGCCAGGGCGGCACGAGCCGCGTTGTATCCACACATACCGTGGACACCGCCGCCCGGATGGGTGGCCGAGCTGGCCAGATACAGCCGGTCGATGGACGCGTAGGGCCCGGACGAACCCGGGGTCGGGCGGAAGACGAGCTGCTGGTACAGCTGGGCGGTGCCGCCGTTGACGGCGCCGCCGTGCAGGTTCGCATTGCTCGCCTCGAGGTCACTTGGACGCTGCACATTGCGCCCCACCACGCGCTCGGCAAATCCCGGCGCGTGCGATTCGAGCATCGCGTCCACTCGGTGCCCCAGCAACTCGGCCGATTCGTCGTCCGTGATTCCCCGCGGCAGATGCGTGTAGGCCCAGGCGCTTTCGGTTCCCTCGGGCGAGCGGCTGGGGTCGGACGTCGTCATCTGACCGAACAGCAGGAACGGGTGGGTCGGGATCACCCCTGTGGTCAGGTCGGCCATCCACCGGACCAGTCCGTTGTCGTCGGCGCCCAGATGCACGGTTCCGGCGGATTCGAGGCTCCGCGACCGCCACGGAATCTTGCGGTCCAGAGCGTAGTTCACCTTGACGACGGGGGTATCCCATTCGAACTTCTCGAGGTCTGCACGGACGCCCGCAGGGACAGCGGAGGAATCCAGCAGCCGTCCGTAGAGTGCGGGCGCGGAGACATCGGCGAGCACCGCGCGCCTGACCAGATAGCGGTCGCCGCCCGCGGTCCGAACCTCTGTCGCCACTCCCCCGGTTGCCTCGATCGACGTCACCTCCTCGCCGCACCGAATTTCCGCGCCGTTCCGTCTCGCTCGTTCCGCCATCGCGGCGGAGAGGGCGCCGGCCCCACCGACCGGGACGACGTACCCGTCGTCCTGCGCGAGCATGGTCAGGAGATATCCCATGACTCCGCTCCCCGGTGCGTCGACCGGGGTGTCGGCGTGCATTGCGTTGCCCAGCAACAACACCCGGGCCGATTCTCCGTCGAACAGCTCGTGCGTCATCCGGCGTGCGGGCAGCATGAGGAAACGCAGGAGCCGGAGAGCTTCCGCGGTGCCGAGCTGCGACAACAGTCGCCGTGGTCCCCGTACAGGCGGAAACGGGCTGAACAGGGTGTCGAGGAACGGTTCCTTCACGTCCTTCCACTGCTCGAAGAGGCGGAGCCACGCCTGTCCGTCCCCCGGTTGCCTGCGCTCGAGGTCGGCCGCGGTGTCTGCCGGATCCCGGTGGATCAGCGGGGCGTCGTCGTCGTGCGGGTGCCTGGGGTGCCCGACCGCGGCGGGCGCCTGGCTCCATCGCAGACCGACACCTTCGAGGTCGAGGTGCCGGATCGCCGGTGAGACCGCTGCCAGGGGATAGAACGCACTGAACAGGTCGGTGCGGAAACCCGGGAAGAGTTCGGCCGACCTGACGGCGCCACCCGGCTCGGGTTGTTGTTCGAGGAGGACGACGTCCCAGCCGGCCTCCGCCAGGGTGGCCGTTGCGGCGAGACCGTTGGGTCCGGCCCCGATGACGACAGCGTCGACAGTCCGCACTGTCACGGCGTCAGGGTTTCGTGTTTCGCTCGGCGAGGAACGAGAGCCGGCGTAGACACTCCAGATTTCGCGGGAGGACCGCGAGGTCTTGCGCCGTCTGCGGAACCCACTTCAACGGAACGGAGGCTGCGGCCTCGGACATCCGGAGGTGGCAGCCGGATCCACGCGGCTCGAGTCGCAGTCGCACGACAGCTTTCGTAGGCGTCACCTGGGCGAGCAGCCGAAGTTCACGGTCCTCTTCGGCGAAGAGGACCTCGGTGGAGTCGTCGATCAACGCGGGCCAGGCGCCGACGGAATGGTGCAGACGGCTCCCGACGGCGGGCCATTCGGCGGAGACGGCACGCATGCGTGACGCTCCGACCACCCAGGACGGGTACAGCCACCCGTTGGCGAGAACGGACCACACGTCCGAAGCCGACGCCGACGTGTCGTGTTGTGCCTCGATGACGACCACTCCCTCGAATGAGTACTTGACGGACTCTCCGCGCTTACCCACGTTCATCGCATCGAAAACTGTGGTTTGCTCGAGCCTATGTCTGAGGAATCCGCGTCCACCACCCGAGCAGCGCTGTTCGACGTCGACGGCACCCTGGTCGACTCCAATTACCTGCACGTCCGAGCGTGGCAGCGGGCGTTCCGGGAGGTCGGGCACGATGTGGACGCGTGGCGGGTGCATCGTGCGATCGGACTGGATTCTTCGCTTCTCCTGCAATCGCTTCTCGGTGACGATGCGGACGAGCTCGGGGACCGCGCGAAGGATCTCCACACGACGTATTACCTCGGCGCGCGGGACAGCATGCGGCCGCTGTCCGGGGCACGGGAACTGATCCGGGAATTGCACGGGCGCGGTGTGCAGGTCGTCCTTGCCACTTCCGCCCCGGAGGAGGAGCTGGATGTGCTGCGGGAGATCTTGTCGGTCGACTCGTACATCGCTCACACCACGTCGTCCGAGGACGTCGATCATGCCAAGCCGGATCCTGGGGTGGTCCGTGCGGCGATGGACCGAGCGTCCTCGTCGCCCGACACTGCGGTGATGGTGGGCGACGCTGTGTGGGACGGCAAGGCGGCGTCCCGGGCCGGTGTCACGTTCGTCGGTCTCCTCAGCGGGGGTATTTCCCGCGCCGAGTTGACGGAGGCCGGCGCGGCGGCGGTGTTCGAGGACGCACAGGACCTACTGGACAACCTCGAGTCCAGTCCGCTGGCGAAGCTGCTGGTGTCCTAGGCTCCGCGCGACGACCACGCCTGCGCGATCTCGGGATACGCGTCGGCGATCTCGTCGACACGCTCGTCGGTCGCGGTGTCTATCTCGGCTCGGTGGCGCTGCGCTGTGACCAACGGACCCTCCGATCCCCCGGATTCGGAACCACCGGCAGGCGCGTCCGCCTCCCATTCGTGGATCACCTCGTCGAGGCGCAGTGCGACGAATTGCTTCTTGCTCTCAGCCATCATCTGTTCCTTTCGTTGCGTTCGCAGGCGGCGTGCTTTCAGTGCTGCGCTCCTACGCCCTCCCCGGCCGCGAACCGCGATTCCGAATCGGTGACCAGTCCGATCGACACAAGTGGGCGGGGGAAGAGCAGATCGGTGAGGTAGGCGAGAGCGACCGCCCAGCGATTGGCCGCGTTCGGCATGGCGTACAGGTGGTAGGCGCGCGTGACCACCTTCGCGAGGAACCCCGACAGCTGGATGCCGAGAGGATTCGCGACGGCGAACCCCGGGCCGAGATCCACGACGAGACCCATGTCGCGGTGGCTGTACGGTTTCGGGTCGCCGACGCCCAGGCTGGCCGCGACGTTGCTGGCCAGGGCCTGCCCTTGCCGGACGGCGTGCTGGGCGGTGGGTGGGGTGATCGACCCGCTGTTCTTCGGATCGGGAACAGCTGCGGCGTCGCCGCCCGCGAACACGTCGGGATGCCCCTCCACCGAGAGGTCGGGGCGCACCGTCAACCTTCCCTTCTCGGTGGGTAATCCGAGCGTGTCGATGAGGGGGCTGGCGGTCACTCCCGTCACCCAGGCGACGGTGCGGGTGGGGATCACGGTGCCGTCGTCGAGCGTGACGTGTTCGGGTCCGAGTTCCGTGAGGGTGGTTTCCAGTCGCACGTCGATGCCGCGGGAGCGCAGCACATCCAGTACCTTGCCGCCCAGCTTCTCCCCCACCTCCGGCATCACCTTGTCGGCGGCGTCGAGCAGCAGGAACCGGATCTTCGCGGGGTCGAGGTTTCGCCGCGCGGCCGCTTCGTCGGCGAGGGCGCGCAGTTGGGCGGTGAGTTCCGTGCCCGCGTAGGAGGCACCCACTACGACGACCGTCCGGCGGGCGTCGGCGACCGAAGGATCGGTGTCCCGCTCGGCGAGTTCGATCTGGGTGAGGAGCTGGTCGCGGAAGTACAGCGCCTCGGCCGGCGTCTTGAGTCCCCTGGCGTGCTCGGCGAGACCGGGAATGTCGAACAGGCGCGTCACCGACCCGGGGGTGAGCACCACCCGGTCCCAGGCCACGTCCTCGACGCCCTGCTCGCAGTCGGTCACGTGCACGGTGCGGGCCTCGAAGTCGACGGAATCGACGTTGCCCTTCACCAGTTCGACGTTCGGCAGCGCCTCGGACAGCGGAACGGTGACGAACCGTGCGTCCAGGATTCCGCCCGCCACCTCGGGCAGGAGCGGTGTGTAGAGCATGTAGTCGTGCGCCGAGATCATGGTGATGCGGCTATCGGTCCCCCGGAGGCGCCGCGTGAGAGCGCGTGCGCATTCGAATCCGGCGAAGCCGCTTCCCACCACGACGATGCGAGTTGGCTCTCCAGCTGATTCGTGGGTCATACAGAACACTGTCCCCAACCTGGCGTCGAACCAAACAATCTCCGGCGGCGCGGCATCGCGGTGTGAGGACGGCGATTCCGGGTACTCGCCGTACGAGAGTGATCGACGTGATCGAATGTGAAGGGCGGGAACATGAGTGCTGTGTCGAAGGCAATGTACAAACCGTTGGCGCTGGCCGCGAGTGTCGCCGGCGGAATCGCGGCCAGTGCGGCCTTCGGTCAGGTGTGGAAGCGCGTCGCCGGCGAATCCGAGGCTCCCGACCCCAAGGATCTCACACGCAGCACCCGCGAGGTGCTGATCGCGGCGGCCGTGCAGGGCACCGTATTCGGCCTGGTCAAGGCGGCGGTAGACCGTGCAGGCGCGCAGGGATACCGGAAGCTCGCCCACGCCGACCCCCGGTAGATCGAGGCAGTTGTCACGGAACACCCCTAGGCTGAGCCGATGCGTACTCGTTTCGCGGAAAACCTCGACAGCCTGTCCGGCGATCTCGCCTCCATGTGCCGGCTGTCCGTTACCGCGATGTCGGAGGCGAGCGACGCACTGCTGCAGGCAGACCTCGAGCTCGCCGAGCACGTCATCGATGTGAGCGGCGAACTCGACGATGCCGCGGCGCACTGGGAGAAGCGGGCCTTCGCACTGCTGGCGCTGCAGGCGCCGGTCGCGCACGACCTCCGGTTCATGGTCGGCGGCCTCCACATCTCCGCGGATCTGCACCGCATGGGCGGACTCGCGGTGCACATCGCGAAGATCGCCCGCCGACGGCATCCCGACCACGTCGTTCCTGACGAGGTCCTGGACGTGTTCACCGAGATGGGCGCCGTCGCCGTCGCGCAGGCGAAGGAGACGGAGCAGGTTCTGCAACACCGCGATCCCGAACGCGCACGCGGATTGCTGACGGCGGACGAGGCGATGGACGAACTCCATCGGAGCCTGTTCACGATCACCCAGGCCGAGGACTGGCCGCACGGTGTCCAGTCGGCCGTCGACATCACCCTGCTCGGCCGCTTCTACGAGCGGTTCTGCGACCACACGGTCGAGATCGGCAGGCGCGTCATCTTCCTCGAGACGGGCAGCCTGCCCGAACAGTGAGCGCGGCGCCCGGTCAGCTCAACCCTTCCGCCGCGGCCACCGAGGGCACCGGACCTCGGGTGTAGACGTCGAGGTGGAAGTCCGCGTCCTGGTACGCCCCGGCACGGTGGAGGCCGTCCGTCGCGGCGACCGTCTCGTGCACCGCGCGGCCGGTCTGCGGGTACTCGGGTACCGGATGCTGCCAGTGGACCGCCACGAGAGTGCCACCGACTTCCAGGGCGTCGACGGCACGTCCCAGCGTGGTGGCGAGGTCGGCGGGCGTCAGGTAGTACAGCACCTCACTGAGCACGACGAGGTCGAAGGCGCCGGGCGGCCACGGGTCGAGCAGCGATGCGAGGCCGAGTTCCACCCGGTCGGCCACTCCTTCGCGCCGCAGACGGTCCCGTGCGCTCTCCAGGGCGCGCGGAACCACGTCCGTTGCGACGACCCGGTCGCAGCGCCGCGCCAGGTGCGCCGTGAGCACGCCGATAGAGCACCCCGGTTCGAACGCCCGTCGATAGTGCGGACGGGGCAGGGCCGCGAGAGTGAGCGCGTACTTGCGGCGCTCGTACCACCGTTCGTCGAAGCCCCACGGGTCCGCCGAGTCCGCGTACATCGTCTCGAAGTAGCCGGGATCCATCGCGCTCACCACAGCACCCATTCCGTTGTCCGCATCAGTCTCGCGAGCACCCACGGCGGGAGGATCGCGGCGTCCCGCGGGTCCTCGGACAGCGGGAGGATCTGGGTCCGGAATTCGTCGACGGCACGGCGTTTGCGTGCCAGGATCTCGGCGGCCGGGGTCAGGACGCGTATCCGGTTCCAGGGCACCGCCGGATCGGCAGGCCGGGCCCAGTGCCACATCCAGACCGGATACTCGATCAGTCGGTGCCCGGTGATCGAGCAAGCTGCTGCCGCAGCTCGCCCAGTGGCTTCGTGATCGGGGTGGCCGTCCCCTCGCCAGGTCGCGAGCACCCACACCCTCTCCCCTTCACCGGAGGTCGCGGTGAGCACGTCCACGAGGCCGGTGGTGAGTGCGTGCTCGTGTGCGCTCACCCCGCCGTCCGGTATTCCGAGTCGCAGTGGTTCCCCGACACCCAACAGTGCTGTCGCCTGGTTCGATTCGGCGATCCGGGCGGCGGCCAGGGCGTTGGGCGACAGCGTCGGCGAGTCCGGGTGGGACGCCGCACCGTCCGTCACCGCCACCACCACGACGGGTATGCCGGCGGCCGCGGCGGCGGCCATCAGCGCGCCCACGCCGAGTACCTCGTCGTCGGGATGTGGTGCGACGACGACCAACCGGTCGCATTCCGCGAGTGGTACCGGCAGGAAGCGGGTGGACTCCAGCCACGGCTGCCATTCGTCCTCCGGTGTGCCGCGCGCGGCCACGGGGATCTCCCGGAACCTGGTGCCGTTGTCCACTGTCAGTCCTCCCCCGCGACGAGTGCGCCGAGTGTCGCGAGATCGCGTTCGGCGTGGGATTGCCGGATGTAGACGAGGAGGTCCGCGACGTTGCGGGCATGGTCGGCGTCGGTCGCGAGCGGCGCGGCGCCCAGCGCTCGGCCGACGCGGTCGATCACCTCGCTCGCGGTCCGTTCGATCAGCGCCCGCACCCGGAACGCGCGCACCTGGGCGGATTTCCGGTCGAGGGGGCTCGCGTCCACCTCCCCGGCCGCCGATTCGAGTGCCCATCGTGCCGCGCTGACGGCGACGTCGATCGCGCCGAGGTGCGCGAGCTGGTGACTGTCCGCGCGGCCACTCCGGGCCCGCACCCGCAGCGGTTCCGCGACGGCGAGTGCGCCCCCGAACCAGCACGCCGCCACCCCGATGCCGCCGTGCCAGAACCCGGGACGATCCAGGTACTCGTCGGGCGCGCCCACCGGTCGCGCGGGAACACCGTCGAACGTCACCGACTCGGTGTCGGTCGCCGCCATGCCCGGATTCCGCCAGCCTCCGCGTCCCGCCGTGACCCCCGGTTCCCGCAGATCGACGGCGAACAGGCGGGGTTGCCCGTCGACTCGTGCCGTGATCAGGGCATGCGTGCACATCGACGCCCCGGAGCACCATGCCTTGGTCCCCCGCAGGCGCCACCCGGTGACGTCGCGGGACGCGTGTAGGACGGGGTGTGGTGGCTCGCTGGCCCACACGCCCCAGAATTCGTTCCGGCCGGCGCGGGTGCCGTCGACTTCGGCGAGGATCGCGTCCGCGTCGGCGTGTGCCTCGAGGAGCCGGCCGACCGAGAGGTCGTGGCGGCACCATTGCGTCAGCCGTGCCCACCGGGCTGCGGTCGAGCCTCCGCCGGGCAGCGGCAGTTCCGCGTCCCCCGCACCGATGATCGCCCGCACTGCGGCGTCGGTGGGGCTGCTGTCGTGGGTGACGTCGGCGCTCATCGGTCCTGCAGTCCTTCGAGGTACGTGGCGAAACCCTGCGGCGCGCGGGCGTCGACTCGCGCAGATGTCTCCACCGGGGCATCGATACTCCACACCACGTTCGCTCCCCGCTCGACCATCCGCTGCACCAGATCCACGTCCTCGTGCGCGGGCAGTGCGGCAAACCCTCCCGCCGCCCGATACAGGTCCGCGGAGAATCCGAGGGATGCGCCGTGCACGTGCCCGTGGGCGGCGCCGGACCGGTAGGCGCTGCCGTACCGCGACCGGACGTGGTCGGGCCACCCCGACCAGTCGGTGACCGCCACCGTGCCCGCCACCAACTGCGCCCCACGACTCGCGTGTTGCAGGTGGGACGACAGCCAGTGCGCGGGGACGCGCGAGTCGGCGTCCGTCGTGGCGAACCACTCGTGCGGGCGCGGGGCGACCGACTCGAAACCCGCACGCCGGGCCGCTCCGACGTTCCGCGCACCCAGGACCACGACGTCGACACCCGCCCTGCGGACGACGGCTTCACTGCCGTCGGTGCACCCGTCGAGCACCACCACTGTCGTGACCGGCACGGACACCGCCTGCGCGGCGGTATGCAGGCCCTCCAGGCAGCCGGGCAGCAACGCTTCCTCGTCGTGGGCGGGCACGACCACCGTGATGTGCTCGACGCGCATGACGTCCCTTCCTGATCACTCACTGTTTCCGGGTTCAGCAAGTACCCAGTCCGTCGTCAGGGGAACCACAACCGTTCGGCGTTGACGACGGCAACCTGGTGCGCGACCGGGACGGGTAGCGCACCCAGCAACGTACGGATTTGACGTCCCCGGGTCTTCACCGTCTCCGCCCTGCCCACGGTGTCCGTGCCGACGACGAATCGGTCGCGATGCCGGGTGATCACCTCCACCCAGTCGGCGGCGACGTCGGAGCCGTCGACGATTCGATCCAGCAGCACCCACGACAGTTCGACGGTCAAGTTCGGGTGCCGACCCAGTAGTTCGCGGACCAGGCCCAACTGACCGCTGGGGTCGACGCGGCGCGACACGCCCGCGTGGCACCAGACGACGGAGGTCGACCGATGCCGTTCGAGGGCTCGCTCGAGTGCGCCGATGTATTCGTGCCTGCCCGGCATTCCGGTCGAGGCGGAGTCGTGATGGAGCGAGATCGGCACCTCCTTCTCGGCGCAGAACGCGAGAACCTCGTCCATCGCCACGTGGTCGGGAGAGGGCACCTCGCCGAGCGTGAGATTCGTGAGGTCGTCGTGACGGAACATGACCTCACCGACACCGGCCCAGCGATCGGTGCGATTCCACACGAATTCGACATGCTCGACCGCGAGGCGGTCGGTGGGATCGAAACCACAGACGAGCGGCGCCACCGTCAACCGGCCGTCGGATTCGAGTTCGGGTAGCAGGTCGAGGACGATGGCGTCGGTCAGCGAGTGGTAATGACACGGCGCATTGTCGTCGAGGTAGTAGTCCGGCCGCACCGGCTCGGCCGTCGACCACTTCTTCTTCAGCGGGAGACCGAACACCACGGCGCGCTGCGCACCGGCGTCGACCAGGGTGTCGCGTAATTCGTGCACGGCGGCGGGATGTTGCAGGAAGTCCACCAGATGCACGTGCGTGTCGATCCACTGAGCAGAGGCCATGTGGTCCGATATACCAGCAATTCCCCGCGGGAGCCGACTCTGATTCGGGATCTGCCACCGCGGGTAACCTCCCGCCATGAATGTCGCGGACAGCCCCCGCTACCGGAAGATCACCCTCACCGTGGACGGTGAGGAACGGACACTCGAAGTCGACACCCGCACGACGCTGCTCGACGCGCTTCGCGATCACCTCGGGGTGACCGCGCCCAAGAAGGGCTGCGACCACGGCCAGTGCGGCTCGTGCACCGTCCTCCTCGACGGCAGACGGGTCACGCCCTGCCTCACGTTCGCGATCGCCCACGACGGGGACCGCGTCGTCACCGCGCACGGACTGGCCGACGGAGAGGTGCTGCATTCCGTTCAGCAGGCGTTCGTCGAGCAGGACGGACTGCAGTGTGGTTATTGCACGCCCGGTCAGATCTGTTCGGCGATCGGGATGTTCGACGAGTTCCTGGCCCTGCACCCGAGCGCCGTCACCGAGAACCTGACCGCTCCGCCCGAACTCACCGACGACGAGATACGGGAGCGGATGAACGGAAACCTCTGCCGGTGCGGCGCGTACCCGAACATCCTCGCGGCGATCAGGCAGGCGGCGGAGGCGTGATTCCCTTCGATTACGAGCGGGCCACCGACGTCGACAGTGCCGTCGCCACGGTCACGGGTGACCCGCGGGCGTCGTTCCTCGCAGGCGGCACCAACCTCGTCGACCACATGAAGCTCGGGGTGGCGCACCCGCATCTCCTCGTCGATGTGAGCCGTCTTCCCCTCGACGACGTCGCCGAACTTCCGGACGGCGGGCTCCGTATCGGGGCGGCCGTCCGCAACAGCGATCTCGCCGCGCACGACGTCGTCCGCGCCCGGTACCCGATGCTGTCGCGCGCGCTCCTCTCCGGTGCGTCGGGCCAGCTGCGCAACGTCGCGACCACGGCGGGAAATCTGCTTCAGCGGACTCGCTGCGTGTACTTCCAGGACGTCACCACGCCCTGCAACAAGCGGGAGCCCGGCACCGGGTGTTCCGCGATCGGCGGTTACGTCCGCTACCACGCCATTCTCGGCGCGTCGGAGCACTGCGTCGCGGTGCACCCGTCCGACATGGCCGTCGCGATGACGGCGCTCGACGGTGTCGTGGTGGTGCGCAGTGCCGACGGTGACCGGCGAATCCCGCTGAGCGAGTTCTACCGGCTTCCCGGGGACCGGCCCGACCGCGACACCGTCCTCGCGCACGGTGATCTCGTGACGGCCGTGGAGCTGCCCCCGCCGCCTGCCGGGAACCGGTCCGCGTACCGGAAGGTGCGTGACCGTGCCTCGTTCGCGTTCGCGGTGGTGTCGGTGGCCGCCGAGCTGACGATCGGGGACACGTCGATCACGTCGGCGCGGGTCGCGCTCGGCGGGGTCGCGCACCGACCCTGGCGTGCCACGCTCGCCGAGGAGGTCCTCGTCGGGTCGCCGCCCACGGAGGCCACGTACGCCGAGGCCGCCGCAGCGGAACTCGCCGCGGCACAACCGCTTCCGGGAAACGAATTCAAGGTCGCGCTGACCCGCCGGGTGCTCGCGTCGGTACTTCGTTCACTCGCCGAGGAGGCGCGCCGATGACCCTCGTCGATCCGAAGGTGATCGGGACCTCCGCCGAACGGCTGGACGCCCACGACAAGGTGACCGGCACGGCGTTGTACGCGTTCGAGTACCCGGTGGAGGAGCCGACGTATCTGCATCCGATCCTGTCGACGATCGGACGCGGCCGGGTCACGGCGATGCACACGGCCGACGCGGAAGCCCTGGACGGGGTGCTCGTGGTCCTGACGGTGTTCGATGCGCCTCGCCTCGCAGACACCTCGGACGGGGAACTCGCGATCCTGCAGGACCCCGACGTCCACTTCCGCGGCCAATTCGTGGGTGCGGTGGTCGCGGAGACACCGGAGGTCGCCCGGCACGGCGCGAGCCTCGTGCGTGTCGACTACGACGTGGAATCCCACGACACCGACTTCCATTCCGGCCGGGACGACCTGTACGCCCCCGAAGACGTGAACGCGGGGTTCCCGAC
>Ga0247820_10001592_pt1 | contig 12759 bp, 11 predicted proteins | sample 13C_Glucose_Day1_2_FD_192480 | JGI IMG/M metagenome (GOLD analysis project Ga0247820, IMG submission 192480) | Soil microbial communities from agricultural site in Penn Yan, New York, United States - 13C_Glucose_Day14 | ecosystem: Environmental > Terrestrial > Soil > Agricultural land | place...
TGGCACCGTAAAAACACGCTCACACCATTCGCCAGGCCATGGGCGTCATCCACCAGGGGCAGCAAGCCGTGGCGGGCGAACCGAAGGCACCGCGTTTCACCCCGGCCGGGCAAAGCACCCAGGTCATCGTCGGCGCCGACGCCACTGACGACAGCACACTGCTGCGCAACGCCGAGTCGCTGTACCAGGGTTACGGCCTCAAGCGCGTGTATTACTCAGCTTTCAGCCCGATACCCGACAGCCCCGGCAGCGTGCCGCTGGCAGCCCCACCGCTGCTGCGCGAGCACCGCTTGTACCAGGCAGACTTCCTGTTGCGCGGCTATGGCTACAAAGCGGGTGAGTTGCTTGGCCAGGAGGCTAACCTGGCGCTGGACATCGACCCCAAGCTTGCCTGGGCGCTGGCCAACCGTGAGGTGTTCCCACTGGATGTGAACCGTGCCGAGCCCGCGCTGCTGGCACGTATCCCCGGCATCGGCCTGCGCAGTGTGCAGCGGCTGGTGGCGCTGCGCCGGGAACGGCGCGTGCGCTACGACGACCTGATCCAGCTGCGCTGCGTGCTCGACAAGGCCCGGCCATTCATCATCACCAGCGACTACCGTCCAGGCCAGGCGGAGCTGCGCAGCGGCCTGCTGCGCGAGCGCCTGCGTGAACCACAGGCGCCGGTGCAGATGGGGTTGTGGGGGTGATCGCGCTCGACTGTGACGAGCGCTTCAGCACCTGGCGCGACCAGGCCCGCACGCTGCTCGGGCACGGCATCGACCCGGCGCAAGTGACCTGGTCGCAAGGCCCGATCGACGACCTGCTGGCGGTGCCTGCCCCCCTGCCAGACGGGCCCGGCCCGTTTCGCGCCACGGTACCGGCGGCGCTGTTGAGCCTCTTGGAACAGGCATCGCGCTACCGGGGCGAGCAACGCTGGAACCTGCTGTACGAAGTGCTCTGGCGCGTGGCCCACGGTGACCGCACGGCAATGCTTGCGGGCGACCGCCTGGGCAGTGAACTGCACCGGCGTATCAAGCAGGTCAGCCGTGAAGCACATCACTTGCACGCGTTCGTGCGTTTCGTACCCTTGCCACCAGCACTTGCCGAGCAACTGCAACTGGACCTGGTGGCCTATCACGAGCCGGCCCATGACATTCTGCCCAGTGCCAGCGCGCACTTCGCCGACCGCCTGGGGCGCCAGCGCTGGTTGATCGCCACACCGCAGGACGGTATTCGCTTCGACGGCCAGGGTTTCGATTATCAGCGGCACTGCCCGGACGCCTGGCGGCAGTGGGCCCGCAATGCCGATGACCCGGGTGCCGAGCTGTGGCGGACCTACTACCGCCATACCTTCAACCCCGCCCGCCTCAACCCGGATGCCTTGCGCCTGCACATGCCGGGGCGTTTCTGGCGACATTTGCCCGAAGGCATGCTGATCCCGCAACTGGAAGGGTTGGCGCGCCAAGGGAAGCAACGTGATGGCCAGGCTGCGGAAGTGGCTGTGCAGCAGGGCAAGACGATAAACCGCGCTGAACCCTGATCCCCTCTGCACGAAGCCGCCTGGCCACCGCCACAAATGTGAAAAAAAGGTAAAAATTCCTGCATCCCAATCTTTCAAGGGCAGGCAAATCCTGACAAAATTATTGTTAATCGTTCTCATACACACTTTCAATAACGTTTAACAATGTACAGGAACCCACCCCCAATGCCGTCGCCACTCGCGCCCTCGCGCCATCTCCCTGCCCGCAACCTGCTCGCCATGGCCGTGTGCATGGCCATCGTCACACCGGCCCTGGCCGAAGACGACCAGCCCACCACGCTGGTTTTGGGCGCCACCGAGATCAGCTCCGATCGGCTGGGCAGCACCACCGAGGGTTCGCAGTCCTACACCACAGGTTCCATGGCCACCGCCACCAAGCTGCCATTGAGCCTGCGTGAAACACCGCAGGCGGTGACCGTGATTACCCGTCAGCGCATGGACGACCAGGCGATGACCAGCATCAACGACGTGGTCAAGGCTACGCCAGGGCTGTTCCTTGACTATTCCGGCGGTCCAGGTCGGCAAAACTACATCTCGCGTGGCTTTGACATCGACAACCTGATGTACGACGGCATTCCGAGCGGTTACAAGCCGTATACCGTAGGCGCCCAGCCTAACCTGGCCATGTTCGACCGCGTCGAGATCGTCCGCGGCGCGACCGGCCTGATCACCGGCTCCGGCAACCCTTCGGCGGCCATCAACCTGGTACGCAAGCGTCCGCTGGCCGAACAGAAGGTCACCCTGACCGGCGCCGCTGGCAGCTGGGACGACTACCGCGGCGAAATCGATGCCTCCAGCCCGCTCAACGACAGTGGCACACTGCGCGGCCGCGTGGTGACGTCATACCGGGGGGCCAACAGCTACATCGATGACGTCGAACAAGACCACGGCCTGTTCTATGCAATCACCGAGGCGGACCTGTCCGAAGACACCACACTGACCCTCGGCTTCTCTCACCAGAAAGACCAGACCAACAACTTCTGGGGCGCCATGCCAACCGCCCTGAACGGCCACCACATGGACTTCTCGCGTTCCTACAACCCAGGCAGTGACTGGGAAAACAAGGATCAGGAGATCAACACCGTATTCGCCGAAGTGCAGCAGCGCCTGGCCAATGACTGGAAACTTCAGGTCAACGCCAACTATTCCCAGCAAGACGGCACCTTCACCGGCTCCTACCAGTCGCGCTGGGCCGGGCTCAATAAGCCGTTGTCCCGCACCGCTTACCAGTCCAAGCACCAGGAAAACCAGGCCGGCCTTGACGGCTTCGTCAGCGGCCCGTTCGAAGCGTTTGGCCGCACCCACGAGCTGGTGGTGGGCGCCAGCAAGCGCATCTACGACATGGACACACGCAACTACAGCCCATACGACACCAACTGGCCGATCGATGGCGGCAAGCCGAACTTCGTGCACACCAACAACGTACGCGAAGTCACCACCCAGGAAGGCGTGTACATGACCACCCGGCTGAGCCTGGCCGATCCGCTGAAGCTGATCCTGGGCGGCCGCCTGGACTGGTATGACTATGACAACAAGGAAAGTGCCAGCGCCGATTACAAAGTCACGCGCAACGTCACTCGCTACGCGGGCCTGATCTACGACCTGGACGATCATCACTCGGTGTATGTCAGCTACAGCGACATCTTCAACCCGCAGGAGTACAAGGACGCTTCCGGCAGCCCGCTCAAGCCGGTCGAGGGCAAGAACTATGAAATCGGCGTCAAGGGCGAGTACTTCGATGGCGCCCTCAATGCCAGCCTGGCGCTGTTCCGTATCGACCAAGAAAACCGTGGCGTTTCGCAGACCGACCTGGCCGGCTGCAGCGACCCTACCAACTGCTACGTCGCCTCTGGCGAGGTACGCAGCCAAGGTATCGACATGGAGCTGCAAGGTGCGCTGACCCGCAACTGGCAGGTCGGTGCCGGCTACACCTATGCCCGCGTCCACACGCTCAAAGACGCCGCCAACCCCGGCAACGTCAACCAGCGCTTCGACACCGATACCCCGGAGCACCTGTTCAAGCTGACCACCACCTACCGCTTCGAGGGCCCGCTTGAGAAGCTGCGCATCGGTGGCAACATCTCCTGGCAGAGCCGCATCTACAACGACTTCACCGTTGCCGATGGCAGCGAGTACCGCTTGGTCCAGGGGTCGTACGCGGTCACCGACCTGATGGCCGGTTACCAGGTCAACAAGCACCTCGACCTGCAGCTCAACGCCAACAACGTGTTCGACCGCAAGTACTACTCGGCCGTGGCCACCTCGGTCAACTATGCCGGCGACACCTGGGGCGCGCCGCGCAACATGATGCTGACGGCCAAGTACAGCTTCTGACCTGACGGGTTGCCAGCCTGTACCGGTCGCTTCGCAGCACAACCCGCGAAGACGCCGGTACAGGCCCCCACCAATCAGCCGAACAATTTGCTCAGATACCCCAGCCTCTTCTTGTAGGACCGCCGCGCCTCAAGCGCATCCTCCATGCTCACCGGCAAGAACCGCGCCTGCTGGTTCGGCTGCATCTGCCCGATCAGGTCCAGGTCGGCACTGATCACCGTGCCGATCATGGCGTACCCACCACCGGACACTGCATCGCGGTGCAGAATGATCGGTTCCAGCCCGGCTGGCACTTGTATCGAGCCGATCGGGTAGCAGCTGTCGACGATATTGGACGGGTCCGAACCTGCGCCGAATGGCTGCTCTCGCGGCTGGAAACCCAGTGCGTTGCCGCCCTTGTAACGGTAGCCGATGCGGTCGGCCTCGGAGCCCACCGTCCAGGCATCGGTGAAAAAGCTTTTCGCCGCAGCATCAGTCAGGCGGTGGAAGTACAGCCCCGGCACCACGCGCAACACCACTTCCCCACCCAGTGCCTGGCGCAGCGCCATTGGCAAACTGGCTCCGGCACGGGCTTTGGCGCTGGGCACACCGACCGGCAATACATCGCCTGCCAGCAGCTTGCGACCGTGAAAACCGCCCAGCGCGCCCAGGGCGTAAGTGGACCGGCTACCCAGCACTTCTGGCACATCAATGCCGCCCGCAACTGCCAGGTAGGCACGTGCCCCGGCTGTGGGGAAGGCGAAGCGCAGCACCTGGCCTGCCCTGACTGCAAACGAAGTGTCAGGGCGCTGTTCGCGGCCATCGAGCAGCACCGGCATCTGTGCGCCACACACCGCCACCACGGCATCCTGCAGAAACTCCAGTTCCGGCCCCACCAGCGCACATTCAAGGCCAGCGGTACCCGCCGGATTGCCGACCAGCTGATTGGCGGCGCGCAACGCATATTGATCAAGCGCACCGGAGGGTGGGATACCCAGGTGGTAATAGCCTTCACGGCCCAGGTCCTGCACCGAGGTTGCCAGGCCAGGTTTGAGTACCTTGATCATGCCAGCACCTCCTGCAAGGACTTGGGATAGCCGACCGGGTCGGCCAGGAAAGCATCGAGGGAAAACTCTACCGGGCGAATGCGCAGGTCGAAACGGCCGTCCTCGACATCCGCCACCGCTTGGTCGTAGGCCTGACGGTCGATGGGTTTGAACTGCACGATGTCCCCTGGGCGGAAGAACACCATGTGCTCCTTCAGGTAGTTCAGGCCTTGCTGCGGGTCGTAGATCGGCGCCGGGGTAACGCCGAACATCTGGTAGCCCCCTGCCCCGCGCACCGAATAGATGCAGCCGAAACAACCGCCGTGGCCCAGGGTCAGCTTCGGCGTGTCGGTGCGTGGGCGCAGGTACTTGGGCACCTGCAACTGACGCTCGCGCTCGACCATCTGGAACATGAACGGCAGGCCGGCGACGAAGCCGACCATCGACACGAACCAAGGCGCGCCACTGTGCGCGGCGATGAAGGCATCGACATCGGCCAGGCCATTGATGCGCGCCGCGTATTCGAGGTCGGTACTGTTCGGGTCCTGGTGGCGGTCGCGAAAGCGCATGAGGGTTTCATGGGTCCAGGGGTCGTTGTACAGCACCGGGATCTCGATGATCCGGGTGTGCAACGCGCGTTCGGCGACCGCCTCGGCCTCTGCACCGCGCACCGCTGCAAGCAGCACGTCGGGGGCGATGCGGTCGGGGTCGAAGCGGATCTGGAACGAGGCGTTGGCCAGGCAGATGTCCAGCACGCCCTCCAGCGCCAGGCGCTCCACCGCCCGGGTGACGGCCATGCCCTTGAAGAACGCCTCGAGCGACATACTGTCGCTGACCTCGGCAAACAGGTGCTCGTCGGCACCAAAGCTGTAGCGGATCGGGGTACTGGCAAGCGGCTCGGCCATGTCTGCTCCTTTTTTGGAATCTTTATCGTAAGGCAGGCAAAAACAATGCAGTGCAGCGGCACCGGTGTCTGAGCACCGGGTGCCTTGAACCTCAACGGGGCGTGCGCACCTCAATCCCGGCGGCGTCCAGCGCCGCGCGTGTGGCTTCGACCAGGTCGAGCGCGCCGGGGGTATCACTGTGCAGGCAGATCGAGTCGAATTCGATGGCCAGGTCCTGGCCCTCGACCGTACGGACCACGCCCTCGCGGCAAGCCCGCAGCACGCGCTCGGCGACCGCCTGCGGCTGATGGCCACGCACATTGCGGGTAAACACGATGGAACCGCTCTGGTCGTACTCACGGTCAGCATAGAACTCACGCACCACCGGCTGGCCGAGTGCCTGCGCAACCCGGCAGATCACCGAGCCAGGCATGCAGTACAGCAACAGCTGCGGCTCGATCACCTGCAGGTTCTGCACCAGCAACCGGGCGGCTTCCTCATCACGGGCCAGGTGCATGTACAGGGCACCATGGGGCTTGATGTGTTGCAGTTTCACGCCCTGCGCACGGGCAATTTCACGCAGCGCACCCAACTGGTACAGCATGTCGTCGACCAGCTCCTGAGCCGGTGCGTTGATGTGCCGGCGGCCAAACCCGACCAGGTCACGAAAACCCGGGTGAGCGCCTACCGCCACGCCCAGCGCCTTGGCCCGTTCGACGGTGCGACGCATGGTGCCAGGGTCGCCGGCATGAAAGCCGGTGGCGATGTTGGCCGAACTGATGAAGGCCATCAGTTCGTTGTCGACGCCGTCGCCGATGGTCCACGGGCCGAAGCCCTCGCCCATGTCAGAATTGAAGTCTACTGCCTGCATGCCTACGCTCCCGGTGCTTGTGACGGTGTGAAGGTCACGTTAGATTCTCCACAACCCCCTTGGGAAGATCTATAAACAGATAGGGTGTCTTCTGAAAAACAGATACCCAGGAGTCTCCCGTGTCACTGACCTTGCGCCAGGTTCGCTACTTCGTCGCCACCGCCGAGATCGGCCAGATTTCCCAGGCCGCCATCCACCTCAACATTTCCCAATCGGCGGTCACCACCGCGATCAAGGAACTGGAGGCAATGCTCGGGGTGTTGTTGTTCCAGCGCTCGGCGCAAGGCATGAGCCTGACCGATGCGGGCCGGCATTTTCTCAACCGCGCCTATGTGATCCTGCGCAGTGTCGATGACGCACTCAACAGCCCGCTGCCGGACGTGCGCGCCAGCGGCCTGCTGCGCCTGGCGGCGAGTTACACGGTGATCGGCTATTTCCTGCCGCACCACTTGCAACGCCTGGAACACTGGCACCCGGACGTAAACCTCCAGGTACACGAGCAGGAGCGCAGCGCCATCGAGCAAGGGCTGCTGGAAGGCCGCTTCGACATGGCGGTGGTGCTCACCGCCAACCTCACCCACCCGGATATCGTGTCCGAAACCCTGTTCAACTCCGAGCGCCGGCTGTGGCTGCCCAGCCACCATCCGCTGTGCGAGCGCTCTACGGTGAGCCTGGCCGATGTTGCGCGTGAGCCTTTCATCCTGCTGACTGTGGACGAAGCCGAGCAGAGCGCCATGCGTTACTGGGAGCTGGCCGGCCAGCGGCCGAGCGTGCGGGTGCGCACCAGTTCGGTCGAGGCGGTGCGCAGCATGGTAGCCAATGGCAGCGGCGTGGCGATCCTGTCGGACCTGGTGCACCGGCCCTGGTCGCTCGAAGGCAAGCGCATCGAGACCGTAACCATCAGCGACCCGGTAACGCCCATGAGCGTGGGCCTGGCCTGGCACCGCGAGCGGGCATTCAGCCCGGCGATGCTGGCGCTGCGCAACTACTTTCATGACGCCTTCCTGGCGCCACAGCAGTTGTCGGCTCGGCGCTGAATGGCCAGGGCCTTGATACCTCAGCCGAACGTTCAGGCGCCGTCGTCGTCATAACTTGGCCGGTGCAGCCACGCAGAGAGGACGCGAAATGACTCAACCAGACCCGTCATACGTCAAATGGCTCGAAGAACGCTCCATGCTCAAGGCCTCGCAGGAGCGAGCCCGGCTGTATTCCGGGCAATCGCGCCTGTGGATGAACCCCTACGCCGAAACGCAGCCACGCCGCGCCACCGACATTGCGTCGGTATGGCTCACCGTCTATCCCGACGCGATCATCGCGCCTGAAGGCTGCTCGGTGCTCGGCGCGCTGGGCCACGAAGCCTTGTGGAAGCGCCTGTCGGAAATTGGCGTGCAGGGCATTCACACAGGCCCCATCAAACAGTCCGGCGGTGTCAGCGGGCGCGACTTCACCCCCAGCGTGGACGGCAATTTCGACCGCATCAGCTTCGACATCGACCCGCTCTACGGCAGTGAACAGGAGCTGGTGCAGATGAGCCGCATGGCGGCGGCGCACAATGCCGTGACCATCGACGACCTGATCCCCTCGCACACCGGCAAGGGCGCCGATTTCCGCCTGGCCGAGCTGGCCCACGGCGCCTATCCAGGGCTGTACCACATGGTCGAGATCCGTGAGGAAGACTGGCCGCTGCTGCCGGACGTGCCCCCTGGCCGTGATTCGGTCAACCTGCTGCCCGCACAGTGCGACGAACTCAAGGCACACCACTACATCGTCGGCCAGCTGCAACGGGTGATCTTCTTCGAGCCTGGCGTGAAGGAGACCGACTGGAGCGCAACGCCACCGATCACTGGTGTCGATGGCAAGACGCGGCGCTGGGTCTACCTGCACTACTTCAAGGATGGCCAGCCGTCGCTGAACTGGCTGGACCCAAGCTTTGCCGCCCAGCAAATGATCATCGGCGACGCCCTGCATGCGCTGGACTGCCTGGGCGCGCGCGGCCTGCGCCTGGATGCCAACGGTTTTCTCGGGGTCGAGACCTGCGCCAGTGGTACCGCCTGGTCAGAAAGCCACCCGCTGTCGATCGTGGGTAACCAGCTGATCGGTGGCATGATCCGCAAGGCCGGCGGGTTCAGCTTCCAGGAGCTGAACCTGACCCTGGACGACATCGCGCAGATGTCCAAGGGCGGCGCCGACCTGTCCTATGACTTCATCACCCGCCCGGCTTACCAGCATGCGCTGCTGACCGGCGATACCGAGTTCCTGCGCCTGATGCTCAAGGAAATGCACGGTTTCGGCATCGACCCGGCGTCGTTGATCCACGCCCTGCAGAACCACGACGAGCTCACCGTAGAGCTGGTGCACTTCTGGACCCTGCACGCCCATGACATGTACCTGTACCGGGGCCAGACCCTGCCCGGCAACATCCTGCGCGAACATATCCGCGAGGAAATCTACGAACGCCTCTCGGGCGAACACGCCCCTTACAACTTGCGCTTTGTCACCAATGGCATCTCCTGCACCACCGCCAGCCTGATCACGGCGGCCTTGGGCATCCGTGACCTGGACCAGATTGGCCCGGCGGAGATCGAGCTGATCCAGAAGGTGCACCTGTTGCTGGTGATGTACAACGCCATGCAGCCCGGTGTAGTCGCACTGTCCGGTTGGGACCTGGTCGGCGCCCTGCCGCTGCCGGCCGAGGCGGTGGCGCAAAAGATGGCCGATGGCGATACCCGCTGGATCCACCGTGGCGGCTACGACCTGGCCGGGCTCGATGCGCAGGCCGAGGCATCGGTGCGTGGCATGCCGCGCGCACGCTCACTGTACGGCAGCCTCGACCAGCAGCTGGAAAGCAGCGATTCGTTTGCCAGCAAAGTTAAAAAACTGCTCGCCGTGCGCCAGGCCTACGGTATTGCCAGCAGCCGCCAGGTACTGGTGCCCGAGGTCAGCAGCCCGGGGTTGCTGGTGATGGTGCATGAGCTACCCGCCGGGCGTGGCATCCAGATCAGCGCGCTGAACTTCGGGCAGGAGGTGATCGCTGAAGAGCTGCTGCTGACCGGCTTCACGCCCGGGACGGTGGTGGACATGATCAACGAGACGGTCGAAGGAGACCTGACCGAGGATGGGCGGCTTATGATCAACCTGCACCCGTATGAAGCCTTGTGCCTGAGAATCGTCAACAGCAGTGGGCACGTCTGAGGCGCTATTAGCTACACCTGTGGGCGCCGGTTTGCCGGCGCTCACGGCCCGGCCGGCTTGCTTTTACGGCTCCAGGAGCATAGTTTCCGGGCATCATTTACCGAGCCCAGGAGCAACTACATGTACACCGGCATCGTCCAGGCCGTCCGCCCCCTGCTTGCTGTGACCACCTACCCGGGCCACAACCAGTTCACCATCGACCTTACTCCCGAACTGCTCGACGACCTGAAGATCGGCGCCAGCGTCAGTGTCGAGGGCACCTGTCTGTCGGTCACCGAAATTGACGGCACCCAAGTGAAGTTCGACGCCATGACAGCCACCCTGGAGCGCACCAACCTGCGCTGCTTCAAAGCAGGCCAAGGCGTCAACATTGAGCGCTCGGCGAAAATGAACGCTGAAGTCGGCGGCCACCTCATGGCTGGCCATGTCGCCACCACCGCCGAGATCGTCGAGCTGTCGATCAAGGAAACCGGCGCCTTCATCACCTTCCGCATGCCGCCGGAGTGGGCCAAATACGTGTTCCCACGCGGTTATCTCGGGGTCAACGGCTGCAGCCTGACCGTCGCCGACGTGGGCGACACCTTGGTCACCATCAACCTGATCCCGGAAACGCTGCGCCAGACGACTTTCGCCAACTACCAGGCCGGTGAACTGATCAACATCGAAGTGGACCACCAGACCATGGTCCTGGTCGATGTGGTGGAGCGCACACTCAAAGCCACGCTGGCCCGCGCCTGATCAAATGCTGCGGGTAATACCGCCATCGACCCTGATGTTCTGCCCGGTGATGTACGCCGCGCCATCGCTGGCCAGGAAGGCTACGGTGGCGGCGATTTCCTCGCTGCTGCCATAGCGCTTGAGCGGCACGCTGTCACGGCGTTGGTCAGTGGCCGGCAGGCTGTCGATCCAGCCCGGCAGTACGTTGTTGATGCGGATATTGTCCGCAGCATAGGTGTCGGCGAAGATCTTGCTGAACGCCGCCAGGCCCGCGCGGAATACGGCCGAGGTGGGGAACATTTCACTCGGCTCGAAGGCCCAGGCGGTGGAAATGTTGATCACTACCCCACCCTGCTGGCGCTGCATGATGGGCGTGACCAGCCGCGTCGGGCGGATGACATTGAGCAGGTAGGTCTCCATGCCCTGGTGCCAGTCTGCATCGCTGATTTCAAGGATCGGCGCGCGCGGACCGTGGCCTGCACTGTTGACCAGCACATCGATACGGCCCCATTTGGCGACTACGGCATCGACCAGGCGCTTGATGTCGTCGTTGCACTGGTTGCTGCCGGTCACGCCAATCCCGCCCAGCGTCTCGGCCAACGCCTCGCCTTTGCCAGACGACGACAGGATACCGATATTGAAGCCGTCGGCAGCCAGGCGCCTGGCTGCCGCGGCGCCCATACCACTGCCGCCGGCGATCACGATTGCTACTTTTTCGTTGGACATGAAACCTCCGGGTCAACCCTGCGGTGTGCATGGGTAATGGGCCCAGACTAGCACCTGGCCTACGTTGCCAGAGAGCCAGATAAGCTTCGACTAAACGATAGATTTTCTACTGCATTAAAGCATCGCCTGCTCCAGCAGCCATGCCCGCACCGTTGCCAGTGCCGGCGGTTGGTGGGCATTACGCGGCCACACCAGGTAAAACGCCTGTTGCAAGTCCAGCACTTGGTCAAAGGCAAGGGCCAGGCGCCCGGCGCGCAGGTCGCTGTGGACGAAAAACTCGCTGGCCAGGGCAAGGCCCTGCCCGGCAATCGCTGCATCGATGGCCAGTGACGTCTGGTTGAACCGCACATTCTTCGCACCCGGCGGCAAATGCCGGTGGAATACCTCGGTGATGAAGCCCGGCCAGAAGTTGTGGGCATCATGCAGCAACGGGTAACGCTGTAACTGCTCCAGATCCTCGGGCTTGCCCAGTTGCTCGAGCAGCGCCGGGCTGGCGACGGCTACCACGCGCTGGGCCAGAAACGGCTCGGTATGCAGTCCCGGCCCGAACGGTGGCACGCCGTAACGTACGGCAATATCCACGCCCTCTGGACGGAACTGGCAAAGCCGGTCGGTGGCCAGCACCTGCAGATCGATGTCCGGGTGCTGCTGCGCAAACGACGACAACCTGGGGATCAGCCACTTTGCCGCGAAGGTCGGTGTGACACTCACCGTCAGGTGCGACGCATCCGGGCGCAACGCCTGGGTGGCGCTGCCGATCAAGGCAAAGGCGCTGCGGATATCGACACTGTAACGCTGGCCGGCGCCTGTCAGGCTCAGGCCCCTGGGCAAGCGCTCGAACAGCTTGATCCCCAGGTTCGCTTCAAGCCCGCGGATCTGCTGCGCCACGGCGGCCTGGGTTACCCCAAGCTCGTCGGCTGCCAGGCGGAAATTGAGGTGGCGCGCCACCACCTCGAAAACACGTAGCCCATTGAGCGGCGGCAGCGCGGAAAAGCCTTCGGACATACAGTTTATCTACTGAGTGAACAAGCCTGTACCCTACTCGATGCGCGGGTGTTGCTGCACCAGCAACTTGCGCTTGGCCTCAAGCTCGGCAATCTGTTCGTCGATGTCTTCGATCTTCTGTTCGATGTTGTCGTGGTGCTCCTGCAGCAACTCACGCGCCTCATCGATATCCGAGGCCGCTGGGGCAGCGCCACGCAGTGGCTTGTTGGCGGTTTCTTTCATGGTCAGGCCGGTAACCAGGCCGATGGCGGCAATCACCATCAGGTAGTACGCCGGCATGTACAGGTCACCGGTGCTCTCTACCAGCCAGGCAGCCAAGGTCGGGGTAAGGCCGGCGATCAGCACCGAAATGTTGAAGGCGCTGGCCAGGGCGCTGTAGCGAATGTGGGTGGGGAACATCGCCGGCAGGGTCGAAGCCATCACGCCGATGAAGAAGTTGAGCAACACGGCGATGATCAGCAAGCCGGCGAAGATCACGCCCAGCAC
>Ga0247820_10001594_pt1 | contig 12748 bp, 11 predicted proteins | sample 13C_Glucose_Day1_2_FD_192480 | JGI IMG/M metagenome (GOLD analysis project Ga0247820, IMG submission 192480) | Soil microbial communities from agricultural site in Penn Yan, New York, United States - 13C_Glucose_Day14 | ecosystem: Environmental > Terrestrial > Soil > Agricultural land | place...
TCCGCGATCAGCTCGACGTCGTGCACGCGGCCAGCACCGCCCCGGCCCGGGCGTGGGGGCTGGACGACGTCGGCGCGATCGAGCCCGGTCGCCGCGCCGACCTCGTCGTCCTCGACGAGGACCTCCGGGTGGGGCGCGTGATGCGCTCCGGCGCCTGGGTCAGCCCTTCGTCGACCCCAGCGTGAGCCCGGAGACGAACTGCTTCTGCAGCGCGAAGAACACGATGAGCACCGGCAGCGCGACGATGATCGAGCCTGCCGCCACCAGGTTGGTGTCGGTGAAGAACTGCCCGCGGAGGTTGTTGAGCGCCGAGGTGATCGGCAGCTTGTCCCCCTGCTGGACGAGCACGGTCGCCCAGAAGAACTCGTTGTAGATCCAGGTGAACTGCAGCGTCGCCAGCGCGGCGAGCGCCGGCCGTACGAGCGGCATCGTCAGCTGCCAGTACTGGCGCCACACGCTGGCCCCGTCGAGCTCCGCGGACTCGTAGATCTCGTGGGGCAACGTCTTCATGTAGTTGCTGAGCACGAAGGTGCAGAAACCCATCTGGAAGGCCGTGTTGACCAGGATCAGCGCCCAGAAGCTGTTGAGCATCGAGCCCGAGTCGCTCATGAACAGCGGCAGCGGGATCTCGCGGAACATCCGGAAGACGGGGATCAGCAGCGCCTGCGGGGGAAGCAGGTTCGCGGCGAGGAAGACGCCCAGCATGATGAGGTTGAAGCGGTAGCTGAACCGTGCCAGCACGAACCCCACCATCGACGAGAGCCACAGCGTCAGGATCACGGCCGGGACGGTGATCAGCAGCGAGTTCTTCAGGTGCAACCCGAAGTCGCCGCGCGTCCAGGCCTCCTCGTAGTTCGACGTGGTCCAGCCGCCGAGGGAGAGGTAGCCGTTGGCCTGCGTGTAGTCGTACTCGCGGAACGAGTTGACCAGCGCCCACAGCAGCGGGAAGAGCCACAGCAGCGCGAGCAGGGCCACGATCACCGTCACCACGATCCCGCGGGGCTTGCTCAACACGCCGCCCTCGACGCGCTTGGGCGGGGTGCGGGTGCCGCCCGCGCCCGAGGGCGTGGGACCCGTCTCGGCGGGCAGGGTCTGGGTGCTCATCCTCGGCGCTCCTCACGGAAGACGTTGCGCAGGTAGAGGGTGATGAAGATGGACGAGATCAGCATCATGATCACGGCCAGGGCCGAGCCGAAGCCGTACCTCGTCGCCTCCCCGATGACGTTCTGGGCGACGAGCGCTCCGATGACCTCCAGCCCGTTGCGCCCCTTGTTGATCACCCAGACGATGTCGAAGGCACGCAGCGACTCGATGACCACGATGACGACCACGATCATGTTGATCGGCCGCATCACCGGGAAGATCACGTGGAAGAAGGTCTTCACCTCGCTGGCCCCGTCGACGGCGGCGGCCTCGCGGAGGCTGGCGTCCACCCCCTTCAGGCCGGCCAGGTAGATCAGCATGATGTAGCCGGTGTGGCGCCAGCCCGTCGCGACCAGGACGGCCCACAGGTTGATGTCGGGGTCGCCGTACCAGTCCACCTGGGTGCCGAAGAGGTCGTTGATCAGTCCCTGGTCACGCGAGTAGAAGAGCTGCCAGATGAAGCCGATGAGCGCCACCGACAGCACGACGGGCATGTAGAAGGCGGTCTGGTAGAAGCGACTTCCGCGCACCTCGCGGTCGAGGAGCACCGCGAGCAGGATGCCGAGCACCGTGGGGATGAGGAAGAGGAACCCCAGCCAGATGAGGTTGTGCTGGATCGCCGGCCAGAACGGCGGGTAGATCGTGACGACGTCCTGGTAGTTCTGGAAGCCGACCCACTCGATGGTGTCGAGGTCGCCGAAGCCGTTCCACTTGCCGAAGGACAGGGCGACCGACCCCATCGCAGGGAGCCACACGAGCAGCAGCACCAGGACCAGCGGCACGGTCACCATCGCGATGACCGTGATCCGGTCACGGGTGGGCAGCTTCTTCTCGCGCCCCTGGGGCGGCGCCGCGGTCCGCTCGGCGCCCTTCGCGGACTGCGGCGCCTCGTCGATGTGTGCCATGACTCAGCCGAAGATGGAGTCGGCCTGCTCCTGGATGCTGGCCGTGACCCCGTCGATGTCGTCCGGGTTCTTCAGGAACTCCTGGATGGACGGGATCATCACCGTGTTGGCGAAGTCGGCGTTGGTGTCGCGGTCCATGAACTGGGCGATGTTGGCGGCCGCGCCGACGACCTCGGCCGACTTCTTCTGCAGGTCGCTGTAGGTCGAGGTGCCGGCGCCGGAGTTGGCCGCGATGAAGGGAGCGTCGGCGGCGTTGTTGCCCGCGTCGGCGGCGGCTGCGCTGCCGAGCCACTTCGCCATGGCCTTGCCGGCCTCCTGGTTCTGGCCGGCGGCCGCGACGCAGAAGCCGTCGATCGGGGCATCGAGTGCGTCTGCTCCGATGGACGAGTCGAGCTCGGGGAAGGTGAAGAAGTCGAGGTCCTCGCCGTTCTCGCCCAGCCCGTCGACGACGAAGGTGCCGAGCAGGTACATCCCGCACTCGCCCTTGCCCATGCTGGTCGCCGCCTCCTGCCAGGTGCGGCCCAGGGGGTCGGCCTGGTGGTACGGCAGCAGCTTGCGCCAGGTGTCGAAGACGAGCTTGACCTCGTCGCCGTCCCAGGCCTCGTCGCCCGCCATCAGGCTCATGTGGAAGTCGAAGCCGTTGAGGCGCATGTTGAGGATGTCGAAGGTGCCCATCGCGGGCCACCCGTCCTTGTCGCCGAAGGCGAACGGGGTGACGCCCTTGCCCTGCATGTCCTTCATGAGCTCCAGGAAGTCGTCGTTGGTCTCCGGCGGAGCCCACCCGTTCTTGTCGAAGACCGACTTGCGGTAGAAGACCGCCCACGGGTAGTAGCTGATCGGGACGAAGTACTGCTTGCCGTCGGGCGCGGTCGCCGCCTCCTTGAAGGAGTCGCTGATGCCGTCGATCGGCCACTGGTCGCTCAGGTCGGTGATCAGGCCGTTCTCGGCGAACTGCGCCATCCGGAAGCCGGCGAACCAGGTGAAGACGTCGTCGGGCGAGCCCTGGAGGTAGGTGTTGACGCCCTCCTGGAACGTGTTGTGGTCGACCGCATTGACCGACACCTCGGTGCCGCTCTCCTTCGCGTAGGCGTCGGCGATCGCCTTGAGGCGGTCGTACGCCGGCCCGGAGCCCTCGGCCTCGTTGATGCCGAACTTCACGGTCGCACCTTCGCCGGTGGCGGGTCCGGCGTCGTCGCCGCCGCACGCGGCGAGCAGGTTGGCACTGCCGACGGCGAGGCCGCTGAGCGCCAGGCCTCGGAGCACGGAGCGTCGCGAGGCGGCCATGGTGGTGAGCGCCGAGCGGGGGATGGCGCTGCTGGGACGGGACAGTGACACGACGGCCTCCTGGGAAAGGCTTGTGCAGCCTGGGACAAAACCAAACAGGGAAGAACAGCATGTGATGGTGGACACAGGCTCGTCAAGCCCCAACCCCTCTCATTTCGGACCAGATCAAACATTTCCGAACTGAAATCCTCGCGGGAGCGTTGACTTTCTCATGTGGGGGTGGACACAGTTGGGCGCATGCCGACGTCCCTGCCCGCGCTCGCCTTCGGTGGCGACTACAACCCCGAGCAGTGGCCGGCCGCGGCCCACGGCGAGGACCGCGACCTCATGCGGGAGGCCGGCGTCGACCTCGTCACGCTCGCGGTGTTCTCGTGGGCCTGGCTCCAGCCGCGACCCGGCGAGTGGGAGTTCGGCTGGCTCGACCAGCAGATGGACGACCTGCACGAGGCGGGGATCAAGGTCGACCTCGCCACCGCGACCGCCTCGCCGCCGCCCTGGCTGACCCACCGCCACCCCGAGATGCTGCCGGTGACCCATGACGGCCGGACCCTGTGGCCGGGCGGGCGGCAGTCGTTCTGCCCGAGCTCGCCGGTCTACCGCGAGCACGCCCTCGAGCTGTGCACCCGGATGGCCGAGCGCTACCACGACCACCCCGCACTCGCCCTGTGGCACGTGTCCAACGAGCTCGGCTGCCACAACGCCCACTGCTACTGCGACACCAGCGCGGCGGCGTTCCGCACGTGGCTGCGGGACCGCTACGACGACGACGTGGCACACCTCAACGACGCCTGGGGCACAGCATTCTGGTCCCAGCGCTACGACGACTTCGAGCAGGTGCTGCCGCCGCGCGTGGCGCCCACGCACGCCAACCCGACCCAGCAGCTCGACTTCGCGCGCTTCTCCTCCGACCAGCTGCTCGACAACTTCGTCGTCGAGCGCGACGTGCTGCACCGGCTCTCACCCGGCGTGCCGGTGACGACCAACTTCATGGTGATGCGGCAGACCCCGGCGATGGACTACCTGCGCTGGGGTCGCGAGCTCGACGTGGTCTCCAACGACCACTACCTGATCGGCGCCGAGGACGGCGGTCATCGCGAGCTGGCGTTCAGCGCCGACCTCACCCGCGGCACCGCTGGCGGGCGTCCCTGGCTGCTGATGGAGCACTCCACCAGCGCGGTCAACTGGCAGCCGCACAACCGGGCCAAGGTGCCCGGCGAGATGATCCGCAACAGCCTGTCCCACGTCGCCCACGGCGCCGACGCGGTGCTGTTCTTCCAGTGGCGCGCCTCGCGCGCCGGGGCGGAGAAGTTCCACTCGGGGCTCCTCCCCCACGCCGGCACCGACACCCGCCAGTGGCGCGAGGTCGTCGAGCTGTCCCGGGTGCTCGACGCGGCCGAGGAGGCGGCCGGCAGCACCGCCCGCAACGACGCCGCCATCCTGTTCGACTACCAGGCGTGGTGGGGCTGCGAGCTCGACTCGCACCCGAGCGTCGACGTCCGCTACCGCGACCGCGCCGAGGACCTCCACCGCGCGCTGTCCGCCCAGGGCGTGGGGGTCGACGTGGTCCACCCGAGCGCCGATCTCTCGTCCTACCGGCTCGTGGTGGTGCCGACCCTCTACCTCGTCGACGACGCCACCGTCGCGTCCCTGACCGCCGCAGCCGAGGCCGGCGCCACGGTGGTGATCACCTACTTCAGCGGGATCGTCGACGAGCACGATCACATCCGGCTGGGCGGCTACCCCGGTGCGTTCCGCGACCTGCTGGGGGTACGCACCTCCGAGTTCCTCCCGCTGATGCCCGGCCGGTCCGTGCACGTGGAGGGTCTGGGCGACGGGGCCGTCACCGCCGACACCTGGTCCGAGGACCTGGAGCTGACCGGCGCCGAGGCGGTCGCGACGTACGCCGACGGGCCCGCCGCCGGGCTGCCGGCCGTCACCCGGCGGAGCGTCGGCGAGGGCACCGCCTGGTACGTCGCCACCCGCCTCGACCCCGCCGGCACCGACCGGCTGGTCGAACGGCTGGTCGCCGAGACCGGCATCGAGACCCTGCCCGGGGCCGGCGACCTCGTCGAGGTCACCCGCCGGGTCGGCGACGACGCGAGCTGGCTGTTCGTCATCAACCACGGCGACGTACCCGCCCGGGTCGACGTGCACGGGGTGGAGCTGGTCACCGGCCGCGACGTGGCCGGGGACCTGCAGGTGCCGGCGGGCGGCGTGGCCGTGGTGCGGGAGTCCTGATGCTCGCCGCACAGCGCCGGGGCCGGATCCTCGCCGAGCTCAGCCGGGACGGGACGGTGCGCGTCACCGACCTCGTCGAGCTGCTCGGCGTGTCCGACATGACCGTACGCCGCGACCTCGTGGCCCTGCACCGCGACGGCCTGCTCGAGAAGGTCCACGGCGGGGCGCTCGCGGTGGCCGAGCCGTCGTCGTCCGAGCCCGGGTTCGCCGCGAAGTCGGTGCAGCGCCGGCGGGAGAAGGAGGCCATCGCCGCGGCCGCCGCCGAGCTGGTGCACACCGGCATGGCCATCGCGGTCTCGGCCGGCACCACCACCCACGCCCTCACCGAGCACATCGCCCGGATCCCCAACCTCACCGTCGTCACCAACTCCGTGTGGGTCGCCGACGTGCTGCACCGCACCGGCGACGCGACGACCTCCGTCCTGCTCACCGGAGGTCTCCGCACACCGTCCGACGCGCTGGTCGGCCCGGTCGCGGTGTCGTCGCTGCGCAGCCTCCACGTCGACGCGTTCTTCATGGGGGTGCACGGCATGGACGTGCGCGCCGGCTTCAGCACGCCCAACCTGCTCGAGTCGGAGACCAACCGCGCGATGATCGAGCGCTCGCGCCGCCTGATCGTGTGCGCCGACTCCAGCAAGTGGGGCGTCGTCGGGCTCAGCAGCATGGCCGGGCTGTCGGAGGCGGCCGTGCTGGTGACCGACTCGGGCCTGTCCGCGCAGGCCAGCGGCGCCCTCGCCGACCACGTCGGAGAGCTGGTGGTCGTCGACCCGGTCGACGGCGACGACGACACGCTCGAGGCGGTGGGTGACTCGTGAGCGGCAACCGGTCTCCCGTCCACCTCACGCGGGGTGGCGTCAGCCTGGTGCTGGCCGGTGACGACCAGGGCATTCCGCGCATCGTGCACTGGGGCGGTGCGCTCGGTGACCTCGACGACGAGGCCCTCACCGGGCTGGCAGCAGCCCGCCGGCCCGGCGCCTCGCACTCGGCGTTCGACGGACGCCGCACCACCGGCCTGGTGCCCGACGGCACGCGCGGCTACGCCGGCACCCCGGCGCTCTCCGGTCACCGCGTCGGCGGCACCGCGCGAGCGGTCACGCCGAGCCTGGTGCAGTGGGACGTGGAGACGGACGGCGCGGTGGGCGTCACCTGCGCGTCGACCGACGCCGAGGCGGGCTGGTCCGTGCTGGTCGCGCTCTCCCTCGACGACGCCGGGCTGCTGCACGCGCGGACGTCGGTGACCAACACGGCCGAGGGCGACCTCCACCTCGCCGCTGTGCTGACCGCCCTGCCGGTCGGCGCCCACGCCACCGAGCTGCTCGACCTGACCGGACGCTGGTGCAAGGAGCGCACGCCCCAGCGCCACCCCTGGGTGCTGGGCACGCACCGGCGCGACGCCCGCCACGGCCGTACCGGCCACGACGCCACCCTCGTCATGGTGGCCGGGACGCCCGGCTTCACCTTCGGGACCGGCGAGGTGTGGGCCGTGCACACCGCCTGGAGCGGCAACCACACCCACTATGCCGAGCGCACGCCGGAGGGCGAGTGCCTCGTCGGCGGCGGCGAGCTCCTCGACCCGGGCGAGGTGGTCCTCGGTCCCGGCGAGACGTACGACGCCCCGCGCGTGCTCGGCTCGTGGTCGGGCGCCGGCCTCGACGCGATGAGCCACCGCTTCCACGCCCACCTGCGCGCTGCCACGCCGCGCGCGCGGTCCGAGCGGCCGGTCATCGCCAACTCGTGGGAGGCGGTCTACTTCGAGCACTCGCTCGAGCGGATCGCCGAGCTCGCCGACGCTGCGGCGTCCGTCGGCGTCGAGCGGTTCGTGCTCGACGACGGCTGGTTCCTCGGCCGCCGCGACGACACCGCCGGGCTGGGCGACTGGACGGTCGACCCCGCCGTGTGGCCGCAGGGGCTCGGCCCCCTGGTCGACCACGTGACGGGTCGCGGGATGGAGTTCGGCCTGTGGGTCGAGCCCGAGATGGTGAACCTCGACTCCGAGACCGCCCGACAGCACCCCGAGCGGGTGCTGCGCGGGCGCTCGGCCGCTCCGCCCGCGTGGCGCAACCAGCAGGTCCTCGACCTGCAGGACCCGGGCGCGTACGACGACCTGCGCGCCGCCCTCCTGGCGCTGCTCGACGAGCTCGACATCGCCTACCTGAAGTGGGACCACAACCGCGACCTGACGGACGCGGTGCACGACGGGCGCCCCGCCGTGCACGGACAGACGCACGCCTTCTACGAGCTCCTCGACGAGCTGCGCTCCGCCCACACCGACCTCGAGATCGAGTCGTGCGCCTCGGGTGGTGGCCGCGTCGATGCCGAGGTGCTCGCCCGCACGGACCGGATCTGGCCCAGCGACACGATCGACGCGCTCGAGCGGCAGCACCTGCAGCGCTGGACCTCCCTGCTGGTGCCGCCGGAGCTGATGGGCTCCCACGTCGGCGGCCCGACCGCCCACACGACCGGGCGCACCCACACCCTGCGCTACCGCGCCGCGACCGCGCTCCTCTACTGGTTCGGCATCGAGTGGGACGTGTCGCGCCTCGACGAGGGCACGTCGGCCGAGCTGCGCGAGTGGATCGACCTCCACAAGCGGGTGCGCCCGCTGATCGGCACCGGCAGCCTCGTCCACCCCGACCACCCCGACCCCGCGGTGGTGGTGACGGGCATCGTGGCCGAGGACCGCTCGGAGGCCTGGTACGTCGTCGCGACCGTGGGGGCGACGGCCACGCAGCACCCCGCGCCGCTCCGGCTCCCGGGTCTCGACCCCGACCGGCGCTACCGGCTCACCGAGGAGATGCCGCGCGGCCCCGTCGGCGCCGACGTGAGCGGGACCTGGTCGGCCGACGGCACCGTGCTCGGCGGCAGGGTGCTGTCGACGTCCGGGGTCGGGCTGCCGGTCCTGGACCCGGAGGAGGCCCGGGTGCTGCGGGTGGTGGCCGTCGGCTGATCCGGTCCGGCGGGCCTACCCTGCTGGACATGGACGCCGACGCCTGGGACGAGAGGTACGCCGCCGCGGAGCTGGTCTGGTCGCGGGAGCCGAACCAGTTCGTGGCCGCCGAGCTCGCCGACCTGCCTCCGGGCACCGCGGTGGACCTCGCGGCCGGCGAGGGACGCAACGCCATCTGGCTCGCGGCTCGCGGGTGGGCGGCGACGGCCGTCGACTTCTCCCAGGTCGCCCTGGAGAAGGGGGCACGCCTGGCCGCGGAGGACCCGCGCGACCTCGACCTGGAGTGGGTGTGCGCCGACGCCACGACGTGGGCGCCCGCCGACCCGGTCGACCTCGTCGTCGTGGCCTACCTGCAGGTCCCTGCCGACGATCGCAGCCGTGCCGTGCGCAACGCGGTGGGGATGCTGCGCCCCGGCGGGACGTTCCTGCTCGTCGCCCACGACTCGACCAACCTCACCGAGGGGACCGGCGGGCCGCAGGACCCCGCGGTGCTGATGACCGCGGAGGACGTCGTCGGGGACCTGGCCGACCTCGACGTCGAGGTGCTGCGCGCCGGGCGCGTCGCCCGTGAGGTCACCGCGGCCGACGGCCACGGCGGCGAGGAGCGACGTACGGCGTGGGACTGCCTGGTCCGGCTCGTCAGGCGCTGACCCGAGCGGACCCCGAGGGCTTCAGCGCTCGTCGGTGGTGGCGGAGGTGCCCGTCGCTCCCGGGGCGTCCGGCTCCTCGGAGCGCTGCACCGGCTCGTCGCCGTAGACGCCCGCGTCCTTCGCCGCCTGCGCCTTGCGCAGCTGCTTGACCAGGCTGAACGCGATGATGACCACCGCGATGATCATGAAGATCCACACCGCGAAGCCCAACGGACCGGCCTTGACGTCGGTGTCCTTGGGCGTCGGGTCGTCCGCCAGAGCGATGATCAGCAGGTGGAGCATGGCTCCATCATCCCACCCACCCGTCAGGGGGCGGGCGTCGGGATGCCGGCGAAGAGGTCGTCCTCCGGCAGCGTGCTCTCGACGGTCGACTCGACCAGCTCGTAGTCCTCGGTGGGCCAGGTCTTCTGCTGGATCTCACGCGGGATCGCGAACCACATGCCGTCGGGGTCGATCTGCGTGGCGTGGGCGAGCAGGGCCTGGTCGCGCACCCCGAAGTAGTCGCCGCAGGGCACCCGGGTGGTGATCCGCTCGTCCCACTCGGGCTCGCGCTCCCACTTCTCGAGCCGTTCGGTGTAGGGCGACTCGAGGTCGTGGGCGAGCATCGCCTCGTGGAGGGCGTTGGTCTTCGCCCAGCTCCACCCGTGGTGGTAGTAGAGCTTCATCGGCTGCCACGGCTCACCCGCGTCGGGGAACCGCTCCGGGTCACCGGCGGCCTGGTAGGCGGCGACGGAGACCTCGTGGCAACGGATGTGGTCGGGGTGCGGGTAACCGCCCCGCTCGTCGTACGTCGTCATGACATGCGGACGGAACTCGCGGATGAATCGCACCAGGCGCTCGGTCGCCTCCTCGAGCGGGACCAACGCGAAGCACCCCTCTGGCAGCGGGGGCGGCGGGTCGCCCTCGGGCCAGCCGGAGTCGACGAAGCCGAGCCAGTCCTGCCGGACGCCGAGGATGTCACGGGCGCGGTGCATCTCCTCGCGGCGGATCTCGGTGATGTTCTCCCAGACCTCCGGGCGGTCCATCTTGGCGTTGAGCACCGAGCCGCGCTCGCCGCCGGTGCAGGTGACGACGTGGACGTCGACGCCCTCGGCGACGTACTTCGCCGTCGACGCGGCCCCCTTGCTCGACTCGTCGTCGGGGTGGGCGTGGACGTGCATGAGTCGGAGCCCGGCGCGGGGCCGGTCTGCGGAGGCCTGGGGCATGGTCTGGAGTCTAGGAGGAGGGACTTACCCTTCTGTGCGTGACCACCGACCTCGCCGACCGCTACGGCGCGCCCCCGCGGTGGCGGCGTCCGGCGGTCGTCGTCCTGGCGGTCGTCCTGGCCGTCGTCGGGCTGACGTGGCTGGGCTGGACGGCCTGGTTCCACGGCACCCCCGACGTGCGCTCCGAGGTCGTCACGTTCGAGGTCACGAGCGACCACGAGGTCGAGGCGCGCGTCGACGTCCAGCTGGCCGACGGCGTCGAGGCCAGCTGCCGCGTACGCGCCCTGGCCGAGGACAAGACGGCCGTCGGGGAGCTCGCCTTCACCCCGGTGGGCGGCGTCAACAACGTGGTCATCCGCACCGAGCGCCGGGCCACTTCCGTGGAGAAGCTGGGGTGCACCTCCCCCGACCAGCCGCGTCCACGCTGAGCCGTCGGCCTGCACTTTTGTCCCAGGCTTGCTAACCTGATCGTTCTGCCCGTCCGGGTGCGCTGGCCGACGTCCGTCGCCGCGCCGACTCCGATCGGACGGAAGACACCAGACACCACCGACCCGATGCAGGGGCGCTGCGGCACACCTGCATCCAGTACCACGTGAGCAGGAGCACCGACATGACCGACCAGGGCACCATCTGGCTGACCCAGGAGGCCTACGACAAGCTGCAGGCCGAGCTCGACGACCTCAAGGGCCCCCGACGCCAGGAGATCATCGAGCGCATCGCGGCCGCCCGCGACGAGGGCGACCTCAAGGAGAACGGCGGCTACCACGCCGCCAAGGACGAGCAGGGCAAGCAGGAGGCCCGCATCCGCCAGCTCGAGGACATGCTCCGCAAGGCCGAGGTCGGCGAGACGCCGCCCGACGACGGCGTCGTCGAGCCCGGCATGGTCGTCACCGTCGACTTCGGTGGCGGCGACGAGGAGAAGTTCCTCCTCGGCGCCCGCGAGAACCTCAGCGACGGCGACACGCTCGACGTCTACTCCCCCGAGTCCGCGATGGGTGCGGCGATCAACGGCAAGACCAAGGGCGACACGGTCACCTACACCGCGCCCAACGGCAAGGAGCTCTCCGTCACGATCGTCGACGCGGAGCCCTACAAGGCCTGAGCCACCCCGTCACCGCCGGAGCGGTGAGTGAGACACCTTTCCGCGCCGCGGAACATGTCCCACTCACCGCTCCGCGGCATGTGGGGGGCGTACGACGCTCAGTCGAGGCGGTAGCCGCGCTCGCGCAGCCGGGACCTCAGGTGCTCGGCGTGCGCCTCGCCGCGGGTCTCGAGCTGGATCCGCACCTCGACCTCGTTGAGGGTCAGCGACGGCGAGATCCGCTCGTGGGCGACCTCGAGCACGTTGGCACCCTCCGCACCCACCTCGGCGAGGAGCGAGGCCAGGCCGCCGGGGAGGTCGGGGATGCACACGCGGAGGTAGAGGTAGCGACCGGCGGCGGCGAGGCCGTGGCGGATGACCTTGCTCAGCAGCAGCGGGTCGATGTTGCCCCCCGACAGCACGGCCACGGCCGGGGTCTCGAAGCCGGTCGGGTTGTCGAGCATCGCCGCGACTGCCGCCGCGCCGGCCGGCTCGACCACCTGCTTGGCCCGTTCGACCAGGGCGAGCAGCGCCCGGGACAGCGACTCCTCCGACACGGTGAGGATCTCGTCGACGTTGTCCCGCACGGCCGCGAAGGTGATGTCGCCCGGGCGGCCGACCGCGATGCCGTCGGCCATCGTGCTCATCGACTCCAACGGCACCGGATGGCCCGCCGCGAGCGACCCCGGGTAGGCGGCGGCCCCCTCGGCCTGCACGCCCACCACGCGCACGTCCGGGCGCAGCGCCTTGACGGCGATCGCCACCCCGGCGAGGAGCCCACCGCCACCCGTGGGCACCAGCACCGTGCGGACGTCGGGGGCCTGCTCGAGGACCTCGAGCCCGAGCGTCCCCTGCCCGGCGACGATGTCGACGTGGTCGAAGGGGTGGATCAGCACCGCACCGGTCTCGTCCGCGAACTCCCGGGCCCGGGCGAGCGAGTCCTCGAGGTAGCGGCCGTGGAACACGACGTCGGCGCCGTAGCCCCGGGTCGCCTTCTCCTTGGGGATCGGCGCCCCCTCCGGCATGAAGACCGTCGACCTGATGCCGAGCGTCGACGCGGCGAGCGCGACACCCTGGGCGTGGTTGCCGGCGGAGGCCGCCACGACGCCCCGCGCCCGCTCCTCGGCGGAGAGCCGCGCGATGCGGACGTAGGCGCCGCGCGCCTTGAAGGACCCAGTGCGCTGGAGGTTCTCGCACTTCAGCGCCACCGGTCCGCCGAGCAGCGCGGAGAGCCAGCGCGACTCCTCCATGGGCGTGGTCACCGTGATGCCCTCGAGCATCTCGCGCGCGGCCAC
>Ga0247820_10001595_pt1 | contig 12748 bp, 26 predicted proteins | sample 13C_Glucose_Day1_2_FD_192480 | JGI IMG/M metagenome (GOLD analysis project Ga0247820, IMG submission 192480) | Soil microbial communities from agricultural site in Penn Yan, New York, United States - 13C_Glucose_Day14 | ecosystem: Environmental > Terrestrial > Soil > Agricultural land | place...
CGGTCCTGCATGTGGCCCAGGGCGGCGGTAAGCACATCTGCGGCTTTGGTGGTCATTTGCCGCGCCCCGCTACGTGTGCAGAATCTTGGCTGTCAACTGGCGCATCGATAAAGCTGGCAGAGAATCGCACCAGCTCCCCGAGGTCTGCATCAACGGACAGATTCGTCACGTTGGCCACCTCCCGGTGGTCCTGATCAATGATCTTGAAAGTGTTGCCCTGGCGTACTGCCGAGAGGTAAATCTTGTTCGGGTCGCGCATCTCGCATTGCTCCGTTCGTTGAATTTGGGCCAGTGTGCGGCAGAGTGACGGGTGTGTCAACTGTCACCTGAGGCCTCCCGTACCTCTCGGACGAGACGGTCCAGGGTTGCGTAGATACCCTGGCCGTAGTCGGCGTAGACCGTGTGGCGGTCACCGTCGAAAGTCGTCACGGTGAGGTAATCGTGATAATCGTTTTTCTGGATGCTCTTGATGGCGTGTGCCGCCACGTACACCTTGTCGGTTAGCTTGATCACGACGCCACCTCCGCCCGCAGCACCACGCCGCTCTTGCCATGCTCCAGCACCCGCTTGCACGTGCTGCGCTCTGCATCACGCCACACGAGCGTACCCTCTGCCCCGGCCGTAGCAGCTGCGACACTGCGGGCGCACGTCTCGCATGCAGCGCGCACGACGACTGATGCGGTGGGGCTGGTGAGTAGGTAGATCTGTTTGTCTCTCATGGCCGACGCTCCAGCTGACCCTGGCGATAGGGTGTCGGGCGGTCCAGTGCGCACCAGAAGTTTTGGTGTGGCTCCCGAAAGTACCATTGGCCCATCAAACTAGTTCTGTACCACCCGGCTCGATACCCGCGAGTTTTGGGGCCCCATGCTTCGGCATCAGTTGGAGCGTTTGCCCAGTTGACGTCACTGCTGCTCATGCTGCAACCCCTCCCGCACCCGGCGTGCCACCTCGAGCATCCCCTGCCCGTACTGCGGCGGCATCTGTGGTGCAACTGTCTCGATGTTGTTGATGATCTGCCATGCACCGACTGGGTCGATCAGCGTCCCCTCGAAGAACTGCGCGGCGTGTGTGAAGCCCTGGCGGAACTCTACGCTGCCCCGGTTCATGGCAGCTGCACCACGTGGTAGTGCTCCACTTCGGTGAAGAACCGATCGGGCGCGTTGAGCCAGTCTGCTACGTCTTGGGCCTCGGCTTCGGTTGGCCACTTGTACGCGCTTTTCTCTGCGTTTGGGCCGCCGTACTGGCCGATCTCGTCATGGATGATGTGAGTTACGTAGCTGCGCTGGTTGGTCTCCGGAGAGTCTTGATACACGGCCCAGCTCATACAGCACCCCCAAGCGCCGCAAGCGCAAGAACCCAGCCCACGAGCGCCAGGGTGGCCATGATGTTGCGGGCGCGGCGTTCGTGACGCAGCTCGGCCCGGAGTTGCAGCGCAGTCTCGATGTCGTGCAGGTAGCCCATGTCGGTTGCTCCAGTTGTTGTGTTTGCGGAGTGTGGTACAGGTTGCCGCACCTGTCAACTAGTGGGCAAAAAGAACCCGCCGAGTGGGCGGGTGAGGTACGGAGCAACAGGTTGGTGCAATTGCACCACGTGTACCGCCGAGTGCTGTGGCCAGGTCTGCCTTGCGCCCGAACCAGGTCGATATGGTTCGATTACGCGCCCCGCCGCATCGTGTCAGCCTTCGGCCCGCGGGGCATTACCTTACAGCTCGACGCCCTTAGACCCTTACGGGAAACGGCGGTACACGTGGTGCAACTTCCGCATGTGCGGGCACTGGCGTTGGTTGTCTTGTGCCCCAGTTGCGACCCCTGGGCCCGGTGTGCGTTACATGGCGCAGCCCTCAGCAGCGTTATCGGACAAGTCTCACAAAGATCATCTGACGGAGCCCAACACTACCCACCCGCGACACCCGTGTCAACCCCTGCGTAGTCGCGCGGGCATCATGACGCCGATAGCGCTGCGGGCTCGCATCACAGGCGACAAGGCGTAGCGGAGTGCGTCGATGTAGTGGTTCCATGCGTCCAGCAGCACTGGCAGGACCTGGCCGCTCAGGCGGTCCACCTTGTACGAGTACTTGCGCAGCTCCTCCTGCAGCGCCGTGCAGCGCCGGTGCACTACCACGCGGTCGAACGACTTGATGAACTCCACGCCGTCTTCCACGCTGCCTTTGCCCTTCTCGACGCCTGTGCAGCGCCGCAGCCCGTGGCGCTTGAGGTAGCTGATCGACTCTGGCCGCGCACTATCTGCCTGCACCTCGTGTTCCGCAATGCCTGGGATGCGATCGGTGAGAAACTTGGACGTGTCGTCCAATTCAAGCCCAACTTGGCCCGCCTCGTGGTCAACGTACAGCGTGTTGCCGCTGATCCAGCAGCGCACGGCAGCGGTCGGGTCTTGTGCGAATCCAAAGTCCAGGCCGTAGTACGGGCCGTCCCACCCTGGCTGCGCTTCGAAGTCGTCCACGTACCACTTACCTCCGAACACCTGGGCGTCGGTGCGCGACAGGTAAGCACCTTCCCAAATGTGGGCGTAGGTGTTGGGGTCGAACACGCGTTGCTGGTGCAGCCGCTGCTCTTCCAGCTCCAGGGGGAACCAGGGGTTGTCGTTGTAGTTCATCTCGACGATGGCGCTGCGCGGCGCCGGTATTTCGCCCCTGAAACGCTTGTCGACCGGGCTACCCTCAGTGCGTGGGTTCCAGATGCACCAGATCTCCGACAGGGGCGCCCGTATGGTGGGCTCCAGGTCCACCCAGGACGCTTCTGCCACGTCTTCCGCTTCCTCGACGATGCACAGGTCAATCTTGGCCAGGGATTTGACGCCACTGCTGTTGTGCCGCAGGCCCCGGAAGATGAATTCGGTACCGTTGCGGCCACGGATGAAGTCGACGCCCACATCGTAGGCAGCTTCAAGCCAGGGCTCGGACTGAATGGCCAGCTTCAGCTCGGCGTGGAATGACTCCTTGATGCTCACTTGCAGGTCACGGGCGCAGAGTACGCGTAGGGGCTCCACGATGCCCCACACGGCTGCCATTTTGGCGAAGGTGTGGGACTTGCCGCTCCCACGGCCACCGTACGCGCCGCGGTACCGCAACGACCCACGCGGCGGGGAGAACACCGGGAGCAGCTTCGGGGGCAGCTTGAGCTGCACGGTGCTCACTGCTCGCCCTCGCCGGCTACCAGTTGGATCTTGGTGATGCTGACCGGCCCGCCACCTGGTCCGGTGTGCTCCTGCACGACCTTGTCGTTGTACTGGGGCGAGATCTTGCTGGCGCGCCAGCGGTAGTGGTGGGCCAACTCGCGCGCTTTCTGGAATTCGAAGTTGGTTTTGGCGTCGGCCAGGACCTGCTCCGCCTTCTCCACCCAGGCCTCGGCGGCCACTCGGCGGGCTTGGTTCACGCGCGTGGAACGCTCCGCGTCGGACGAGGTCCAGCGCAGCAACGTGGACAGCCCGACGTCCGCATCCTGTGCGATAGCCGTCAAGCTGCGTAGCTCTAGGATCTGTTCGCACACCCAGTCGATCCCGTACAAGTCCAAAGCGTTCATTTTCCCACCTCCCCAAGGTGACACGAGTGTAACACGCGACCAAGGTTGTCCCTACAGTGCCAAGTTGTTCCTAGTTGGAACCGCTCTATTTCGCGGCTTCCAGCCAATCCGGTGACAAAGGGGACGACTTTGGACGTTTCGCCTATTAGTTTCTATATTACTTTATTGCGATATATTCTCATTTATTTACGGTATTTAGGCTCTGTAACTATTGTAATTCTGTTTTTAGTTGTCACCTTGTCACCAACATAAAAATATACTAACAAAATCAAGTAGTTGCGTCGGTGACAACCAGTTTTCAAGGTTGTCTCAAGTCGTCACCAACTTGTCACTAAAAACCCCTCCTAGGAGGGGTTGAGTTTTAGTCCGTGGATCACTCTGCGCTTCTTGCCTGACGTTTCCTTGCCCTTGGCAAAGCCCTTCTTCTTGAGGGCCATGCCGAAGCCCTGGGGGCTCATGGGCGCCCGTGTGGTCGCTTCGACGTAGCACGCATAGCTGCGGTAGAGATCGTGCGTCACAGACACCGCTGCGTCGTCCTTGGTGCACTCGGAGTCGAGCCACGCCTGGATCTCGTCGTTGTCGTCCATGTACTCACCAACGGCGGCTTTCACGCTCTCCGGCAGCACCAGGCCCTCTGTGAACCATGCTTGCGCCGCGCGGATCAGCTTTGCCAAGATGCCAGGTGCCTCAGCCTGCAGCTTGACCGACAGCTTCTTGTCCTTCTCGTTCTCCGCCACGGTGCGCGGGAAGTGGATCAGGCACAGCCGGCGGCGCATGGCAAAGTCCAGACCGTCGAGCGCGGGCAGGTAGTTGGTGGCCAGGAACACCCGGTAGCGACTGGGCATCTCGAAGGCGTTTTCGCGCATCAGCTTCACAGTGAGCGTGCCGCTGCTGGTGGCGTTCTTGATCTTGTCGTCGTCCCAACGTGCACCGAGCGGGATTTCCTCGCACAGGGCGAAGCGCTTGCCGCGCAGCTTGGCGTCTTCCTTGCTGTCGTCGAAACGGTTTTTGACCAGGGCTTTGCTGCTGTAGGTCGTGGAGTAGTCGCCCATCAGGTTCTTGACGCACTCGAGGATCTTCGACTTACCGTTCTGCCCGTCACCGTAGAGAATGAAGATCATCTCTTCCGACAGGTCTGCCATCAGGCCGTAGCCCAGCACGCGCATCAGGAATTCATGCTCGGGGCACATGTCGCGCAGCACCCGGTCCCACACCGGCGTCGGCATATTGAAGTCGGGGGCAACCGCTGTGCACTGCATGAACAAATGCCCCGCCTGCGGCGCTGGCGCAGCTGTGCGCAGGTCATACGCACCGGCGGGGGTGTTTACCAGGTACGGGTCGGCGTCCCATTGCTCCGGCATGACGCGCAGGTGCGGGAAGTCCTTGGCCACATCCAGAATCGAGCTGAGGCGGCCAGCGCCCATGATCGCAGCCTGCTTGCTGGGGCTGATGGCCGGGAGCATGCCCTTCAACTGGTTGCCGAGTGCCAGGCGCGCTGCAGCGGCTTCGTCAGGCACCCACCGGGTGCGGTCGTAGCTGAGCCAGCCGATGCCAGGGGAGTACTTGAAGAATTTGTGCGCCTTCTCAGCGAACCAGCGCCCCTGGTATTGGTCAGATTCAGTTGGGAGGCCGATCAGGTCAATATCCGGCAGCGACGTAGCAGTCTCCACCGGGGCCGCCCCCAGCGCCATCGCCGCAGCGAAGCAAGCTGCAGGGTCGGGGCCAGGTTGGAATCCATTGGCCCTGGCTTCTGCGATCAGGCTGCCCAGGGTGCGGGCGTCTTTGCGGTAGCTGTCGAAGCTTTCCCATTTCCATTGGAACTCTCCGTCGTCGTGCTTCGGGCTCTGCGCAGACCACTCGCGGCAGATGTCGTAAGCCACGTCTTCGAGTTCGGCATGCTCGCCCCAGTGCTTCAAGGCTGCCAGTGTGGGGAACCAAGTGTCGTATGCGTCCGGGTCGACAAACTTGAGCGCTTCCTTGATCAGCGGCACATCTTCGTGCGAACCGATGCGGTCGGATGGCTTGCGGTCAATGACTGGCTTGCGCAGGAAAGCCGGCGCTTCGGGCAACTCGTCCTGAGGTCCGGGGGTGCCAGTGGTCCAGGTGTACGGCTGCCCGGTCTCGGGGTGAATCGATGGCGGAAGAACCACAAAGCCGTTGTGCTTGCCGTCCAAGCCCTTCAGGCCACCAGGATTGCCCTGATACTTGACGGTCGGATCTGGCGCGGAAAAGTAGGCGTGGAACCCGCTCCCGCGGCCCGACTGAGCCATCACCGGCGACAGCAACATGCCATGCTCGGCCTGCAACTGTTCGTAGGCTTTCTCGCCACCGTTGCGCGGGTCCATGTCGAACACATACAGCTTCGATGGGGCCGGCCGCATGCCGATGCCCGCGGTGGGCATTGCGGTCCACCAACGTTCGATCTGTGCGGTGTCGGTAGTTGCTTCGCTGCTGCCGTGTTCGCAGCCAGGGTATTTGGTGCCAGGTTTGAGCGGGAAAACGTGCCATCCGAGTGATGCGTAATACAACGCCCACCCTTTCATTAGGTCTTGACTCATTGTTCAGGCCCTGCGACAATCGCGCGTAAGAAGTGATACGTTATAACCCGCCCACGAAGCGGGTTTTCTTTTGCCTACGGCACAGCAGGCTATCATGACGCGGCCAGATCGGTGGCTATCCGATACAAAACCGGGTCACCTTCAGTGAGCACCTGAAGTAGCTGGCGTTTCTCTGCGAGATAGGTTACTGCGAAGTCCGGATCTCGGGCGACAATACTACGCGTATTGCTTATCAGGTCGGCCAATTTGATTGTCTTAGCCTCCGGGGAAGCCTTGGCCGTGTGTTCCCGGTCGATCGCCTTACGCCGAGCGCGGTTCCCGTCCTCCGGACGCGACACATCTGTGAGCTGTTCTACGTAAGCACCCACGATTGGGCCGAACATGGTCACGATCAAACTCAGCGGTACTTCCGTGTCTTCGACCACGTCGTGCAGAAAAGCGGCGGCGAGCATTTCGTCGGTGACCGTCGGCACGTGTACCTTTAAAATCTGGGCCACTTGCATCGGGTGCTCGAAGTAGGGCTCCCCCGTGTATTTGCGAACTTGCCCCGTCGCTGAGTGGGCAGCGATGCAGAAGTAACGTGCGGCGTCCACCAGGTTCATTTGGCGCCCCCTTGCAGCCGCTCCACCACCGACGAAACCAGAAAGCGGAACTGCCGCCCCACCTTCACAGAAGGCAGAGTGCCGTCACCGGCCAGGCGTCGCACGGTCCTGGGGGTCAGCTGCAGGTAGTCAGCCAGCTCGTCAACGCTGACCCATTTTTCGCTTGCGGCGGGCGGCAACATAGCCCCGGCGCTTTGCATTGGTTGGTGCATGGTGTACCTCAATGTACGTTAGTGACACGTCACAATACGCTAAATACAACAAAGCCCGCAAGAGCGGGCTAGTTAAGGAATCCGGCAGCCTGCCTCAGCTTGCTGCACTTGTCGTGGTTGCCGCGCCCCCTGGCACGGCCGCAGACATCGCACCTGCCATTCATCTCCCGGCGCATCATGTGTTGCTGGCCACGGTGCCCGATCTCGTGCGTTGGTTGGTAGTTCACTGGGTAACCTCCCGCATCACCTGAATAAAGTCTGTCAGTTGGCCAAGTCGATCGAGCGTCTTCGGACCGGGGTCATCACCCATGCGGCTGAGCAGATCCTCTCGCTGTTGCACCAGGAAAGCTGTCACATCGCGCAGAGCTGAGAAATTGTCACGGAGGGCCCGAATATGGCCCGGGCCAACTGCAGCAAGCTTGCGGTCTCTAGACACCCGCCCCATGCGGCGCAGCCGGTAGGAGATCACCTGGTACGACGTGTCGAATACCCGGGCCAGCTCTACCGCCCCGGCACCGGCGTCGAAGCGGGCGGCCAAGTCTTGGTTGTCGATAGGTAGCGTCATGACAGTACTTTCCCGAGTGCGGCCAACAGTTCCAGGCCCTGCTCACGGGACAGAAACGTGCGGCGACCGTTGAGATCCAGGCGCAGCGTACCGGCAGTATCTACCAGCGATACCCCACCTATGGGGTTGTGCGGCAATGCGTGCCGGGCCAGTAACGCATCCAGCCGGCGCACCTCGTCCTCGCGGAACAGCAGGGCCGCCTTGCGCCGCTGCTCCTTCAGCTCGGCGTGACGCTCGTTCCATTGGTTGAGGGTGTTGGCCGCTCCGCGCATCCGGTCAAAGGTGCCGCGGTCCGGGGCTGTGGCGTGTTCCTGCCGTGCCCGCTTTAGCTCCAGGGTCAATTGCTCATGACGGCTCATAGGTCTAGCGCCTCCCGGACGCGGCGCGGCACCGGCCGGTGCCCATTGACAATCTCGGATATGTACGGCTTGCCAACCCCGAGGTGCCGTGCCAGCGCAGCTTGGGTGCCGAACTTGGCGCGGATGGCTTGACTGAGCGGGCTGGCCCATACGTCAATGCGTGACGTGTTCATGGCTTGCGCTCCAGGGCGGCGCGGGCTTGCCAGAGGCCCCAGGCCCATTCGATGTTAGCGCCGCGGTATTCGGCGTCGGGCAAATCGCCGTACTGGGTCAGGTCTGGGAGAAAGCGCTCGGCCTTGTCGATTAACGCCTTCTCGAACGCCGCCCTCTCATCGATCTCAACCGGCGTGCTCGGCTCTGCGCTGGCTGATATGGCGTCGCTTATGTCGTTGAACAAGTCCCATCCTAGATAGTGGTCGCCAGCGGCCTGAACCGCACGACGCAGCAGCGCCCGCGCCTCGGCCAGCTGGGCGCGCAAGGCACGGCTCTCTTCAGCAAGCTGAATGCAGGCCTGCTCGAACGTTGTGGCGCCGGTGTAGCTTTCCAATGCCATGAACACAGCTTTGTTCGCCGGGCTGCCGTGCGGGAATTGCTCAACTTCGCCAGGATCGGCGTGGGTGTAGAGCTTGGTGCCGGGCACAACCGTCATCCTGTTCACAAGCCAGGATAGACCGGCTGAAGGATCGAGCCACGCCACCGGCTCACCATGCACCGACCTGCTATACAGCGGCCCCAGCTTGGCGATTTCGTCGAGGCAGGCGTTCCAACCTTCTGCCTTGTCCCGAAGCTTCTCACTGAAATGGTCTTCGGTCTGTCTCTCAGGCAGCGTGACCGGCTCGCCCTGGTTCGGCTCGATGCTATGGGTCATGCGACACGCTCCTGCGCCTCTTGGCGCACCTCGTAGCGAATGTCGAATGTCAGTTCCGACCCGTCGTCGAATTTGAAAGTGATGCTGTGGCCCACCCGGTCCAATTCGCGGAACACGAAGTGACCAATGCAGTATTTGTAGGTGTCCGGTGCCTCAAGGGCGCGATCGCGGTGTGACATGACTCTGTACCTTTGTTGTGTTTGTGACGGTCACAAGATGACACGAGCGTCACCCTGTAGTCAAACGAAAACGGAGCCACACGGGCCCCGCTCGTCAGATGTAGCTCAGTTCCTCGCCAGCGGCCCGGGCGGTGCTCTGCACCAACGCGATCATCTCGTCACGTGGGCCGAGTGCTGCGCTGACCACACCGAGGCTCACTTTGCCCTCGGCGGCGATGCGTGCACGGTTGAGGCTGCGCAGGCCGCCGGCCCGGGCATGCTGGAGCGCAATGGCGAGCAACTTGGTGCGGTGCTCGGCCAGGACGCTCGAGGTTGGGTTGTAGGCCATGGGTCAGGTACTCACTGTAGACATGGCCGCATCGTTGCACATCGGTGACGGCTGTGTCAATTCCGCAGCCAGGCGCATGGTGCTGAAGCACGTGCCGCCCGGGTACAGCAGGTAACCACGGCCCGCATGCAGCGGCTCGCCCATCAGCTGGCGCACCTCTTCCAGACTGCTGAAACCGGAGTCGGTCGACGGGCCGGTGCACAGGCGCTGCGGGTGGGTCGGATCGTATGGTGTGATAAATATGGTCACCACGCACCTCCACCAATAGGGCACATACCGTTGCCTTCCATTCGTATGTGCCCTTGCCGTTCGCGACCCGGGCCATCGATATCGCCATCCATCACGTACAGATGATCAGACTCGCAGAACAGGAATCCCTCGTGGTACAGCTCCCGCGCCAGCTTCTGTGCTGCTCTGGCATCCTTGGAGATCCGATCAAGCAAGCTTTGCAGCTTTTTCTGTTTCTCGATGCTCATACCAACGGCCCTCCCGCATGAAACTGGAACCTGCCACCCAGGCGCAGCACCAGCTCCCCGAAGTTCATCTGCGCCTGCTCGCGCCCGCGGCCCGTGTAGCGCCACCCGGCCTCTTTCATCTCGATGCCGACGAACTGGCCCACTGTGGTGCCGACGTGCTCAGGGCCGACGTGCAGCGGCCAGATGCCCACATAGTCGGGGGTCTTCATCACGTCGTTGACCTGTTTGCTGATGTTGCCTAGGCCGTAGCGTACGTGGTTGCCGTGCTCGTCGGTGAAGCCACCGGAATTGTTGCGCCACAGGTACGCCCCGTGGAACTCCCGCGCCTGGCGCACCGCTTCAGCGGAGACAGCCGCCTCACTGGTGCCGCTGAGCAGGTTGGGCACATGGTGCATCTCTGGCGCGATGCCGAGACGGCGCTGCAGATCCTGGATGGCAGCGAGCGGCACCTGCCACTGTGCGGCCCATTGCATGAGCTGTATCATGACGACACCCCCATGCCGCAAACGGGCTCAGGCTCGCACATACCATCGGCCCGGGCCTCTTCAAGTTCTTCCGGTGAGTAATCAGCTTGCCAGGCCTGCAGTTCTTTTTCGGCTTGCTCTCGGGTGCGGAAGTACTCCCAGTTTCCGCTGATCGAAACGCGCCAAGCGTCAGGTTTTCTCACGTGCGGCCCGTCGCAGAGGCTGCAATACGCTTCACGCGGAAGCCCTGCGCAACTGTGACAGATGCGTCGTTGTTTATTTTCCATATCGCTTCTCCTAAGGGAATGTCCACCACCAACGCCCGGTCAGCACCTGGCCGCCGGGCAGTTGATAGGTCATCTCGCGGTCGCGCCGCTCAATGTGTGCCGTGCGCTCCGCTTGCACCACCGCGCAGCCGATGCGGAGCACGATCGGGCAGCCAACCGGCGGCAGCACGTCGGGGCTGTTCCAATGCAGGCCAGCTGCGTCTTGGGCTTTGCGGAGCACTATTAGGTCGGTGCCGAGGCGCATCGACTCCAAGATAAACTTCCGTGTCAGGCTGACCAGCGCCTCCACGTCAAGTGGGGTTACTTCCATCCCAGCATTTACAGCCATGTCGACTGCTTTTTGATTCGTCACAACACGGTCAACTTGCGGCCAGTTCAGGCCAAGAATTCCGTTTTTCTCCTCAGGCCGAAAGAGGTGCCACGCCACAATCTCATTCATCGTTGTCACCTCCCACCAGGTGCGCATACCGCGCCGCCACATCCGTCACGTCGGTGTCATAGCGCGTCAGCTTTGCAAACAGCCCCGCATCTGCCACCAGTACCCGGTCCAACATGTGAATCTGCTGGCTCAGTAGTGCCACCGGCTCATCGCCCGTAGCCTCGCATACCCGGCGCAGGGCCGCAGCGGTGCCGGCCGGCAGCGGCAACTCGATACGCTTCTCGGCACTGGCCCGGCTGTTGCGCTTGCGCAGTTTGGCTTGGTAGCGGCGCACTGCGGCTTGGATACCCGGAAGCTTGGCTTCGGACTCGGCCCAAGTGGTGCCGAGCTGGACCGCGAGCGCCACGGTTTCGCATACGTCGTCGGTGTAGGTCGTCATTCCGGGTGGGCCTCCAGAATCATGCTGATGTCTGTGCTGTCGAGGTTCACACGAATGTGATTGAGGATTTCCCCGGTGGAGATATTTTCAATTCGCAGACCAAAGTCCACGCATTCGCCCAGGTCGAGCAGCAGCATTGCGTCGTCGCACAGTCTCAGTGCCTCCCGCAGCGCGTGCAGCGCCCGGCGTTGTTCTTCGGGGATCATAGCCCGGGCCTCATCACGACTGGAGCGGGTTGGCGAGATGCGAATTCAACCAGGGATTTCTCGTAGGCCTTATTGGCCGCGGCCAGTTGAATTACGCACAGTTGCATGGCTTCGAGCTGAGTGCAGCGGCCCATCTGCCACATCGCCAAAGCTGCATGCACATGTGGGTTCTCGCGGGAAAGCTCGCGAAGCTGTTCTTGCAGCGCGGAAAAAGGGCTGCGGCGCTTCTCTTCCGGCCATCCGTCATCAGGGTTGTTCATGTTGCGTACTCCAGTCAGTGGTTGTGACGGTCACTCTAGCGCTAGGTGACGTCCGTGTCAACCTGTCATCATCGCGCCCAGGCTTGCGACCGACAGCCGCTCCATTATCCACCCCGTCAGCTTCTCCATGCTCTGCCGGTCCTGCGCCTGGCACGTGAGCCAGTCGGTGCCGAAGGTCAAATAGAACCGGCGGAACACCTCGCTGTCACCGCGACCCTGGGCCCGCTGCTCACCGGCCCACCAGGCCATGGCGTTCTGCAGCATTTCCAGCGCCAGGCGGTGCTCGTAGTGTTTCTTCACGTTGGCCCCGGCCCAGGCGGCAGGCAGGCTGCGTATGTGCTGTTGCTCCCGGAACACCGATTCGGGCATAGCGATTTTGGCCACCTCGGCGCGCATGGCCGCTAGCAGCGCAGGTTCCAATTCGAGCATGTCGCCGTCGACTGCCTCCGGCCCGCTGCGCCCGGCACCTGGTTCAGGCTTCCACCCGCAGTACGGGCAGCAGGGCAGCGCGCGGGAGAATGGTGACAGGCACATCGGATTCAGGCAGGCGCGGTTGGGAATCACATCGTTAGGGCCGGAGCTAGCCTTGCGCTCGGCGTCGTCAAGCGACCAGTCGTTCTTGGCATCGGGAAGCCCAAGACGGGGGTCAAGGCAGTTGCCCACGTGGTCGATGAACATGCCGATGGGCTTGCGGCTGCGTGCGATGTGTTCGCGCCGTTCGTATACGCTAAAGGTATCCCACTCCGCCATCAGTTCCGCCATGATGTCCAAGCGACCCATGCGGGAGAACTGCTGCGCGTGCACGTTGAAGCTGCATGTTTTCCGCGCACCGATCACCAGCTCGCAGCCGGCCACGTCCACCCCTTCCCCGAACAGGCCCATGTTTACTAGGCCCCGCAGTTCGCGGGCCTCGAAGTCACGCATGGCTTTGTCGCGTTCCGGCCCGGGCGTGTTACCGTCGACAGCTTTCGCTGGGATTCCTGCAGCGCGGAACTGTTCGGCAATGTCCTCGGCGGTTTCTAGGTCA
>Ga0247820_10001596_pt1 | contig 12747 bp, 9 predicted proteins | sample 13C_Glucose_Day1_2_FD_192480 | JGI IMG/M metagenome (GOLD analysis project Ga0247820, IMG submission 192480) | Soil microbial communities from agricultural site in Penn Yan, New York, United States - 13C_Glucose_Day14 | ecosystem: Environmental > Terrestrial > Soil > Agricultural land | place...
GTATGTGGTCGTACCGAAAACGCTGATCCCGCAGCAGGACACCGGCCAGCTGATGGGCTTCATCCGCGGTGACGACGGGCTGTCGTTCACCGTGATGCAGCCGAAGATGGAAATCTACCGCCGTGCCTTGCTGGCCGACCCGGCCGTGCAGAGTGTCGCCGGTTTCATTGGCGGCAACAGTGGTACCAACAACGCCATGGTACTGGTGCGACTGAAACCGATCAGCGAGCGCAAGATCGATGCACAGAAGGTCATCGAGCGTTTGCGCAAGGAAATGCCCAAGGTACCTGGCGGACGGCTGTTCCTGATGGCTGATCAGGACCTGCAGCTGGGCGGCGGTGGCCGTGACCAGACCTCCTCGCAGTACCTGTACACCCTGCAGAGCGGCGATCTTGCAGCGTTGCGCCAGTGGTTCCCCAAGGTGGTCGCAGCCATGCGCGCGCTGCCCGAACTGACCGCCATCGATGCTCGCGACGGCTCCGGTACCCAGCAGGTGACATTGGTGGTCGATCGCGACCAGGCCAAGCGCTTGGGTATCGACATGGACATGGTCACCACCGTTCTGAACAACGCTTACAGTCAGCGGCAGATCTCGACCATCTACGACAGCCTCAACCAGTACCAGGTGGTGTTGGAGATCAACCCGAAATACGCCTGGGACCCGAGTAGCCTGGAGCAGGTGCAGGTGATCACCAGTGACGGGGCGCGCGTACCCTTGTCGACCATCGCCCATTACGAGAACAGCCTGGCAAACGATCGGGTCAGCCATGAGGGCCAATTCGCTGCCGAAGACATCGCCTTCGACGTTGCCGAAGGCTACAGCCCCGACCAGGCCATGGCCGCGGTGGAACGGGCGGTGGCCAAGCTGGGCCTGCCCGAGGAAGTGATTGCCAAGCTGGGCGGCACGGCAGACGCCTTTGCCAAGACCCAGCAGGGCCAGCCGTTCATGATTCTTGGCGCGTTGGTGCTGGTGTATCTGGTGCTGGGCATACTGTATGAAAGCTACATTCACCCGCTGACCATCCTCTCGACCTTACCTTCGGCTGGCGTGGGTGCCTTGCTTGCGCTTTACGTCACTGGGGGCGAGTTCAGCCTGATCTCGCTGCTGGGCCTGTTCCTGCTGATTGGCGTGGTGAAGAAGAACGCCATCCTGATGATCGACCTGGCGCTGCAACTGGAGCGCCATCAGGGGCTGACGCCGGAAGAGTCGATCCGCCGTGCCTGTCTGCTGCGCCTGCGGCCGATCCTGATGACCACGCTGGCGGCCATGCTCGGCGCCTTGCCACTGCTGCTCAGTCGCGCCGAGGGTGCGGAAATGCGCCAGCCGCTGGGCCTGACCATCATTGGCGGCCTGGTCTTCAGCCAGGTCCTGACCCTGTATACGACGCCGGTGGTGTACCTGTACCTCGACCGCCTGCGCCACCGATTCAACCATTGGCGCGGCGTGCGCACCGATGCCGCTCTGGATACCCCGCTATGAACTTTGCCCAGTCTCCACTCCACCGTGCCCTGCAACTGCTGACCCGCGGGCGTGGTTCACGCCTGGTCGGTGCCGGTCTGTGCGCGGCGCTGTTAAGCGCCTGTACCCTGAGCCCGGACTATCATCGCCCGGAGCTGAGCACGCCGGCGCAGTTCAAACAGGCCGAGGGCTGGACCCAGGCCAACCCGTCCGATGCCATCGCCCGTGGCGCCTGGTGGGAAATCTATGGCGACTCAGGGCTCAACGCTCTGGTCGAGGAGCTCAACCGCAGCAACCAGAGTGTGGCTCAGGCCGAAGCCCAGTACCGCCAGGCCCAAGCGCTGGTGCGTAGCAGCCGTGCGTCGTTGTTCCCAAGCCTGGACCTGACTACCAGCAAGAACCGCTCGGCCCAGGGCACCGGCAGTTCGAGCTCAAGCCTTTCCAACAACAGCAGCGGCATTCGCAACACTTACAACGCGCAGCTCGGCGTGAGCTGGGAAATCGACCTGTGGGGCAAGTTGCGCGAGACCATGAACGCCAATGAGGCCAGTGCCGAAGCAAGTTTCGCCGACCTTGCCGCAATCCGCCTCAGCCAGCAGTCTGAGCTGGTGCAGAATTACCTGCAGTTGCGCGTTATCGATGAGCAGAAGCGCCTTCTGGAGGCCACCGTCGCGACGTATGAACGTTCGCTGCGCATGACCGAGAACCAGTACCGTGCAGGCGTCTCCGGCCCCGACGCAGTGGCCCAGGCCCGCACCCAGCTCAAGACTACCCAAGCCGATCTGATAGATCTGGTCTGGCAGCGTGCACAGTTCGAAAACGCCATCGCTGTGCTACTGGGTAAGGCACCAGCGGAGTTTGCCCTCGCCGACAGCAAAAGCATTCCGGCCTTGCCGCAGATTCCGGTAAGCCTGCCGTCGCAACTGCTGGAGCGCCGCCCGGACATCGCTTCGGCCGAACGCAACGTGATGGCCGCCAACGCCAATATCGGCGTTGCACGGGCCGCCTATTTCCCGGACTTGAGCCTGAGCATGAGCGGTGGCTATTCCAGTAGTACCTTCAATGACTGGATTCAGTTGCCCAACCGTTACTGGTCGGTAGGGCCGCAATTGGCGCTGACCCTCTTTGATGCTGGAAAGCGTAGCGCCGAGGTTGACCGCACTGTCGCCGTATACGACCAGACCGTGGCGCAGTACCGCCAGACCGTGCTCGACGGCTTCAAGGAAGTCGAGAACTATCTGGTGCAGCTCAAGGTTTACGGCGACGAGGCGGTCGTACGCCAGGAAGCTCTGGATGCCGCGCGTGAGTCGTTGCGCCTGACCGACAACCAGTACAGGGCCGGGCTGATCGGTTATCTGGACGTGGTCAATGTACAGACCACGGCGCTGAGCAATGAGCGCAGTGTGTTGAACCTGTTGCAGGGCCGGCTGGTGGCCAGCGTGCAACTGATTGCTGCGCTGGGCGGCGGTTGGGATGCCGAGCAGGCGTTTGCCGGGCAAGAGTGAAGGCAGGCCTGTGCTAAAACCCTGATCTGTTCGGCAACCCCTGTGGGAGCGGCCTTGCTTGGAGAGGTGGCCGCCCGGGCATGCGTCAACGGGTTTTCTATCTGCCCTTGTGGGCGGATGGAAAGTCGACAAGTGGCATTTTGATGTCACTGGTTCATCCAGACGCTCTATGGCGCAACTCGTGGCCTATCCAGCCAGGTTTTGGATCCATTTTCGTATTCAGAAACCCCGTGCGTTTCGCCAAAGCTTGAGTACAATCGTCAGCTTTTTCGGGCCCCCCCTGTCCCGTCGCTGGAACTCTCAATGCTGACCGGTAGTTACTCTTCTTCGCTGGTGCTGATCTCACTGTGCGTGGCCATCCTTGCCTCCTATACCGCCCTCGATTTGACCGGCCGCATCGCTACCGCCCAAGGCAGGGCGGTGCACCTTTGGATGGGCGGTGGAGCGTTGGCGATGGGTATCGGCGTCTGGTCGATGCACTTCATCGGCATGCTTGCCTTCAGCCTGCCAGTCGAACTGGGCTATGACATTGGCCTGACCGCCTTCTCATTGCTGATCGCCGTGCTGTCTTCGGGGTTTGCCCTATGGCTGGTGAGCCAACCGAGCCTGCCGTGGCTGCAACTGGCGTTTGGCGCACTGTTCATGGGGGCCGGCATCAGTTGCATGCATTACACCGGTATGGCAGCGTTGCGCATGCTACCGGGTATCGACTACGACCCGACGCTGTTTGGCGCCTCGCTGGCGATCGCAGTGGGCGCATCGGCGGCAGCGTTGTGGATTGCCTTCCGGTTGCGCCAGCATACCCCTTACGTGCGCCAGGTCCGTGGGCTGGCGGCTGTGCTGATGGGCGTTGCCATCGTTGGCATGCACTACACCGGGATGGCCGCAGCCAACTTCCCTCAGGGCAGTTTCTGTGGTGCCCTGCCAGACGGGTTGCAAGGTGACGGGCTGGTCTATCTGGTTCTGATCACTACCTTGGCGGTGCTCGCAGTGGCGTTGCTGACCTCGGTGCTCGATGCGCGCCTGGAGGCACGCACTGCGGAGCTTGCGCGTTCGCTGACCCTCGCCAACCAGGAACTGACGCAACTGGCGCTACATGACACGCTGACCGGCCTGCCCAATCGCACGCTGCTTTCCGACCGTATCGAGCAGGCGATCGGCAAGGTGGCGGAGCAGGGCGGTTGTTTTGCGCTGATGTTCATCGACCTGGACGGCTTCAAGCCAGTCAATGATGCGTTTGGTCACCATGTGGGCGACCTGCTGCTCAAGGCGGTGGCAGCACGCTTGCGCGGCCACTTGCACAGCCAGGACACACTGGCGCGCATTGGCGGCGATGAGTTTGTGTTGCTGGTGGAACTGCAGGAGCCCGCAGATGCCATGGATGTTGCAGTCAAACAGGTCAACCTGGTGTCGCGGGCGTTCCGCGTGGCCGAGCATGACCTGCAATTGACGGCGAGCCTTGGCATTGTCCTGTATCCGGGTAATGGCCAAGACCAGCTAGAGTTGCTGCGCAACGCGGATGCTGCCATGTATCACGCCAAGAGCGCCGGCAAGAATGGCTACAGCTTCTTCGATGCTTCCATGAACAGCAATGCCCGCCAGCAGTTGCAACTGCTGCAGGACCTGCGCATGGCCCTGGAGCAACGCCAGTTCCGCTTGCATTACCAGCCCAAGTTCGCCGCGCAGGCTTGCCAGCCGATCGGCGCCGAGGCTTTGTTGCGCTGGCAGCATCCGCAGCACGGGCTGCTACTGCCGGACCGCTTCATTGGCCTGGCAGAAAAAACCGGCCTGATCATCCCGATTGGCGAGTGGGTGCTGGACGAGGCCTGCCGGCAGATGCGCCAATGGCTTGACCAGGGGCATGAAAACTGGCGCATGGCGGTCAACCTGTCCGCGATCCAGTTCTGTCATGCCGGTCTGGTTGACAGCGTTGCCCGCGCCCTGCATGACAATGACCTGCCAGCCAACTGCCTGACCCTGGAGATCACCGAAACCACCGCGATGCATGATGCCGATGCCAGCCTGGCGGTGCTGCAGCGGCTGTCCGGCATGGGGGTGGACCTGTCCATCGACGACTTTGGTACCGGCTACTCGAGCCTGATGTACCTCAAGCGCTTGCCCGCCAACGAGCTGAAAATTGACCGGGGTTTTGTCCGCGACCTTGAGCAGGACAGCGACGACGCAGCCATTGTCTCGGCCATCGTTGCATTGGGCCAGGCGTTGGGCCTGCGTATCGTTGCCGAGGGTGTTGAGACAGGCGGGCAGCAGGATTTCCTGACGCGTCTGGGCTGTGACTCACTACAGGGTTACCTACTGGGCCAGCCGGTGCCGGCCGAGCAGTTCATGGGGACATTGCAGGTATTGCAGCAAAACCCGGAGGTGGTCGCCTAGCCGGCGTCACGCAGGGCGAGAACCGGTACGAAGGCATCCATTTCAGCTTCCACCGCCTCAATGATGCGTTCGACATCAGCGGCCGCCATGATCGCAGTGCAGGGGATGCCGGCAATCGCCAGCAAGGTTTCGCCCGTGGCACGGTCGAACAGGCGGGCGATCATGCTGCGTGGCGCATCCATGGTGGCCTCGAAGCCCAGCGGGTGGAAGTGCCAGCGCATCACCTGGCAGGCGTTGGGGAACGTCATCTTGTTCATGCCAGCCTCCTTGTCCTTACCTGGACGCGGTGATCGGTGGGACCGCGAGCGCGGCTGCCGGGAACCTAAAGATAGCACCCGACGGGCCGCTGTTCTGCCGAAAATACGACAAATCCACTCACGCTTGACCTCCGTCACAAACATCGGGCGTTCGCCGTTTGGGGGCAAATGGCCAAGCAAACGTTTTCCTTGGCAAGTGGTGCCAGAAGTGCCGCAGGGTTCTGCTATTTTTAACTGCATTCGGCGCACATCGTTTTCGGACGAGCGGTGCGAGCTGGGCAGACAGGGAGACAGTCATGCGCTATTCCAGGCTCACTCAACGCATCGCCGGTGAAACCGCTGCCGCCTGGGACATCCACTATCAGGCACAGGCCCTGCGTCGCGAAGGCCGCGAGATTTTCCTGTTGTCGGTGGGCGATCCTGACTTCGACACGCCTACGGCCATCGTTGAAGCTGCGGTCAGCAGCTTGCGCCGCGGCGACACTCATTACAGCGATGTACGTGGCAGCCTGGCACTGCGCCAGGCGATTGCACGCCGCACCGGCCCCGAGGTCAGTGTCGAGCAGGTAATGGTGCTCGCTGGCGCACAGTGTGCGCTATATGCCGTCTGCCAATGCCTGTTCGGAGCTGGGGACGAAGTGATCGTCGCCGAGCCCATGTATGTCACTTACCACGGTGTATTCGGCGCTTGCGGGGCACAACCGGTACAGGTGGCGGTAAGCCCGGAGCAGGGCTTTCGGCTCGACCCGCAGGCCGTGGCGCAAGCAATAACCTCGCGTACCCGCGGGCTGCTGCTGAACACACCGCACAATCCGACCGGCTGCGCCATCTCCCCTGAGGACATGGTGCAGCTCGCGCAGCTTTGTTGCGACCATGATCTGTGGCTGGTGTGCGATCAGGTCTACAGTGGCCTGCTGTACGACGGCGAAGCGGTTGCCCCCGCGCAATTGCCCGGCATGCGCGAGCGTTGCGTGATCATTGACAGCGTGTCCAAGTCGCATGCGATGAGCGGCTGGCGCGTGGGGTGGGTGGTTGGCCCCCCGGCGCTTACCGCGCACTTGGCCAACCTGGCCATGACCATGTTGTTTGGCTTGCCAGAGTTTGTCATGCAGGGGGCTTGTGTGGCGCTGGAGCATGATTTGCCTGCGGTACAACAGATGCGCGAGGCCTACCGGGAGCGGCGCGACCTGGTGTGCAGGGCCTTGGACAATTGTCCGGGGGTGCGCGCCCATCGGCCGGCGGGAGGCATGTTCGTGATGCTTGATATCCGCGAAACCGGGCTGAGCGCCCAGGCCTTCGCCCAGCGGCTGTTGACAGAGGAGGGCGTTTCACTGCTGCCGGGTGATGCCTTCGGGCCCAGCGGGGCGGGGCATGTGCGCATGGGGCTGGTGCTGGCGGCCGAGCAGCTGGAAAAGGTGTGTTGCCGGATTGGTGCCTGCGCCCGGCGGGTACTAGCCGAGCAGGCCGGCAGCAATATTGATGGTGAAACCGAGAATTGCCGTGTTGAACACGAAGCCTACCAGTGAATGTGCCAGTACCACCCTGCGCATACCCCGGCTGGTTACGCCGATGTCGGATGTTTGCACCGCGACGCTGATGGTGAACGAGAAGTAGTGGAAGTCCCAGTAGTCCGGGTTGCGTTCACCGTCGGCGAAGCGCAACGCGGGTGCCTCAGGGGCGCTGTTGTAGAACAGCCGGGCATAGTGCAGCGTGAAGATGCACCCGATCAGTAGCCAGGAGCCCGCCACGGTCAAGCCGGTGTACAGGTAATGCAGGGCTTGGTCACTGCCCTGCAGACCGCGGCTTGAAACCAGTTGCAGGGTGACTGCCGCAAGGCTGGCAATGGCGGCAATGCACACGGTGAAGAGCACCAGGCCGGCGTTTTCGTCCTCGACCTGAGCGACCTCACGGACCTTCTCGGGCGTTGCTCGCCAGGTCAGCCAAAGCACCAGCAGCAAGTAAAGCCAGACCCCCAGGTTCCAGCCAGCGAGGATGCGTTGCACGATGTCGCTGGCAGGGATCAGCCACGCGCCAAGGATACCGACCAGCGCGGCGAAGCTCAGGCGGGGGTGGGTGCGGGTCAGGCGGTGCAGTGCCATGGTGCCTCATCGACAGGGAGCCATGGCTACCACGATAGTCTATGGGATACCATTTCGGCTCATGCCCGCGACCAAGTCTCTGAAGTTCAAGGAAATGACGCAGGCCGCTTTACGCCTGGAGTGCCTTATGGCGCTCCGGGCTTCGCTACAGGATTCACGTTTTGTCCGACCTTTCGCAAAATCCACTGCTGCAGTACCTCGCCAGGCTGGCGCCTTCCAGCCAGCAAACCATGCGCTACATCTTGCAGGACGCTGCCGACCGGCTGGGTTTCATTGATTGCAACCTCGTCGATGTGCCATGGCACAAGCTTGAGCCGGGACATGTGATCGGCCTGGTTGCAGCACTGCGTACCGATGGCTACGCGCCCAACAGTTCGTCGCTTTATGTCAACGCAATTCGTGGCGTGATGAATGAAGCCTGGCGCCAGGGCCTGATCGATCATGAGCAGTTGCTGCGTATCCGTGAAGTCAAGCCGGCAACCGGTAGCCGCCTGCCGCCGGGGCGCAACCTGCGCCGTAGCCTGATTCGCGAACTGATGGATGTGTGCGCGGCTGATCCGCGCCCGCAGGGCATCCGTGATGCGGCGATCATCGCGCTGCTTTATGGCACCGGCATGCGCAAATCGGAGTCGGTGGACATCGACCTGGAGCAAGTTGACTTCGAGGCGCGCAGCCTGCAGGTGCTGGGCAAAGGTAACCGGCAACTGATCAAGTATGCACCGCCCTGGGCCTTCGCAAAATTGCAGGCCTGGCTTGAACTGCGTCGGCAGTCGCTGCCAGAGGGCGCGTCAGACGACCCCTTCCTGTTCAATCGCATCCGCCGTGGCAACCACATTACCCGCGCGCGCATCACCAAGCATGCGATCTACTACATCGCCCGTCAGCGGGGGGCACAGGTGGGGGTGAAGATCATGCCGCATGATTTTCGCCGTGCGTTCATCACCCGGGTGATCGAAGAGCACGACCTGTCGATTGCGCAGAAGCTGGCGCATCACGCCAACATCCAGACCACTGCCAGCTATGACCGGCGCGATGACAATGAGCGGCGGCAGGCGGTGGACCGGTTCGACTATTGAGCGAGCGGGTTCATCCATCAGGCCGGCACCGTGTCAGATGGTACCGGCCTCGACGTTGATCGTCGGCAAGCAGGTTGTCATAGCTGTGGGTGACGGCTAGTGGATACTCGACGCCAGCTCGAAGATCGGCATGTACATCAGAATAACGATCACCCCGATAAGCAACCCGATGAAGGTCATCAGCAGCGGTTCAAACAGCTTCACGAACCACTCCACCCAGCGCCCTATCTCCTGGTCATGAAAATCTGCGCACCGTTCAAGCATCTCGCCCAGATTCCCCGATTGCTCGCCCGCCCGCAGCAGGCGTAGCGACACAGGCGTGACCAACTGTCCGGCTTCCAGCGCTTGCGACAATGGCAGCCCTTCACCCACCCCGCGGCAAGCCTGCTCCAGGCCTTGCGCTGCAGCGCTTCCCAGCAGCCCGCGGGCCATGCCCATGGCCGTCAGGATAGGTATGCCGCCTTGCAGCAGAATGCCCAGCGAGCGGTAGAAGCGCGCAAGTTCATACATCATCAGGCGCTGATGCAAGGCTGGCATTCGCCGAATCTGGCGTGACACCCAGCGCCGCAGAACGGGGTTGCGCCGCAGCAGCACCAAGGCACCGATGCCACTTGCTGTGGCCAGGGCCAAGGGCAGTTGCTGAGCATGCAAGAACAGGCCGATCTGCATCAGCATGCGCGAGAGCCAGGGCAGTTCGCTGCCCATACCCTCGAAGACCAGACTGAAGCGTGGTACCACGTAGCCGAGCAGGAACAGCACGACGCCACCGCCTACCAGTAGCAGTAGCAGCGGGTAGACCGAAGCCCCCACCAGTTTTTGCCGGACCAGGTCCAAGCGCTGCCGGTATCCGATATAGCGGTGCAGGGCGTCTCCCAGCGCCCCGGTGCGCTCGCTGGACTGTACCAACGCCACGTACAACGGCGGGAATATCCGCGGCTGCTGGGCCAGGGCCTGGGACAGCGAGCGGCCTTCGTACAACTGGCCAACCAGCGCTGCCAGCACTTTACGGGTTGCCGCGGTAGGGGCTTTTTCCGCAAGGCTTTCCAGGGCATCGATCAAGGGTAGGCCGGCATGCAGCAGCGTGGTCAGTTCCTGACTGAAGAGCAACAGGTCAAAGGCGACCTGGCGTCGCCAGGGCACACCGAACAGAGCGCGGCCTTGACTGCGTACGCTGACGACACGCAGGCCTTGGTCTTCCACCTTGCGCCGAGCCTGCTCGGCATCCTCGGCATCGATGTGCAATTGAACCACGCCCTCTCTACCCAGGGCCTTGAGGCTGTAGCGCATGGTCTTGTTCCTCATTGCCAACTGGTAATTTCGGCGTTTTCACCGTCGCCCCCGGGTTGGCCGTCCTTGCCCATGGACAGCAAGTCGTACTCGCCGCCGTTTTCGCCTGGTTGGCGGTAGATGTAGGCACGGCCCCACGGGTCCTGTGGAATTGCTTTCTGCAGGTAAGGGCCTGACCAGCGGGCCTCGCCGCTCGGGGCGGCAACCAGCGCCTGCAAGCCCTGCTCACTGTTGGGATAGTGGCCGACTTCCAGGCGATAGAGGTCCAAGGCCTTGCCCAGCCCTTCGATCTGCGCCCGTGCCACCTTGGCCTCGGAGCGGCCCAGCTGGCTGAAGTACTTGGGCGCGACGATACCGGCCAATAAGCCGAGCACCACCAGGACCACCAGAAGTTCGAGCAGGGTGAAGCCACGTTGGCGATTGGGTTTGCGCTGCATGGTGAAGCCCTCCTGCATGGGGACATGCCTTTTCAGGTTTTCATCCGCCATGCAACAGCCGTGCACGTCTGCCTCGGGGCCTTGCGCCATGGGCCATGGCAAGCGGCACATTGCTTGCGTCGTAGCAGAAAAGCCCGGGTTTTCCGGGGTATTTCCCCCATATCGGGGGGCACGGCGGGGAGGCGACCGACATGCGTGGAATTATCCTGGGACTGATCTGGCTGGCAGGGGCTACCGCCCAGGCTGATGTGTACATTGCCATCGATGGCAAGGGCGGTTACGTGCTGACCAACGTCCACCGGCCCGGGCGCAACTATGAACGGGTAATTCGCGAACCCGTTGCACAGGCCGGCCCGGCCAATGCGCAATTGATCACCGGGCGCCCCTACGCCGACTTGGTGGCAGCGGCGGCGCGCATGCACAACGTTCCGCAGGCATTGCTGCATGCGCTGATCAAGGCAGAATCGGGGTACAACCCAAAGGCTCGCTCGGCTGCCGGGGCGCTTGGGCTCATGCAGCTGATGCCGGGTACGGCGAAGGAAATGGGTGTTGAAGATGTGCTTGATCCGGAGGATAACGTGCAGGGTGGAGCTCGCTACCTAAAGCGCATGCTGAACCTGTTCGACAACGACATCACCCTGGCCGTGGCCGCCTACAATGCCGGCCCGGAGGCCGTACGGCGCCGCGGCGCGGTGCCACCCTTCTCCGAAACCCGGCGGTATGTGCCCAATGTGCTGCGCGAATACCGCAAGTTACAGGGGCTGGCAGCGGACACGCCGTTGTGATGAGCACCTGACGGCAGGCAGCCTTGCATCGGCCTTGCGAAAATCAATGTCATGGGTTCCCCAACTCTGGGCTATAACCTTTCAAAGGTGCTCAGCAGTGGTAGCCGCCATGGACATCGCCTCCCGTTCCGACCCACTCGAGTCACCCGCCAGCCCTGACGCTGGCACACCGCGCAAGCCGTTCAACCTCCTGCGTTGGTACGCCTGGGTCAGCTTGGCCATCATCCTCTCGGTGGCCGCCGGTCTGGGGTTGATATCCAGCCGTTTCATCATCGACGAAAGCGTCGAGCGTGACGCGCTGCTTACCGCGCAGTTCATTACCTCGATCGCCGACGCTGAAGTACGACATGTGGCGATCCCCAATGTGCGCACCATGGGAGAACTATTGGACCCGCGTACGGACCTGGATCCTTTGCCAGGCGTTGACCCCGTGGCGCGGCGCAAGGCCCGCGGCGAATTCCTCGACCACATCGCACACTTGCCAGACATGCTGCTGGCCAACATCTACGCCCCGGACCGCACGGTGATCTGGTCGAGCAATCCGGCGCTGACGGGCAAGCTGATTCAGGGCGATGACGACCTGGATCGGGCGTTCGAGCACAAGATGCGGGTATCGGCCAGTTACCACGGCTTCGAAGAAGCCCGCTCCGAGCAGAAGTTCGTGACCCCACCTGAGCAGTTGTTCATCGAGAACTACATTCCGCTGTTCGACGCAGATGGCAAGCACGTCGTGGCAATGGTGGAGATATACAAGGAACCCCATGACCTGATCGTGCGCATCGAACATGGCCTTGTCCTCATCTGGCTGGCGACCACGGTGGGCGCCGCGGTGGTCTACATCGGCCTGTATGGCATCATGCGCCGCGCCGCCCGGTTAATGGCGGTACAGCAGAAGCGGCTGATCAGCAATGAAACCTACGTGGCCCTTGGTGAGGTGTCCTCGGCCGTGGCCCACAGCCTGCGTAATCCGCTGGCCAGTATCCGCTCCAGCGCCGAGCTGGCTCAGGTTTACGACGAAGGGCCGGCGCAGCGCAATATCAACGAGATCATCAGCCAGGTCGACCGCATGTCGCAGTGGATCCGCCAGTTGCTGCAGTCGCTGCGACCACTGGATGACAAGGCGATACCGGTGGATCTGCCCCAAGTCCTGCAGGACAGCTTGCAGACCTTTGCCATACCGCTGGCACGCAGTGGCGTGACCCTGGACCTGAAGCCGCTTCCGGCACTGCAGGTGCTGGGACAGCCAGAATTGCTCGGGCAGATTTTCAACAGCCTGATCGCCAACGCTCTGGAGTCTATGGAGCAGGGTGGGCGGCTGCGTGTCGAGGTGGTGAAGAAGGATAGGCGCAGCGTGACCCTGCGCCTGGCCGACACCGGAAAAGGCATGAATGAACAGCAACAGCGCATGGCGTTCAAACCCTTCTTCACAACCAAACAAGGCGGGCTAGGGG
>Ga0247820_10001598_pt1 | contig 12730 bp, 14 predicted proteins | sample 13C_Glucose_Day1_2_FD_192480 | JGI IMG/M metagenome (GOLD analysis project Ga0247820, IMG submission 192480) | Soil microbial communities from agricultural site in Penn Yan, New York, United States - 13C_Glucose_Day14 | ecosystem: Environmental > Terrestrial > Soil > Agricultural land | place...
AGCATTACCAGCTGAACCACGACACTGGCATTGGCGACCAGGCTCCACATGGAGGTATGGTCGACGACGTTTGCTTCCACGCTTATTCTCCTGCGTTCGATTGAGTACCCGTGCCGTCCGCCAGGAACGCGTCGCGCAGCGCTGGGGGAATGGCCCGGGGTTTGAAAGTGTCGGCGCGCACAGCGGCCACCAGGAACTGCCCTTCGCAGAGCAGCACTTCATCCTGTGTTCGCCACACCTGCTGCACGAAGCGCAGGCTGGCACGATTCAGTTCAAGCACTTGCGCGGTCACCCGCAGCTCATCGTCCAGGCGGGCCGGCGCGTGGTAGCGCGCCTCGCTGGAATGGACCACGAACAGCAGGTTGTCCTGCGCCAGCTGGGCCTGGGAGAACCCCAGGTGACGCAGCCGCTCGGTGCGGGCGCGCTCCATGAATTTCAGGTAGTTGACGTAATACACCACGCCGCCGGCGTCGGTATCCTCGTAATAGACGCGACAGCGGTGTGCGAACGGTTCCAGCCCATTTTGCGCGCGCATACTCTAGTGGTTACTCCTGAACTTGCCAATCCGCAGCGGTAACTGTTTTTTCATCAATAATGTCCTATTGCCAGCGAGCCTGCGGCGTGCCAGCGCTAGGACCACGAAATTCCCGATTCGATCTGTCATTCGTCGTCCTGGGCGGCATATTCGCCACCTTCGCAGAAGCGCCCGGGGATGTTCAGGCCGAAATGCAGGTAGGCGTGTCGGGTCACCACGCGGCCTCGCGGGGTACGCATGATGTAGCCCTGCTGGATCAGATAGGGCTCGAGCACGTCCTCGATGGTGTGGCGCTCTTCGCCGATCGCCGCGGCAATGTTGTCGAGCCCCACCGGGCCGCCGTCGAACTTCTCGATCATGGTCAGCAGCAGACGCCGGTCGGAGTGATCGAAGCCACGCTCGTCGACATCCAGCAGGTTCAGCGCCATGTCCGCCACGGCTTTGGTGATCTCGCCCTTGCCACGCACTTCGGCAAAGTCGCGCACCCGCCGCAGCAGGCGGTTGGCGATCCGCGGCGTGCCCCGCGCCCGACGGGCGATCTCGAAGGCACCCTTGTCGTCCATCGGCAGCCCGAGAATACCAGCCGAACGGCTGACGATGGTTGCCAGGTCCTTGTTGCTGTAGAACTCCAGGCGCTGGACGATACCGAAGCGGTCACGCAACGGATTGGTCAGCATGCCGGCGCGGGTGGTGGCGCCGACCAGGGTGAACGGCGGCAGGTCGAGCTTGATCGAGCGCGCGGCCGGGCCTTCGCCGATCATGATGTCCAGCTGGAAGTCTTCCATCGCCGGATAGAGCACTTCCTCGACCACTGGCGACAACCTGTGGATCTCGTCGATGAACAGCACGTCATGAGGTTCGAGGTTGGTCAGCATTGCCGCGAGGTCGCCCGGGCGCTCGAGGATCGGGCCCGAGGTGCTCTTGACCGACACGCCCATCTCCTGGGCAATGATGTTGGCCAGGGTGGTCTTGCCCAGGCCGGGCGGGCCGAAGATCAGCGTATGGTCGAGGGATTCGTTGCGCCCGCGCGCGGCCTGGATGAACAGCGCCATCTGCTCGCGCACCACCGGCTGGCCGATGTAGTCGTCCAGGCGCAGCGGGCGGATCGCGCGGTCCTGGACTTCTTCGCGGTCGCGCCCACTGGCGGCGATCAGGCGGTCGGTCTCGATCACTTGGTAATCATCCCTTTAAGGCTGCGACGGATCAGTTCCTCGCTGCTCAGACCGGCCTTGTCCTTGATCGCGGCAATCGCCTTGCTCGCTTCCTGCGGCTTGTAGCCCAGGGAGACCAGGGCACTGACCGCGTCGGCCTCGGCCGAGGATTCACTGGCAGCCGGCAGCGGGCCGTCGGAGACCAGGGTGAACATCGCCGGGGAGGTTTCCCACGCCTTGAAGCGGTCCTTGAGCTCGACCAGCAGGCGTTCGGCGGTTTTCTTGCCGACACCGGGCACACGCACCAGGACCGATGCATCCTGGGCCTGCACGCAGCGCACCAGCTCGTCCACTTCCAGGCCGGACATCAGCGCCAGCGCCAGCTTCGGCCCTACGCCGTTCAGGCGGATAAGCTCGCGGAACAGCTCGCGCTCGCGCTTTTCCGCGAAACCATAGAGCAGGTGGGCGTCTTCGCGTACCACCAGGTGGGTGTGCACGGTCACTGCCTCGCCGACCTTGGGCAGGCGGTACAGGGTGGTCATCGGCACTTCGAGCTCATAGCCCACGCCGTTGACGTCGATAATCAGGTGCGGCGGCTGTTTTTCCGCCAGGGTGCCACGCAAACGTCCAATCACGTTCCGTTCCTTCCTCTCGGGCGCCGGTCGAAAACCGGTCCACCCTATCAGCAAATGCGCCGGGAGCGCGCGCCACCCGGACAAAATGTGTATCAGCGCATGAAGCGGTTACAGACGCAAGCGCCCGCCGCGCCGCCGCGCCGTCGCCAGCCCATGGGGAATCAGGCTGGAACGGGTATGGGCATGGCACAGGGCGATGGCCAGGGCGTCGGAGGCGTCGATCTGCGGCTTCTGGGTCAGCTTGAGCAGGTGCATGACCATCATCATCACCTGTTCCTTATTGGCCCCGCCGGTACCGGCCACGGCCTGCTTGACCTGGCTGGCGCTGTACTCGGCGATCTCCAGGCCCGCCTCGGCCGCGGCAACGATAGCCGCGCCCCGGGCCTGGCCCAGCTTGAGCGCCGAATCGGCATTGCGCGCCATGAACACCCGTTCGATGCCCATGGTCACCGGGCCATGCTCACGGATGATCTCGCTCACGCCACGAAAGACGATCTGCAGTCGCTCGGGCAGCTCGCCGCCGCCGGTGCGGATACAGCCCGAGGCCACATATTCGCAACCACGGGCGGTCTGGCGGACCACGCCGAAGCCGGTGATGCGCGAGCCGGGGTCGATACCAAGAATCAGAGTCATAGTGCCTGTGGAAAAATTGATGCATCTCGGCAAACTGTGCCGGCCCCTTCGCGGGTAAACCCGCTCCCACAGGTACTGCACCACGTTCAGAGTCGGTGCAGTACCTGTGGGAGCGGGTTTACCCGCGAAAGGGCCGGGACAGGCGCTGACAAATTCAAAGAACCGGCAAGGATCGCCAGAACACCTTAGCCGAGGCTTTCCATGATCTCATCGGAGATCTGCGCATTGGAGTAGACGTTCTGCACGTCATCCAGGTCCTCGAGCATGTCGATCAGCTTGAGCACCTTCTCCGCGCCATCCTTGTCCAGCTCGGCACTGGTGGTCGGCTGCATCACGATCTCGGCGTCCGAGGCCTTGAAGCCAGCCTCTTCGAGCGCATTGCGCACGGCATAAAAGCTGTTGAACGAGGTGAACACCTCGAAGGAGCCGTCGTCGTTGGCCACCACGTCGTCGGCGTCGGCCTCCATCGCGGCTTCCATCAGTGCGTCCTCGTCGACCGCAAGCTCAGCGGCGAAGCTGATCTGCCCCTTGCGCTCGAACAGGTAGGCCACCGAGCCGTCGGTGCCCAGGTTGCCACCGCACTTGGTGAAGGCATGACGCACGGCGGCGGCGGTACGGTTGCGGTTGTCGGTCATGGCCTCGACCATGATCGCCACGCCGCCCGGGCCATAGCCCTCGTAGCTCAGCTCTTCGACGTTGTCGCTTTCGTTGGTGCCGGCACCACGGGCCACGGCGCGATCGATGATGTCGCGGCTCATGTTGGCCCCCAGGGCCTTGTCCAGCGCCAGGCGCAGGCGCGGGTTGGAGGCCGGGTCAGGGCCGCCCTGCTTGGCCGCGACGGTCAGTTCGCGGATCCACTTGGTGAAGACCTTGCCTCTCTTGGCATCCTGGCGCTCTTTGCGGTGCTTGATGTTCGCCCACTTGGAATGACCAGCCATAACGACTCCGAATCCTTGAAACAGAAACAGGTTCCGCCCCGAAGGGCGGAACGTGAAGAATCCTGCGCCTCAAGCGCGGGGGCACCCCGTGACCGAGGCGCCCCGGTCGATCACTCGACCTTGGTCTGCTCGCGCAGACGGATGTGCAGCTCACGCAGGGCCTTGGCATCGACCAGGCCTGGGGCCTGAGTCATGACGCACGCGGCGCTCTGGGTTTTCGGGAAGGCGATCACTTCACGGATCGACTGGGCGCCGGTCATCAGCATGACCAGGCGATCCAGGCCGAAGGCCAGGCCACCGTGAGGCGGCGCGCCGAACTTCAGGGCGTCGAGCAGGAAGCCGAACTTCTCTTCCTGTTCCGCCGCCTCGATGCCCAGCAGGCGGAATACCGCTTGCTGCATCTCTTTACGGTGGATACGGATCGAACCGCCACCCAACTCGGTGCCGTTCAGGACCATGTCGTAGGCACGCGACAGCGCGGTGGCCGGGTTGGCCTCCAGCTCTTCGGGGGTGCACTTCGGCGCGGTGAACGGGTGGTGCAGCGCGGTGAAGCTGCCGTCTTCGTTCTCTTCGAACATCGGGAAGTCGACGACCCACATCGGCGCCCACTCGCAGGTCAGCAGCTCGAAGTCGTGGCCCAGGCGGATACGCAGCGCGCCCAGGGCCTCGCTGACAATCTTGAACTTGTCGGCACCGAAGAACACGATGTCGCCATCCACGGCGCCCACGCGGTCGAGGATGTTGTTGAGGTTGGCCTCGGGGATGTTCTTGACGATCGGCGACTGCAGACCCTCGACACCCTTGGCGCGCTCGTTGACCTTGATGTAGGCCAGGCCCTTGGCACCGTAGATACCGACGAACTTGGTGTACTCGTCGATCTTGCTGCGCGGCATGCTGGCGCCGCCCGGCAGGCGCAGGGCGGTGACGCGGCACTTCGGATCGTTGGCGGGACCGGCGAAGACCTTGAAGTCGACATCCTTCAGCTGGTCGGCGACGTCGACCAGTTCCAGCGGAATACGCAGGTCCGGCTTGTCGGAACCGTAGCGGCGCATGGCTTCTTCGAAGGTCATGTGCGGGAACTCACCGAATTCCAGGTCCAGCACTTCCTTGAACAGCTTGCGGATCATGCTTTCGGTCAGGCCCATGATCTCGGACTCGTCGAGGAAGCTGGTCTCGATGTCGATCTGGGTGAATTCCGGCTGGCGGTCGGCGCGCAGGTCTTCGTCACGGAAGCACTTGGCGATCTGGTAGTAGCGGTCGAAGCCGGCGACCATCAGCAGCTGTTTGAACAGCTGCGGCGACTGCGGCAGGGCGAAGAAGCTGCCAGCGTGGGTGCGGCTCGGCACCAGGTAGTCACGCGCGCCCTCAGGGGTGGCACGGGTCAGGATCGGCGTTTCGACGTCGAGGAAGCCGTTCTCGTCGAGGAAGCGACGGATGCTGCTGGTGATGCGCGAACGCAGGCGCAGCTTGTCGGCCATTTCCGGACGACGCAGGTCGATGAAGCGATAGCGCAGGCGGGTTTCCTCGCCGACGTCGGAGTATTCGTTCAGCGGGAACGGCGGGGTTTCCGCTTCGTTGAGCACCTTCAACTGGTAGCCGAGGATCTCGATGGCGCCGGACGCCATGTTGGCGTTCACCGCGCCGTCAGGGCGCTTGCGTACCTTGCCGGTGATCTGCACGACATATTCGCTGCGCACGCGGTCGGCGGCGGCGAAGGTTTCGGCGCGATCCGGGTCGAACACGACCTGGGCCATGCCTTCGCGGTCACGGATGTCGAGGAAAATCACCCCGCCGTGGTCGCGGCGACGATGGACCCAGCCGCAAAGGGTGACTTCCTGGCCGTCCAGGGACTCGTTCAGTTGGCCGCAATAATGGCTGCGCATCATGATCGTGGTTTCGCTTCTCGTGATTCGTGTGTTCGGTGGAGGTCTTGGCCGCCCAAGGGGCTAATACTGCAAGACCTGGCGGGTGCAATTCAACTCAGTCGGCCTTGTCGCCGCCTGCCAGATTCTTTTTCGCCCCGGTCTTGAAGTCGGTCTCGTACCAGCCGTTGCCACTCAGGCGAAAGCCGGGGACCGACAGCAGCTTCTTCAATGCCGGCGCCTGGCACGCCGGGCAATCGGTCAGCGGCGCGGCACTGATCTTCTGCAACACCTCCATTTGGTGTTCGCAGGATGCACATTGATAGTCGTACAGGGGCATGGGTGTCTCTCGTCAACCACATCGCACGCTGCCCAAGGCAGCAAAGAGCGGGATTATATATGGTAAAGGAGAGCAGCGCAGCCCGGCGATCAGTGCGCGTCTCGCGCTTCCTGCAGCCAAGTGACACAGATCACCCGGACCAGGCCGCTGAAATTCCTCACCCCGCCATGGCGCAGGTGCACCTCGCGATCCACATAGGACAACACGGCGCTCACCGAACAGCGGTTGGCCTGGGCGATACGCTCCAGGATGCGCCAGTAGACCACCTCCAGGCGCAGGCAGGTGGCAAAGCCGTTGAGCCGCACCGAGCGCGACACGGGCCCGGCCTGGGCCATGTCGAAATCCCGCCTGAACGGGTCGAGACGAGGGTTGCCACCCCCCTGCCTTGCATTACCATCGATACCACGCATCGGATCGCCCATCGCACCGCTCCATCGTCACGAAACCACACCCCGTTCGTCAGCCGAATGGGTCCATGACCGTCATGAAGCGCCACCGGCCAGGCCGATAGCAGCGGCAAACCCTTCCCCGCAAACACGCGGGCCCGATACCGCTGGCGGTATCGGGCCCGGATTCACTGGGTAGAACGACAAGCAACCGGCAATCAGTTCCCGTCGAGCAGGACTCGAAGCATCCACGCCGTTTTCTCGTGGACCTGCATGCGCTGGGTCAGCAGGTCAGCGGTCGGCTCGTCACTGACCTTGTCCACCACCGGGAAGATGCTGCGCGCGGTACGCACCACCGCCTCCTGCCCCTGCACCAGCTGGCGGATCATTTCATCGGCAGGCGGCACCCCCTCCTCTTCCTTGATGGAGGAGTGGCGGGCATAGAAGGCGTAGGAACCCGGCGCCGGGAAGCCCAGGGCGCGAATGCGCTCGGCAATCGAATCGACCGCCAGGGCCAGCTCGTTGTATTGCTCTTCGAACATCAGGTGCAGGGTGCGGAACGACGGACCGGTGACGTTCCAATGGAAGTTATGGGTTTTCAGATACAGCACGTAGGTATCCGACAACAGGCGGGACAACCCATCGACGATGGACTTGCGATCTTCTTCACTGATACCGATATCGATTGCCATGAAGCTCCCCTTTCCATAAGGCTTGATCATCAAGCGGGCAGTAAACACTCTAACAAGAGTTTCCGGCTGGCGCATGCGGCACAGGACCGCCCGTGCCAGCCGGTTTGAGAAGCCTGCGTCTTTGCTGTTAAATAGGCACTGTGCCACCCGTGCGGATTGTCAGTGCCGGGTGCATAGGCTGGCCCGCCACGTTTTCGCGCCTACTCGTTCACGCGCACCGTGCGACCAGCTCATCCTGTGATCGGCCTTATCAATGTGAGCCAAACCAATGTTCAAGATCGTCCATCTGGTGACGGGCCTGGCGGCGTTGCTGCTATCGCTCATACCTAGCCTGAAAGCTGACGCAACACCCTTCCTGCAACAACCCGAGGCCGTCTACCTGGCGCTGCTCGGGCTCATCAACCTGGTCATCGCCCCGGTACTGCCGCAGTACTACAAAGGCCTGCGCCAGCAACTGCAACACGCCGCCAGCCTGCTGCTGGTGCTGGCCGTGGTGCTGCAGACCCTCACCCTGCTGGCCCGCCCGGAGCTGGGCAACCTGCCAGCCCTGGCCTGTGCTGTCCTGGCCTGCGCCCTGCACCTGATTGCCAGCTTCGTTCGCGGCACGCGAAAGGCCCGCTCCACCCAGGGCACCTCGCATGACGCAGGCAATCGCGATACCGGCACCGTGAAGTGGTTCAACACGTCCAAGGGCTTCGGCTTCATCTCCCGCGACTCCGGTGACGATATCTTCGTGCACTTTCGCGCCATCCGCGGCGAGGGCCACCGGGTTCTGGTCGAAGGCCAGCGCGTGGAGTTCTCGGTGATGCACCGCGACAAGGGCCTGCAGGCCGAAGACGTGGTCGCCGTCGCGCGCCGCTGACCCTTTGCCGCCGCCGTGCTCAATAATGAGGCGGCGGCGCTTCCTCTCCCCCGCCGCCCTGCTGGCCGGCCATCTCCTCGTAGCGCTTGATCAGCTCCGCCATCTGCAATTGCAAGCGTTCGATCGCCCGGCTCTGCTCGACAATCACATCATTGAGCGCCTGCAAGCTGTCATCCTGGAACGCCTGGCGGGTCTCCAGCTCGATCATGCGCATTTCCAGCTCCTGCGACATCCTCACGCCTCCTTGAAGCTTTCGCCCAGCAGCGCGCGCACTTGCTGGCGAATACCGTCGATCTGCTCCTGGGTGTAGCCGATGGCCGGCACCTTGCCCCACACCGGGGCAGGCCAGGCGGCATCGCCCTGGCGACGCACAATCACGTGCATGTGCAGCTGGCTGACCACGTTGCCCAGGGTCGCGACATTCATCTTGTCGGCGGCGAAGGCATCCTTCAGCGCTTCGGCCAAGGCAGTCGTCTCGACCCATAGCTGCTGCTGGTCCGTGTCCTCGAGCTCGAACACTTCGCTGATATCGGCGCGACGTGGCACCAGGATGAACCAGGGGTAGTTGGCATCCTTGCTCAGCAGCAGGCGGCACAGCGGCAGGTCGCCCAGCACCAGGGAATCCTCCTGCAGACGCGAATCGAGGGTAAACACGGCAAACCTCCTTACAAGCGATTCAGCCCTTCCGAGCGGTCGGGCACAGGCGCGCAAGGATACTCCGCTTCGACCGCTGCCACACCCGTCGACGTCGACCCAGGGCATTTGTGGCACGCGAATGACAACATCAACGCCCCGCTTCGGTAACACTGCGCTACTTTTCGCACCAAAATGATGCCGCTCGTCAGGCCAGCGCCACACATCCTTCACATAAAACAGCCAGGATAAACAATCGACGGTAACACCTTGACTTGGAAGGCAGCTTCACACGCAAACGCAAGGGAGGATCGCACCCCACCGACATACCGGCCGCAGCCCGTGTTTGCGGAGGTTTCCCAGGTCTTTTCGAGGCAAATGTGAAAATTTCATCAAGCGTTCGTGATTTTGAGCACGCTTGTTGCATTCGCTTCACGCCAAGTCGGCACGACCCCTGCATCGCAGGGTGAACGCGACAAATAACAACAGCGGCATCGGATAAACCAGGGAGTTTCACAAGCCGTACTTTGTATTTATACAAATATGACGGTTTCGAGACAGCGCTGGAGTTGTACGCCCTTATATGACAGGCGTGATTTGCGACATGGAGACAACCAACAGCGACATGGCCATAAAGTTACCGAAAGGTTGTTTCTGCCCATATCGCCAAGAATAGTCCGCGTGATATACATTTTCGCCGACATAACAAGAAAGAGCCGGCCCCATAATTAAAATACCCGGGTGCGGCGGTACTCTTCCTAAAAACCAAAGGAGCAAATCACGATGCGCGTGATGAAGTGGAGCATGATCGCCCTGGCCGTAGCGGCAGGGACTTCGCAGCTGGCTGTCGCCTCTTCGCAGGATGAGTCCAAGGGCTTCCTTGAAGACAGCAAACTCAACGTCAAGACCCGGATGCTGTATTTCAGCCGTGACTTCCGCAACAACGACCGGGATGACGAGGGTAACCGTCAGAGCCGCGCCGAAGAGACCGGCCTGGGCTTTGTCGGTACCTACGAATCCGGCTTTACCCAGGGCACTGTGGGCGTAGGCTTCGACGCCGTCGGCATGCTTGGCCTGAAACTGGACAGCGGCAAAGGCCGCGCTGGCACCGGCCTGTTCCCCACCGCTCTCGACGGCCGCTCCCAGGACGACTACTCGAAGGCTGGCGCAGCAGCCAAGTTCCGTATCTCCGACACCGTGCTGAAGGTCGGCGATCAGTTCACCGCCTTGCCGGTGTTTGCTACCGATGACAGCCGCCTGCTGCCCGAAATTGCTCAAGGCGGCCTGATCACCAGCAATGAGATCAAAGGCCTCACCCTGCACGCCGGTCGCTTCACCAGCCTGACCGCTCAAGCAGAAACCAACCGTGACAGTTTCCGCCTCAAGGAAGCCGATGTCCTGGGCGGCACCTACGCCATCACCGATAGCCTGAGCACCAGCGTCTACTACTCGCACGTCGAGGATCACTTCCGTAAATGGTACGGCAACGTCAACTGGGCACTGCCGATCAGCGACAAGCAAGGACTGGTGTTTGACTTCAACATCTATGACACCAAGTCCATTGGCCAGAACCTGACTGGCGCCTGGGTCAAGAAGGCAGACGGCTCCAACAAACTTGACAACATTGCCGCCAGCCTTTCGGCCGCGTACAACATCGGCGCCCACACCTTCACCCTGGCCTTCCAGAAAGTCAGCGGCGACGGCGATTACGCCTATGGCGTAGACGGCGGCGGTACCGTGTTCCTGGCCAACTCCATCGCCCGTTCGGACTTCAACGCCGAAGACGAGAAATCCTGGCAGGCACGCTACGACCTGAACTTTGCCGAGTACGGCATCCCAGGCCTGACCTTCATGACCCGTTACGCCCGCGGTACCGACGCCAAGACCCGCACTACCGATAACGGCTCGGAATGGGAACGCGATATCGACGTTAAATACGTCCTGCAGGAAGGCCCGGCCAAAGACTTGAGCTTCCGCGTACGTCAAGCCACCTACCGCTCCGCAGATGGTGTCTACTACGGCTCCAGCTCGATCGACGAACTGCGCCTGATCGTCGAGTACCCGCTGAGCATCCTGTAAGCCCGCGCTTGCATCGCTCCGCGAATGAAGAAGCCCGGCAATCGCCGGGCTTTTTCTTGGCTGACAGAACCGCGCCAGTGCTGCATTCTGTACGCTTTCGTTTCGCCCCCGTACAATGCGGGGTCATTTCACATTCAGGCAATCGACACGGCCCACCATGCGCACCAGTCAATATTTGCTCGCCACCCAGAAAGAAACCCCGGCCGATGCAGTGGTCATCAGCCACCAGCTCATGCTGCGTGCCGGCATGATCCGCAAACTGGCCTCCGGCCTGTACACCTGGCTGCCGATGGGCCTGCGGGTGATGCGCAAGGTCGAAGCCGTGGTCCGCGAGGAAATGAACGCCGCCGGTGCCCTCGAAGTGCTGATGCCGAGCATCCAGCCGGCCGAACTGTGGCAGGAATCCGGCCGCTGGGAGCAGTACGGCCCCGAGCTGTTGCGCCTGAAAGACCGTCACCAGCGCGACTTCTGCGTCGGCCCGACCCATGAAGAGGTCATCACCGACCTGGCGCGCAACGAGCTGTCCAGCTACAAGCAGCTGCCGCTGAACATGTACCAGATCCAGACCAAGTTCCGTGACGAGATCCGTCCGCGCTTCGGCCTGATGCGCGGCCGCGAGTTCATCATGAAGGACGCCTACTCCTTCCATGCCGACCAGGCTTCCCTGCAGGAAACCTACGACCGCATGCACCTGGCGTACTCCAACATCTTCACCCGCCTGGGCCTGGACTTCCGTCCGGTGCAGGCCGACACCGGCTCGATCGGTGGTAGCTACTCCCACGAATTCCACGTGCTCGCCTCCTCCGGCGAAGACGACGTGATCTTCAGCGACAGCTCCGATTACGCCGCCAACATCGAGAAGGCCGAGGCCATCCCGCGCGAAACCGTGCGCCCGGCGCCGACCGAAGAGCTGCGCCTGGTCGATACCCCGGACGCCAAGACCATCGCGCAACTGGTGGAAAACTTCGGCCTGGCGATCGAGAAGACCGTCAAGACCCTGATCGTGCATGGTGCCGAGGAAGGCAAGCTGGTCGCGCTGATCGTGCGCGGCGACCACGAGCTCAACGAAATCAAGGCCACCAAGCTGGAGCAAGTCGCCGACCCGCTGGTGATGGCCACCGACGCCGAACTGCGTGCCGCCATCGGTGCCGGCGCAGGTTCCCTCGGCCCGCTGAACCTGCCGCTGGAGTGCATCATCGACCGCTCGGTCGCCCTGATGAGCGACTTCGGCATCGGTGCCAACATCGACGACAAGCACTACTTCGGCGTGAACTGGGAACGCGACCTGCCGGTTCCACAGGTCGCCGACCTGCGCAACGTGGTCGAGGGCGACCCGAGCCCGGACGGCCAGGGTACCCTGGTCATCAAGCGCGGCATCGAAGTCGGCCACATCTTCCAGCTCGGCACCAAGTACAGCGAAGCGCTCAAGTGCCAGGTGCTGGGTGAGAACGGCAAGCCTGTAGTCCTGTCGATGGGCTGCTACGGTATCGGCGTGTCCCGCGTGGTCGCCGCCGCCATCGAGCAGAACCACGACGACAAGGGCATCATCTGGAACGACGCCCTGGCCCCGTTCCAGATCGCCCTGGTGCCGCTGCGCTACGAAACCGATGTGGTCCGTGAAGCCACCGACAAGCTGTACGCCGAACTGACCGCCGCCGGTTTCGAAGTCCTGCTGGACGACCGCGACAAGAAGACCAGCCCCGGCATCAAGTTCGCCGACATGGAACTGATCGGCATCCCCCACCGCATCGTCGTCAGCGACCGCGGCCTGGCCGATGGCAACCTGGAATACAAGCACCGCACCGAGTCGGAGGCCCAGGCACTGCCGCTCAATGAAGTGCTGACCTTCCTGCAGGCCCGCATCCGCCGCTGATAACCCGTTACGCGAGTGATCATGTCCAAGCGAAGTACCTACACCCTGGGGGGCGCCGCACTGTGCGGCGCCCTGTTCCTCGGCGGCTGCGCCAACCAGATGTCCCAGCGC
>Ga0247820_10001599_pt1 | contig 12730 bp, 22 predicted proteins | sample 13C_Glucose_Day1_2_FD_192480 | JGI IMG/M metagenome (GOLD analysis project Ga0247820, IMG submission 192480) | Soil microbial communities from agricultural site in Penn Yan, New York, United States - 13C_Glucose_Day14 | ecosystem: Environmental > Terrestrial > Soil > Agricultural land | place...
GCGCTGGTGGACGGTGGAGCGCCGTACGCGCTGGACAACCTCCGCCTCGAGCATCGTTCGTGCAACTCCCGCGCGGGTCGGCGCATGCAGGACAGGATGCCAAGGTCAGAGAACCTGTGAACGTGTCGATGACGCACAGTGAGGGAGGAGAGGGGGAGGGGGTACCCCCTGGACGGGACGTGATCATGGACCCCTGTAAGACCCCGGCCAAGACAATTTCTCTCCCCACGCCTCACAAGGAAACGATCATGGTCCAACCTGCGGGAACTTCAATTCCCGGTAGTTGCTCAACCTGGCCTGACAGTCCAGATCCGGCCGACCTCAGCCGGGCGGTCCACAAGTAATTGCACACGCAATTAATCCTGCCCGGCGGGCAGTGACAAGGAGTGAGTCATGAGGTACTCGGACCCGTCCCGGCCGGACGCGATCGTGTGGCCCTCCGCCGACGTCCCGGCCCCGGCGTTCGGAGAGATCGTGATCACCCGAACACCCGGCCGGGTGGAGGTCGTCCAGGCACCGCAGCGGGCGCGGATCTCCCTGGCCGTGCTGACGGCCGGGTGCCAGCACGAGATCCGCGTCCAGGTGAACAAGATCATGCTGGCGGAACAGGTCGTCTACGCCGTGAGCGGCTATGACCAGGACACGGCCTGTCTGGAGGTCGTACTGGTGGAGGACCGGAGACAGAAGTGACTTACATCTCCTTTGCCCTGGTCTGTACCGGCTTGACCCGCCCACGCTGGCGGGAGAACAGCGCAGGGTGAAGGGGATTACACCGGAGCGTCGCGGATCATGTCAGCGTGGACTACAGCCCCGGCTGAGGGCATCCCACAATACGATCACCTGGAGAGGCCGTGAAAATGTCCGACTTGCCCAACTCCGTCCCGCGGTTCCGCGGGGAGGTCAGCGTCGGGGATGTGCTCGTGACCCGGGAGGGGCCGCGGGTCGTCTCCTGGGCTATCCGGCTGGGTGCCCGGCTCATGGGTCTGCCCGCACTCGTCAATCACGTGATCATCGTTCATCACCGCGACCCGGTGACCGGGCACTGGGTGGGGATCGAAGGGAGGCCGTCCGGCACCGGCTGGACGGACGTGACCGCCCGGCTGGCGGGCCCGCTGACCAACGCGAACACCCTCCAGCCCAAGACCGAGGATCAGCGCTACCTGATCGCCACGGCCGCGGAGTCCCTGATCAACACCACCTATGACTGGACAGCCATCGCGGAGGCCGCGCGCTGGGCCCTCCATATCCGGCTCCAGGCCGCGGCGGAGTGGCCGGAGGACGCCGTGCCCGGCGCGGTGGTCTGTTCCTCGTTCGCGGACTGGGCCTATGAGAGGGTCGGCCTGGGCAACCCGGGCGGGACGGCCCTGACCCGGTTCACCGTGCCGGGACACTGGGACCGGTTCATGATCGAAGGGAAGTGGACGTGAACGAGCCCTCGGAGATGTACGAGATCCCGGAGTCACGCCGACGCCGGGTGGCGCGGGAGGCCGCGGCGGTCAGACACCCGTACGCGAGTCAGGCGGAGCTGGAGAGGTTGCGGGCCCTGGTCGAGAAACAGCGTGGGGAGATCGCCGAACTCCGGACCTGGCGGGCCGGGCTGGAGACCTACCTGGGGGAGTTCTTCTCCGGGACGGACGGCCGACTCCTGACCCTGGAGGCCACGCTCCGGGAGAACGGTCTGGAGCGGCCCAAGCGGGGCGCGGAGAACCTGGCCGACCGGCTCCGCGCGCTGGAGGGCAGGGCCGACCTGGACGACACCACCGCGGCGGAAAGGCGGGAGCGCTCGTGAGCGTCATCGTGCCGGAGCCGGAGGCCGTGTGGGTGTTCGACCACACGGAGCTGTGCGGGAACAAGATGCGGGTCAAGGAGTCGGACGTGACCGACTTCGTGAACCGCAACCGCGGCGAGTGCCCGACCTGCATGCAGCCGCTCGGCGACCCGCGTCCGGCCACGGCGGAGGACTGGTGACGACCCATCGCGGATGGCAGATCACCTCTCAGTCGGTGGAGGTCCCCACGGAGACCCGGTTTGTCCAGGAGGAACCGACCGGCCGGGGGTGGGGCCGGTGCGGTTGCGGACACGCCGTGGAGGGCCCCGACCACGCACCGATCCTCCTTGACCAGGTGGTTGAGAAGTTGCAACGCCACATCGCGACGGATCATCCGGAGTGGCCGGAGGAGCTATGGCCGTCGTGAACTGCTGCATATGAATTCAGCCGGATAGCTTGACAGACAGGCAAGGGCAGGGCAGTATCAGAGCTACAAGAGAACAGCGGAGAGCGGAACGGGAGCATAGAGGGACCAGACCCGCACGCGGTAGGTAAGCACCGGGACACCGGGGCGAACCGACTCCTACCGGCCGACCTTCGGGAAAGCTATTCGGATGACACTGGACCCAACGCCCGGAACCGGGGATGCCCGGCCGGACACGTCCGATCCGCCTCCGCTGTACTCTTGACCAGCCAGAACACACCCCACGGAGGGTAGAGAAATGTTCACGATCAAGCACACGCTTACCAACGTCCACATCCAAGGGCTTACTACCGCCTCCGGGCACGAGATCCACAAGATTCCCGGAAGTGCGGACACCGGCGCGTCATACGGAACCCTGGCCGACGCCATTCGAGCGACGGACCACGCTGACCGTCCCCTCTGCCGGACGTGCCGGGTCGCCGCTGAACTGATCCTGAACCGGAAGTAGATCCGTAAAGGCACTGATCAGACCACCCGGTCCCGCTCCGGCGGGACCGGGGTATCGTCACCAGACCACAACCGAGAGGACCAGTCATGGCCATGTTCCGACTCCAGCCCGCACCGTTTACCGACCAGCTCACCGGCGACGGTCACCAGTTGACCAAGCTGCCGTACCCGTTCTACGCGGACGAGTTCGGGGCCGTGGGCCGACAAGACTTCTGGCGGGGCGACCCCTCGCGGGTCGTCGGGTTCCAGAAGGACCTCTACGTCCAGCGGATCGATCTGTGGTGGACGGACGCGGTCAAGAACCCGGAGGCCGCGGTCGGCATGTACCTGGTCACTGAGGACTCCCGGGGGAACTACGGGACCCACCAGACCGCCATGGCTGCGGTGGAGCGGATGGACGAGGGAACGGCGGCGGAGTCATGACCTACCCGCTTTCCGCCTATCCGCTGCGATGCCTGGAGTGCGCGTTCTGTCAGGCCACCCTCCACAAGGACGGCCCGGACCAGCCGTGGAAAGACCCGTTCGGGGGTGACCAGTGCGAGCACGCGCCGAACCCCGACGACGGACCGATGCCGGGCCACGAGCCGGGGTCGCCGGTCGTGGCCCGACCGCCGGAGCCTGAGCGGGTGTTCGTGGAGAACCCGCCGCCTCCGCACATCGTGCGGATCCCCCCGGATGTGAAGTAATTCGGCCGGATAGCTTGACCCCGGGTCCAGCCTGAGACAGTATTGACCTACAGGCAAGAACGAGTCCCCCGGAGGACACCATGGCTCTCGGAAGCTTCGACAACATCGCGATCGGTACCAAGCTCGTCAAGGACTCGGACCCCGGCACGGTCTACAGCGTGAGCGACGCCGGAGTCCGGTACGAGGACGGCCGACTGGTCACGGCGCTGATCCTGGTCAAGCTGGGGGAGAACGGGTTCCGGGCCGCCACGATCAACCAGTGGGGCCACAAGATCAGCTCCCGCAAAAAGACCCTGGTGGACTCGACCAAGAACCGGTCGGAGTGGACCAAGGTCTGACCAGCACGGGCCCGGCTCCGGCCGGGCCCTTCACTCCCCGCCGAAGGGACCAGCACATGCGTAACTCCGAACTCCTCCGCGGGCTGCTCGTGACGTACCAGGGAGCGCCGTACGTGGTCGTCAAGCCCGACGCCGTCAACATGGCACTGATCTACCCCGGGGACGACCTTCCTGCCGGATCCCAGGACCTCCGTCATCGCGGAGGGTGGGTTTTCTCCTTCAATCTCGAACCCCGCTGAACAGCACGGGCCCGGCTCCGGCCGGGCCCCTTCACTCCGGGAGGGGACATGGACACCTACACCGTCAGCTACGAGTACACACACGGGGTGGACAAGTACCTCGTCAAGACTCACCGAACCGTCGTCGCAGAGGGCGAGGACGATGCGCAGTCCCGGTTCTGGAAAGAGACGGGGTATGACCAGAAGTTCATCACCATCACCAGCGTGACGCGGACGGGAGTTACCTCATGAGTCACGACAGGTGCGGCAACCGCGTCGCCGACGCGGACGGCGTGGAGCTGGTCTGCATGCAGACGACCGGGCACTGGACCCGCGGAGCCATCCCGCACTACGACCTAGCGGATAACCGATCGTGGGTGTTCCTGCACGGTTCCCCGATGATCTGGGACGGGGACGGGTCGTGGCCGGGGATCCTGAGCACACAGCAAGGTAGGGCGATCTCAACCGGGTTCTGACCCGACCAGCACCATCAAGGCCCGGCTCCGGCCGGGCCTTTTGCTGTCTTTAGCCGAATACATCCCTTACGCTGTCAGGTTGGTACCTGGAGGTGATCATGGCCGACCTGACCCCCGTCACGGACGACTCCGCCGACTACCCGACCCGCCTCCGGGCCCTACGTGACCATCTGGTGGACCTCCTGGCGGACGCGGCCCCCAGCGCCGCGGCCCCCCTTGCCAAACAGCTCACGGACGTTCTGGCCCGGCTGGAGGCCATCGCACCACAGCGAACGGAGTCGGCCCTTGACGATCTCGCCAAGGCTCGTGCGCGTCGGCGCGCAGACTCCGGTCTATGACACCGGCCCGGTCGGCGTCTCCTCTGCCGGGCAGGAATGCGTGGAGCTGTACCGCTCCACCGGCGGGGTCCTGGACCCCTGGCAGGAATACGTGCTCACGCAGGGTCTCCAGGAGCGCGCGGGCGGCACCTGGTCGGCCCTGGAGGTCGCGGTCATCCTCCCCCGCCAGAACGGCAAGGGGGAGATCATCTGTGCTCGTCAGCTCGGCGGGCTGTTCCTGTTCGGCTCGAAACTGAGTCTCTACTCAGCTCACGAATTCAAGACCTCGACGGAGATGTTCCTCCGGCTGAAAGAGATGATCGACAACACCGACGACCTGCGGAAACGGGTCCGGAAGATCACAGAGGCGCACGGCGAGGAAGGGATCGAACTCCTCAACGGCAACAGGCTCCGGTTCGTGGCCCGCTCGCGCGGGTCCGGCCGCGGCTTCTCCGGCGACGACATCTACCTGGACGAGGCCATGATCCTGTCCTCCAAGATGATCGGCGCGATGCTGCCGACCATGTCCGCCCGGCCGAACCCTCAACTGTGGTATTTCTCCTCCGCGCCGCACGTGGACTCGGAGGTGCTCCGGGCGCTGGTCGAGCGTGGCCGGGCCGGGAGCGGCAAGCGGCTGAGGTACATGGAGTGGTGCGCGCGGGATCCCAAGGTGACCCTGGACCTGGACGACCCGGCCGGGCTGGACGCGCTGTATGAGGCGAACCCGGCCATGGGCATCCGGCTGTCCCGGGAGTTCACGGAGACCGAGCGAGCGGCCATGGACGACACGGAGTACATGCGTGAGCGCCTCGGGATCGTGGAGGACCTGACCGGCGAGTCCGTGATCGACATGACGGTGTGGGAGGAGCTGGAGGACCGGGCCTCCAGCCGGTCCGGCCCCATCGTGATCGCCGCGGACATCACACCGGAGCGGAGCGCGGGATCCATCGCGTTCTGCGGGCAGCGGGAGGACGGGCTCTGGCACGTGGAGGTCCAGTCTCACCGCCGCGGCACGGGATGGATGGCGGAGGAGCTGATGAGGCTTGCCCGCCGGGCAGACGTCACGACCGTGGTCGTGGACGACAAGAGCCCCGCCGCCACGTTGCTGCCGGAGATCCGGGCCCTGGCCAAGGGCTGGCAGGACAAGGAGATGCTGGACCGCAAGCTGGTCATCACCACCGCGCAGGACATGGCCACCGCGTGCGGGTTCTTCTACGACATGACCCGGCTGGACGAGAAAACCACGCCGGTCCTGAGGCACATCGGCCAGTCCACGCTGACCGTGGCGGTGGCCGGGGCGGACAAACGCACGATCGGCACGGCCGGGGCGTGGGCGTGGGACCGCAAGAGCCCGGCCGTGGACATCACCCCGCTGGTGTCGGTGACGCTCGCACTGTGGGGCCGGATCGTCTACGCCGACCGGACAGGGGATGACGACATGGAAGCTTGGGTGATCGTGACGTGAACAGGATCAAGATCGCGGGGTGGGCGGTCATCGCAGGGCTGACCGTACTGCTGACCGGAGTATTCGGCCAGTTTGGTCTGTGGTGGGGGCTGATCGCCACCGGACTGGTCACGGCCGCCGCGGCGGCTACCATGATCAGTGTCGGGGAGCCGGGCAGGGAGTCGGACCCGACATGACCAATCTCCTCCAGCACGTGTTCAGCCGGACCCCCGCGCGCAACGTGCTCGCTCACGACCCCGACGCCGAATGGTCGTACGGCGGGAACGTCTACTACGGCCGCGGCGGGGCGGTCAACGGGGAGGAGACCCCGGTCCCGGGCGAGTACCTGTCCGTAGCTCAGCACGTCTACAAGCGGTCTGGCCCGGTGTTCGCGCTCATGGCCGTACGACAGATGGTCTTCACGGAGGCTGTGTTCAAGTACCAGCGCCTCCGGGAGGGTCGCCCCGGTGATCTGTACGGGGACGCGTCCCTGAGGCTGCTGGAACAGCCCTGGCCCGGCGGCACCACGGGGGACCTGCTGGCCCGGATGATCCATCACGCCGACATGGCCGGGAACGGGTTCGTTGCGCGGCGCACCGACAACCGCGACCGGCTCCGGGTGCTCCGGCCGGACTGGGTGACGATCATCCTGGGGTCGGACGATGACCCGGAGATGTTCGGGGACGCGCTGGACGCCGAGGTGATCGGGTACGCCTACCACCCGCACGGCCGGACCATTGAGGACGCCGACATCATCCTGCCCGAGGACATGGCTCACTTCGCTCCGCACCCGGACCCGGAGTTCCAGTTCCGCGGCATGAGCTGGGTTCAGCCGTGCCTGGACGACGTCGTGAGCGACCGGGCCGCCACCGTGCACAAACAGAAGTTCTTCCAGAACGGCGCGACCGCCACCACCTACATCAGCCTGGACGCGTCCCTGGACCCGGACAAGGTCAAGCGGTTCCGGGCCATGTTCGAGGAACAGCACCGTGGCGTGGCCAACGCCTACAAGACGGTCATCCTGGGTGGCGGGGCGGACGCCAAGTCCCTGGGTGCCGACCTCCGGCAACTCGACTTCAAAGCCACCCAGGGGGCCGGGGAGACCCGCCTGGCGGCGGCGGCCGGGGTGCCCGCCTCCATCGTGGGGTTCAGCGAGGGCATGCAGGGCTCGTCCCTGAACGCGGGCAACTACTCCAGCGCGCGGCGGCGGTTCGCGGACGGCACGATGCGGCCCCTCTGGCGGATGGCCGCGGCGGCCCTGTCCAACATCATGCAGCCGGACGCCGACGTGCGCCTCTGGTACGACGACCGGGATATCCCGTTCCTGCGCGAGGACCGGTCGGTGGTCGCCGAGATTCAGGCCAAACAGGCGTCCACGATCCAAACACTGATCACCGCCGGGTACGAGGCCGGGTCGGTGATCGACGCCGTGGTGAACGAGAATTTCCGGCTGCTCCGGCACACCGGCCTGTTCTCCGTCCAGCTCCAGGCACCCCTCACCCCGGAGCAACTGGCGGCCCAGGAGGCCAAGACGGCACCACCGGAGACCGGACCCGATGTCAAGCCCGTGAACGGGAAAGTAAAGATCAAGATCGGAGCCCAGGCATGACGGAGTTCTTCGTCCGCTCGTACCCGTTGGAAGACATCACGATCACCAAGGGCGGAGACGGCCGGACCGTGGAGGCGTACGCGGCCGTGTTCAACCGGTCGGCGGAGATCCGCGACCAGGACGGCCACTACCTGGAGGAGATCGACCCCTCCGCGTTCAACCGAACCATCTCGAACCGGCGCAACAGGTTCGGCGTGTTCTACAACCACGGCCTGACCATTCACGGCACACCGTCCGACCGGGGTTCGGTGCCGATCGGGACGCCGGTGGAGGTCCGGGTGGACAACGTCGGCGTGCGAACCGTGACCCGCTACAACCGGACAGCGCTGGCGGAGGAGGTCCTGGAGTCGATCAACTCCGGGGCGATCACGGCCCAGTCGTTCACCGGCCGGTTCATGCGCTCGAACCCGGCCCGGGTGCCCCGGGGGACCAAGGCCGGGAAGCTCCCCAGCGTGACCCGGATGGAGATCGACATGCGGGAGTACGGGCCCACCCCGTTCCCCGCGTACGCGGAGGCGATGATCACTGGGGTCCGGGCATCGTTCGCCGGGCTCGTGCCGGAGCAAGGCGGGTCGCTCTGGTCCCGGCTGACGACCGGCGCGGACCTGGACCTGATCCTCAAGGACCCGGCCATGGCGGAGGAGTTCCAGCGGTTCCTGGCCCGGCGCGCGGAGGCGACGGACGAGGAGTTCCAGGACCTCCTGACCCGCGTGTCCGTTGATCTCTCCGCAACACGTGGTACTGTCCCGACCGATGAGCTAACCAGCTCAAGAGGTGAGGACACTCCCGAGAGGGACTCGTCCCACCCGGGCACTCCGCCGAAGTCGGACCCGCCCGCCGGAGACCCGGCCCCCGATGGGGGCCACTCTGCCCGGCTCCGTGTTGCGCGCGCAGTGCGCAAGATGAAGCTGGAGGCCATGAGCCATGGCGGCACGCAAACGGTCGGCGGTTCTTAAGGAGAACCTGGACGCGATCCGCGCGGAGATCCTCACCCTGGACGAGGTGGAGGAGCCCACGGAGGATGAGGCCACCCGCGCGGAGGAACTCCTGGGTCAGTTCGAGGAGACCCAGGAGGCGTACAACACCCAGGTGGCGCATGAGGAGCGGGTGGAGAAGGTCCGGGCGCACGCCATGGACCCCCGCTCCCGTGACGGCGGACCGGAGGTCGTCACCCGCGGCAAGCGCGACCCGTTCGAGCGACTCGAGGGGGTCCGCGCCGCGAACCTCTACGACCGCAACACCGTGCGGGACCTGCGGACCCGGGCGCTGTACGCGGTGGAGGGGGCGGCGGAGTTCCTCACCGACAAGCAGCAGGAACGCGCCGAGAGGATGATCCGCTCTGACAAGGGCGGCCGTCTGTCCCAGCACATGCTGTTGACCGGATCCGACCAGTACCACCGTGCGTTCGAGGAGCTGCTCACGCACAACAACCCGGCTCTGCTGGACCCGCCGGAGTACGAGGCGTACAAGATGGCTGAGGCGCACCGCCGGGCCATGAGCCTGACCGACTCCGCGGGTGGGTTCCTGGTCCCGTTCACCCTGGACCCGACCATCATCCTGACCAACGCCGGGTCTGCGAACCCGTTCCGCCGGGTCTCCACCGTGCGGACCATCGCGACCGACGTCTGGCACGGCGTGTCCAGCTCCGGCGTGACCGCCGAGTGGCTCGCCGAGGCCGAGGAAGCGGCCGACGCGTCGCCGACGTTCGGGTCCCCGGACATCAAGCCGGAGAAGGCCGCGGCGTGGATTCAGGGCTCGTTCGAGGTCCTGAGCGACTCCGGGTTCGCCTCCGAGGTCGGGCCGCTGCTGGCAGACGCCAAGGACCAGTTGGAAGCGGTCGCGTTCGCCACCGGCGACGGTATCGGCAAGCCGGAGGGCGTCGTGACCGGCGTCGCGGCGGTCGCTGGCTCCCGCGTCACCTCCGCCGGAGTCGGTGCCTACGGGGTGGCCGACGTCTACGCCCTGGAGGGCGCGCTCCCGCCGCGGTACCGGCTGACCGGCAACCCGACGTGGCTGGCCGACAAGGCGATCATCAACATGACCCGCCAGTTCGACGAGTCCGGCGGGTCCTCGTTCTGGGCCAACCTGGGGATGGGCCAGCCGGAGCAACTGCTCGGCGCGCCGATCCTGGAGGCGTCCGCGATGAACGGCGCGGTCGCGTCCGGCAACGACGTCCTCCTGCTGGGGGACTTCCGGCAGTACTACATCATCGACCGGGTTGGCATGACCATGGTCTACGAGCCCCTGGTCAAGGGTGCGTCCGGCCGTCCCACCGGTGAGGCCGGATGGTTCGCGTACTGGCGCGTCGGCGCGGGTGTCGTGAACCCGGACGCGTTCCGTCTCCTCCGGATCAAGGCGTAACCCACCCCAGTACGTGGTCAGGACCTCTACTGCCCGGGGGTCCTGACCACCCCTGGCCCACGCCGAGGAGGAGAACATGAAGCAAGCCACCACGACCGCGTTCGTGGGCTCCACGCTGGTCCGTAAGGGATCTCTGTGGGACGACACGGACCGCCTGGTCAAGTCCAACCCCGATCTGTTCAAGGACGCCGAATCCCAGGCGGTCGCCCGGCCGCCGAAAGTGTTCACGTCCGAGTCGCTGGAGAACCCGCCGCCGCGACCGCAGCGGGAGCCGGGCCCTCAGATCATGACGGCCCCGGAGCGCAAGAAACCAGGGCCCAAGCCGGGCACCCGCCGGGGTGTCCCGCCGACCCCACCCAAGGAGACCCCCAGTGGCGGCTGACGACCTCTACGACAACGTCCGGGCGTTCGCGGCCCTGGCCCCGGCCGGGCCGCGGGTCAACGGCACGGTCAACGGCGCGACCGTGGATCGCAAGGTGGGCCGGGTGTTCTTCCGGTCGGTGATGTTCGTGGTCATGACCGGGGCGATCACGGACGGCACGCACACGGTCAACGTCCAGGAGTCGGCCAACGGCACGGTGTGGACCGACGTGGCGGCCGGAGACCTGCGCGGCGGCGAACCGGCCGCCTCCCTGACCGACGACAACGTGGTCTACGAGATGGCCTACACCGGCAAGGCCCGCTACGTCCGACTCCAGCTCGTGACGGCGGGCGCGACCACGGGCGGGCTCGTGGACGGCGTGGCCCTGCTCGGTATTCAGGCGGTTTCCAGGTAACCGGGGCCCGGCCCCAGAGCGGAGAAGATCATGGCGATGAACAGCAAGAGCAACCCTCTGAGCCCCCGCGGCGACGGGTGGGCGGCCCACAACGCCGAGGTGGAGAAGGGCTCCAAGTCCCGGGAGGTCCTCGCGGCCACTGCGGACGAGTCCCCGCTTGCGTTCGACGGCACCACGGCGGAGAAGGCGCTCCAGACCACTGCCAAGGTGGCCGACCTGGACGCCAAGGACGAGGGGGCCCAGGTCTCCGCAGCGGCCAGCGCGGACAAGATCGAAACCGCCAAGCGGCTGGACTCCGAGGAGGGCACACAGCCCTCCGGGTCCGACAAGAACTGATCAAGCTCCCGGCCGGGTCGCTCCCCGTGCCCGGCCGGGCCCTCTCCCTCCTGGAGGCCGTGATGGCGGACAACCTCACCGACACAGCAGAAAACCTCATGCTGGACTGGATCAACGGCGTCGGCTCCCCCTCCCGGCCGACACCCCCGCTCAAACTCGCCCTGTTGACCGCCAACGGCACCGACGCGGCGGCGGGTACCGAGGTGACCGGCGGGTCCTACGCGCGTCCCACGATCGTCGTGGGGGCCGCGGCCGGGGGTGCCACGTCGAACACGAACCTGATCGAAGTGGCGGACATGCCCGCGTGCACCGTGACCGGCGTGGCGGTCTACGATTCGGCCGGATCCCCGCTGCGCATCTGGCACGGCACCCTGTCCTCGTCCAAGACCGTCAACGCGGGCGACACGTTCCAGATCCCCATCGGGGACCTGGACCTGGTTCTGGGCTGATGGCCACCCCCGCGTTCGAGAGCGCGGGGGCCTACCTCGCCAGCTCCGGCGCGGGGGCCTCCATCGCGGTACCCGCAGGGACCGCCGCGGGCAAGGTGGTCGTGGTCGTCATGTACCTGGACGGGGCGGCCCTGGCGGTCACCCCGCCCGCCGGGTTCCAGGTGGCCCCCGGATCGCCGGTGAACCTGCCCGCCGGGTCCGGCGTCCACTCGCTCCACGTCTGGTGGAAGCGGCTTACCGCCGCCGACGCCGGTACGTACGACTTCGTCTGGACGGGTTCCCGCTACCGGGAAGCCCAGGCACTTCTGTACTCCAGTGTGGTGGCGACCGGCGACGCGTTCGAGCCCGGGGCGGACACCGCGGCGGAGGCGGTCAGCTCCACCGTCACCCCGCCGGTGAACGTGGTCACGACCGGGCCGGACCGGCGGCTGCTCTGGGCCGGGACGAACTGGTCCGGCGGCACATGGACCGCTCCGGCCTCTCCGGCCGGATTCGTCAAGCGGGTCCAGGGCGGGGCCGGTCTGGTCACGCTGGCCGACACGGCCTGGACCACCCCGGGCGACACCGGGAACGTCACGGGGACGAGCACGAACTCCGACAAGCGCGCGGCGTGGCTGGCCGCACTGATCGGGACCACCCCGACCGCCGCGCCAGTGGTGACCGGAGCCGCGGTGCTGACGGCGTCCGGCACGCTGACGACGGCCGGGCGGCGGGCCATAGTGGCACGGCCGGTGCTGACCGGGACCACCGCGCTGACCGCCGCGGCCCGCCGGGCGGTCCTCTCCGGGCCGGTCGCGCTGACCGCGTCGGCCACTCTGGCCCCATCCGGGACCAGAGTGGCCCGCAGTGGCCCGATCGCCCTGACCATGCGGTCCGACCTGGTCATATCCATCGGCGGGGCGGTACCGAGCGGGCCCGTTCTGCTGACGGCCGCCGGGGCGCTCACCGCCGCCGCCCGCCGGGTGGTCCACAGTGGCCCGGTCGCCCTGACCGCGCTGGGCCACCTGGGCCAGTCCGGCTC
>Ga0247820_10001602_pt1 | contig 12716 bp, 9 predicted proteins | sample 13C_Glucose_Day1_2_FD_192480 | JGI IMG/M metagenome (GOLD analysis project Ga0247820, IMG submission 192480) | Soil microbial communities from agricultural site in Penn Yan, New York, United States - 13C_Glucose_Day14 | ecosystem: Environmental > Terrestrial > Soil > Agricultural land | place...
GGTCGAGGACGACTCCAACCAGCGAATGAGCATGGTCGAACTCCTGCGGGACGGCGATGTCGACGTCACCGACATCGGAACCGCCAAGGCGGCGCTTGAGGCCGTGGAGGCCAAGCGCTTCGACTGCGCCATCATCGATCTTGGCTTGCCCGACATGACGGGCGCGGAGCTGATCGAGCGCATCCGCAGCATTCGCGGCAGCGAGGAACTTCCGGTAATCGTCTATACGGGGATGGAGCTGACGAAGGCCGACGAAAGCCGGCTGGAGAGCATCGCCTCCACCATCATCGTCAAGGGCTCCGGGGCTCCCGAGAAGCTTCTCAGCGAGACGACCCTGTTTCTCCACAAGGCCATCGCGAATGGCGCCGATGGCGACGAGCCCCAGCCGATTAGGCTGGAGCGCCCCAGCGAGGTTTCGCTCCAGGGACGCAAGGTGCTCATTGTCGATGACGATGTCCGCAATATCTTCTCCCTCACGAGCGCGTTGGAGCAGCATGGAATGGACGTCGTTTTCGCCGAGAATGGGCGTGAAGGCATCGAGATGCTGAAGAACACGCCCGATGTGGACATCATGCTGGTCGACATCATGATGCCAGAGATGGATGGCTTCGAGACGATGCGGGAAATCCGGAAACTGCCGGAATACGCCAATCTTCCCCTGATCGCCGTGACGGCCAAGGCGATGAAGGGCGACCGGGAAAAGTGCCTTGAAGCGGGTGCGACCGACTACGTGTCGAAGCCCGTCGACATGGATCAGCTCCTGGCCGTCCTGCGGATCCAGCTCTCGAGCAGCATCTACAGGGTCGGTAGGCCGGGTGTCATGGACGGACTGCACCTATGAGGACACCTTTCGGCCAAGCTGAGCCGACCTCGTGGGCTGAGGACAGCGCTGTCTATGGGAGTGCTCGGCCGGTCATGGCCAAGATCCTCGTGGTCGACGACGACCCGCGCAATCTCCTGGCCGTGAGGGAGATGCTCCAGGCGCCCGAGGTCGAGATCGTGACCGCCGAGTCGGGCCAGGCGGCCCTTCGGCACGTCCTGAAAGAGGACTTCGCGGTCATCCTGCTCGACGTGCAGATGCCGCAGATCGACGGCTATGAGGTCGCGGGCATGATCCGGTCGCGCGCCCGCTCCTCGCGGGTGCCGATCATCTTCCTCACCGCCTTCAACAAGGACGACCTGCATATATTCCGCGGCTACAGCGCAGGCGCCGTCGATTATGTGTTCAAGCCTATCGAGCCGTTGATCCTCAAGTCGAAGGTCGACATCTTCGTGGATCTTCACCGCAAGACGGAGGAAATCCGCCGGCAGGCCGAGGAAGAGCGCCGCCTTCTTCTGGAGAATCTGCAGGTCCGCAGCGAAAAGCTGAAGACCGAGCAGATGCTGCGCCGTCGCGAGGAGCACCAGTCCATCGTCCTGAAATCGCTGCCGATCGCCCTGTTCACGGCGTCGCTTCAGGAGGACCACAGGCGCCTGCACTTCACCAACGACAGCATCGCGGCCATCACCGGCTTCGACAAAGCGGCCTTTCTCGAGCGGGACGACTTCTGGTCGTCCCATGTTCACGAGGACGACCGCGATCGCGTCCTCTCGCAGCTGCGCGATTTGAAGGACCTGGGCTCCGTATCGCTCGAATATCGCTGGCGCTGCGCGGATGGCAGCGACCGGCATTTCCTGGATCATACGGTCGTCATCCGCGACGACGAGGATCGGCCGCGCGAGATCTTCGGGATGTGGTTCGACATCACCGAGCGCAAGCAGCTGGAGCAGGACCTTCTCCATGCCAGCAAGCTCGAAGCCGTCGGCCGCCTCACCGGAGGCATCGCCCACGACTTCAACAACATGCTGAGCGTCGTGATCGGCAATCTCGACCTGCTGCAGAAGTCCCTCAAGGGAAACGAGCGGGCGCAGAAGCGCGTCAAGATGGCGTTGGAGGGCGCGCAACGCTGCGCCGACCTCACCCATCGCCTCCTGGCGTTCTCGCGCCGGCAGCCGCTTCAGGCCACCACGATCAACGTCGGCGCGGTCATGTCGGGCCTCCTGGAGCTCATGCACCGGACGCTGGGGGAGAACATCCGTGTCGAGCTGACGGGCCTCGACGACATCTGGCCGATCCATGTGGATCGCGCTCAGCTGGAAGCGGCTCTGCTCAATCTGGCGGTGAACGCCCGCGATGCCATGCCCAACGGCGGGGAGCTCAAGCTTCATCTCGAGAACACGACCGTGGAGGGATCCGCGCCGCCGGGGGATTACGTAGTGATCTCCGTGGCGGATACCGGAGTCGGAATGCCGGCCCACGTTCTCGAGCGGGTTTTCGAACCCTTCTTCACCACCAAGGAGAGCGGCAAGGGCACTGGTCTGGGCCTCAGCATGGTCTATGGATTCGTGCAGCAGTCGAACGGCCATATCGAGGTCGACAGCACCCCGAACCAAGGCACGACCATCCACCTGTTCTTCCCCCGCTCCCATGACGAGGTTGCGGCGACCGGCGCCGATATTCACGTGGCGGACATGGAGGCTTTCGGGAAGGGCGAGTCCGTTCTCGTGGTCGAGGACAATTCCGACGTGCGGCAGGTGGCGGTCTCGACCCTCAAGTCTCTCGGCTTCACGGTGACCGAGACCGAGACGGCGGACGAGGCCGCAGTCCTCCTTAAGAACAGCTGCGACTTCCAACTCGTGCTCAGCGACGTCCGCATGCCCGGCAAGCTCAACGGAGCCGACCTCGCGGGCCTGATCAAGAAGAAGTATCCGGATGTCCGCGTCCTTCTGACGACGGGCTATGTAGAGGATGCCGAGATGCTCGAGGAAATCGATCTTCTCTATAAGCCCTACCGCGCCGCCGATCTGGCTCACAAGATCCAGTCCATGACCCCGCAGGGTGCCTCCGCGGCGCCTTGACCGTGACGGCTTGAGCCTTCAGCGGCGGGCTTACCTTCCTGGCCGCTTCGGGGTAGGGAACTCGGAATAGTCAGGGTGGATCAGGACGACGTGTTCGAAACAGGACTTTACGGCATCTACGGCAACCCGCCGGCGGAACTCGCGACCGTGCCGGACGGGGCGGTTCAGTTTTCCCCTCTCGTGCCGGGCTCCGACGATCTGGAGGCGCAGGATCCAGGAACGCTGGCCGGAATGGTGCTGCTGGCGCCGCCCGGAACCATCGAGCGGCGCTACACGACGGCGCTCGCCCTGAGGGCCCTGGCGCCGGGCGCGCCGCTCACCGTTCTGGCCCCCAAGGACAAGGGTGGATCGCGGATCCGCAAGGAGCTGACGGCCTTCGGCTGCGCCGTATCGGAGGATGCGCGGCGACATTACCGCATCTGCACCTGCGAGCGGCCGTCAGGCCCGACGGGTCTCGACGAGGCGATTGCCGAGGGCGGCATGGCCTTCGTCGAGGCGATGCACCTCTGGACCCAGCCCGGCGTGTTCAGCTGGAACCGGATCGATCCCGGCAGCGCCCTTCTGGAAGCGAACCTGCCCGCCCTTGCGGGGCGCGGCGCGGATCTGGGATGCGGCGTTGGCTATCTGGCGAGAGCCATCCTGGCCCGGCCCAAGGTCGAGCACCTGACCCTCGTGGATCTCGACCGTCGCGCGGTTGCGGCGGCAAGGCGCAACATCGACGATCCGCGCGCCGAGACCCTATGGGCCGATGTGAAGGCCCTCAATGCCGGCCAACTCGGGCGGCTCGATTTCGTGGTCATGAATCCTCCCTTCCACGACGGCGGCGCCGAGGATCAGAGCCTCGGTCAGAGCTTCATCCGCAAGGCGGCGGAGGCTTTGCGACCGGGCGGCCTCTGCTGGCTCGTGGCCAATCGTCATCTGCCCTACGAGGCCGTGCTGAAAACTGCATTCAAGCGCGTGACGCTCAAGGCCGAGGCGCAGGGCTACAAGATCTACGAGGCCCAGAAATGAGCAAAGGCCCCCAGACCCTGCGGCTCGACCGGCTTCTGGCCAACATGGGCTACGGCTCGCGGCGCGAGGTTCAGCAGATGGCCTGGGGCCATCTGATCACGCTGGACGGCGCGGTGATCGAGGATGCCGACCAGCGCATCGCGGTGACGCCGGACCTGTCGGCGCGGATGCGCATCAACGGAAAGCCCCTCGATCCGCCGCCCGGACTGACGCTGATGCTGCACAAGCCTCTCGGGGTGACCTGTTCGCACAAGGAGGCGGGGCCCCTGATATACGACCTGCTGCCGCAACGCTGGCGGCGGCGCGACCCCGCCCTGTCAACGATCGGCCGGCTCGACAAGGACACCTCGGGACTGCTTCTGATGACCGACGACGGCGGCCTGCTGCACCGGATCATCTCGCCGCGTGCGAATGTCTCCAAGCGCTACCACGTGACCCTGGCGCGTCCTCTGCGTGGCGACGAGGCCGAGACCTTGGCCTCCGGCACGCTGATGCTGGAGGGCGAGGACAAGCCGCTCCTGCCGGTCGAGATGGAAACCCTCTCCGGCACGAGCGCCTTTGTGACGCTGACCGAAGGCCGGTATCACCAGGTCCGGCGCATGTTCGCGGCTTTGGGCAACCACGTCGAGACGCTGCATCGCGACCGGGTCGGGAATCTGGCATTGCCCAAGGATCTGGAGCCTGGACAATACCGCGTGATGAGCGAGGCGGACATCGCCCTTGTCCTGCCGCCGAAGTAGGGGCCTCCGCCCTACGCCACCATCCATTCGTGGGCCGGGTCGTTGTGGAACTTCCAGATCCGCTTCGGTCCCGCCATCACGTTGAGATAGTAGAGCTCGTAGCCATGCGGCGCGCCGACCGGGTGATAGCCCTTCGGCACGAGCACCACGTCGCCGTCGCTCGCCGCCAGCGTCTCGTCGAGGGAGCGGTCGTCCGTGTAGACCCGCTGCAGGGCGAAACCCGAGGATGGATTGAGGCGGTGGTAGTAGGTTTCCTCAAGGAGCGATTCGTTCGGCAGCGCATCCCGGTCGTGCTTGTGCGGCGGGTAGCTCGACCAGTGGCCGGAGGGCGTGATGACCTCGACCACGAGCAGGCTTTCCGCAGGCTCCGTCTCGGGCAGGATGTTGCGCACGTGGCGCGTGTTCGTGCCCTTGCCGCGCGTCTCCTGTCCCACCTGGTCCGGACCGATCACGCGCGCCGGCAGCTTGCCCTCGGCCGGAGCCGTGCAGACGGCGATCTCGCAATCGGTTTCGGCCCGGAGTGACCAGTCCGACCGGGCGGGCGCATAGAGCGACCACGGGTCCGGCTCGAAGGGCGAAGAGCGCCCGCCGATCACGCCGAAATCCTCAGCCCCCGCCGCCACACGGGCTTTGCCGGACAGCATGACGATGCAGGCCTCGCGCTCGCCGGTCTCTTGGCGCAGGCTCTGGCCGGCGCTGAGGTGGTAGACCTCGAAGCCCACATAGGTCCAACCGGCCGAGGCCGGCGTGATGGAATGGATGCGGCCATCGGCATCCGGCTTCGACGGCTTGACCAGGAGTTTCGACATCGGCGCTGCTCCTTATCGCAGTCCGGCTTCCTTCAGGAAGCGGGTGAGGTTGGCATAGCCCATCTTGGCATAGGTGAGGGGATGGGCCTTCTTGGGATCCTGCTCCGCCTCGATCACCACCCAGCCGCTGTAGCCTGGAAGTTCCTTGAACACGGAGACGAAGTCCACCATGCCGTCGCCCGGCACGGTGTAGACGCCTTCGATGACGGAATCGAGGAAGCTCCACCCTTGCGTCTTTGACTTCTCCATCACGTCCTTGCGCACGTCCTTGGTGTGCACGTGGCTGATGCGGTTGCGGTAGCGGCGCGCCAGATCCGCCGGGTTCGCGCCGCCCCAGGTGGCATGGCCCGTGTCGAGCAGCAGATGCGCCGGCTCGCCGGTCGCGTTCATGAATGCGTCGATATCGGATTCCGCTTCCACGATGGTGCCCATGTGGTGGTGGTAGACGAGGCGCACGCCCTCCTTCAGGGTCTGTTCGGCCACCTGCGTGACGCGGCGGCCGTATTCGGCCCAGTCGCCGCTCTTCATGACAGGGCGCTGCGACAGCGGCTTCGAGCGGTTGCCGTGGATGGCATTCGATGTCTCGGCGAAGACCAGCACGGTGGAGCCCATCGCCTTGAGCAGGTCGAGATGCGGGCGCAGGGCCTTCATCTCGGCCTCAGCATCGCGCTTCAGGAGCTCGGCCGAGTACCAGCCCGACACGCAGGCGAGGCCGAAGGGGGCAAGCGCCTTCTTCAACGCTTCCGGCTCACGCGGAAACTTGTTGCCCAGCTCCATGCCCTCGAACCCGGCTTCCTTGGCCTCGGCGAGGCAGACCTCGAGCGGGGTCTCGCCGCCGAGCTCGGGCATGTCGTCATTGGACCAGCCGATGGGATTGGCCCCGATGCGGATCGTCATGTCTTTCTCTCTCTTTTCCTGTCAGTCCCCCACTCGCTGCGACGCGAGGGCATTCTCGTATTCTTTCCGGGCCGTGTTCACTTCGGCGCGCACGGAGACTTCCGGCACCGCCACGTCCCACCAGTGTCCGCCCGCATCGGTCGACGCCAGCGGGTCTGTATCGATGACGATGACGGAGCTGCGCTCCGCATTGCGGGCCTTCCTCAGCGCATCCTCCAGTTCGCCGATGCCCTTCACCTTCACGGCTTCGGCGCCGAGGCTCGCCGCATGCGCCGCGAAGTCGATGTCCGGCAGCGTCACGTGGTTCGTGTGCTGCAGCAGGTTGTTGAAGCTCTCGCCGCCGGTGGCGCGCTGCAGGCGGTTGATGCAGCCATAGCCCCGGTTGTCGAGAAGCACCACCGTCAGCTTCTGGCCCAGCATCACCGACGTGGCGAGCTCCGAGTTCATCATGAGGTATGAGCCGTCGCCCACCATCACGATGACTTCGCGGTCGGGGCAGGCCATCTTCACGCCGATGCCGCCGGCGATTTCGTAGCCCATGCAGGAATAGCCGTATTCCATGTGGTAGCCCAGCGCCGAGCTCGCCTTCCAGTGCTTGTGCAGCTCGCCCGGCAGGCCGCCGGCCGCGCAGACCACCACGTCGGTCGGCGAGGAGGTGCGCTGCACCGCGCCGATCACCTGAGAGTCGGAGGGCAGCTCCACATTGGTCGGGTCCGTGTAGCGGGCGGAGTCCTCGAACCAGCGGGTCTTCTCGTCGCGGGCCTTCGCGGTCCAGCTCTCGGACGCCTTCCAGCCTTCGAGCGCCCGGCTCAGTTCCTCGAGGCCGGCGCGCGCGTCCGCCACGAGCGGCTGCGCATGATGTTTCGTGGCGTCGAAGCCCTGCACGTTGAGGCCGACGATGCGCCGGCTCGGGTCCTTGAACAGGGCCCAGGAGCCAGTGGTGAAATCCTGCAGGCGCGTGCCGACCGCGATCACCACGTCGGCCTCCTCGGCGAGAGCATTCGCGGCGCCTGTGCCGGTGACGCCGATGGAGCCGAGGCAGGCTGCATGTTCGTGCGGCAGGCTCGACTTGCCCGCCTGTGTCTCGCCCACCGCGATGCCGTGCTTTTCGGCGAAGGCGGCGAGCGCCTGTTCGGCACCCGAGTAGAGCACGCCGCCGCCAGCGACTATGAACGGCTTCTTCGCGTTGCGGATGAGGGAGGCCGCGGCCGCGAGTTCGGACTCGTCGGGACGGATGCGGCGCGGCGTCCAGACCTTCTCGGCAAAGAAGCTCTCAGGATAATCGTAGGCCTCGGCCTGCGTGTCCTGGCACAGGGCGAGGGTCACGGGGCCGCATTCGGCCGGATCAGTCAGCACGCTCATGGCGCGCTGAAGGGCCGGGATGATCTGCTCGGGCCGCGCAATGCGGTCGAAATAGCGGGAGACGGGGCGGAAGCAGTCGTTGGCTGAGACGGTTCCGTCCGCGAAGCTCTCGATCTGCTGCAGAACCGGATCGGGACGGCGGTTGGCGAAGACGTCGCCCGGCAGAAGCAGGACCGGCAGGCGGTTGACATGGGCGACGGCGGCGGCCGTCACCATGTTCGTCGCGCCCGGACCGATGGAGGTCGTGCAGGCCATCATGCGCCGCCGTCGCGACGCCTTGGCGAAGGCGATGGCCGCATGAGCCATGCCCTGCTCGTTGTGCGCCCGATAGGTCGGCAGCCGGTCGCGCTCGCCGTGCAGGGCCTCGCCCATGCCGGCCACGTTGCCATGGCCGAAGATGGCCCAGACGCCTGCGAAAAGAGGAAGAACCTGCCCGTCGATCTCGGTTTTCTGCGCGGCCAGGAACCGTGCAACCGCCTGGGCCATGGTGAGACGGATCGTGCTCATGCGTGCTCCATTCGCAGGGCGGCGTCGGCATGGGGCGGACGCAGCTTTTTGAGAGGTTCAGGCAGACAGTCCAGCATCCAGGCTGCGAGGGCCGCGCGGTGTCGGTGCAGGACAAGGCCCGCCGCGATGATGCCGATGCCGATGAAGGACAGGGCGAAGGGGAAGAGGAAGGAATCGTTGAAGACTCGGATCGCCAGATCGCCCAGATAGATGGAGATGCCGAGGGCGCCGAACAGCGCATAGGCCCGCCGCACCAGGAACACCGAGAGCAGGACGAGCGCCACGTTGATGAGACAGTAGAAGGCCTTGGCGAGCGCGCTGTCGCTGTGGGAGAGCGTCAGGGCGCCCCAGAAGGCCATGAGGCCGGCCAGATGCAGCCAGAAGGCGACGTCCTGATCCTCGTCGCGCCGGATGTCCACGAACCAAGCGACTCCGATCATCACGAGTCCGAACACCATCGAGACCGCGCGCCGCGCCGCCCAGTTCTCGGACCAGCTCATCTCGCGCCCGTGCAGGAGCCAAGGCGTCAGGTCCATGGACATGAACCAGAGCGCGAGCGACACGACGGCGACGATGAAGGGGAAGGAGTAGAAGCGAAGGGCGATCAGGCCGACCACCACGGTCGCGATCTCCATGGGCAGCCAGCTGCTCTTCACCCAGACGAAGAAGTCCCGGTAGCGTCCCGGGTCGCCGCCATCGCCCCACCAGCCATACTCCTCCTGGATGCCGTAGACGGCGAGGGGCACCATCGCGACCGCGACCGCGATCATCAGACCCCCGGGGGTGCGGAGAGATCCGCGATCCCAGAGATGACGTCCGGCGAGAACGAAGAGAGTCCCGTAAACGAGGGCCGTGATGGTGAGGGCCTTGCCGCCCAGGGCCTCGAAGGCCAGGGTCGAGAACAGGCCCATGGCGCTCATGACGATGAGCGTGCCCGCGTACCAGAGAAGATGCACGAGATCGAAGCGGACTCTCTCGGGCTTCGGTCGGACCGGTGCCGTCGTGGTCGAGTCCTTGCGGGCCCGCAGCACCGCCAGAAGGCCGTCGAGCTGATCCTCGGAGAGCGCGACGGCACCTCCGGCTGCTCTGATGTCATCCTCGGTGAAGGACATGGCTGCCTCGCTCTAGGGTCAGGCAGCCTTCGCACGTTCGGCCACGCGCTGCCAAGCGTCGACGAGACGCTGGAAGCGGGAGACCATGTCGCTGATCGCGGCCTCGTCCGAGATCTCGCCCTTCAGCCAGAGCCGCGCGGCGTCGTTGAAGATGGTGCGGCCGACCGCGAAGCCCTTGACCTGCGGCTCGCTTGCGGCGGCCGCGAAGGCCGCCTCAAGTTCGTCCTCCGGCGCTTCGAGCCCGAGCAGGACGATGCCGCGGCAATAGGGATCGTTTCCGGCGATGACCTCGCCGATGGCGCGCCAGGCCGCCGTGTCGCGCTGCGGCTCGAGCTTCCACCAATCGGGCTTGATGCCGAGCTCGTAGAGCCGCTGCAGCACGGTTGGAATCGTGTCGGGCTTCAGAGGTCCGTTCTTGCCCGCGATGATCTCGACCAGCAGCTCCCGGCCGACGCGGCGCGCAGCGTCGTACAGGCGCAGCAGTTCGCGCTCCTGGCGCTCCTTCAGGTCGGCTGGATCGTCAGGATGATAGAAGCACAGGCACTTGATGGTGTGCCCGACCGGCCATTCGATGAGCTGCGCCCCGAGACTGCCGCCATTCTCGAAGTCGAGCGGGCGAGAGCCCGGCAGTTCCACCGGTCGGCCGATCCAGAACGGGTGATCGGCGGCCCGGAACAGGGCCTCGCGGCCATAGGTGCCGTCGAGCAGCATGCCGAAGCCGGGCCTTCCGTTCGCCACCCGGGCCGTCGCCTGCACCGCGAGCACCTTGAAGTCGGGGATGCGGTCCGGCGATGCGCCGACTTCCTTCGCCATGGCCTCGAGCTGCATGCGATGGTCGATGGCGAGCGCCATCAGCGTGTCCGGGGCAGGGCGCCGTGTGGTCGCCCAATGGACGTGGTTGATGTCCTCGTCGAAGCGCAAGGCTTTGTGGCGGCTGCCATGTTCCAGGAAGTACCGCAACTCGGCGAAGGTCGGGATCTCGGGCGAGCAGAGGAGGCGCGAGACCGCGAAGGCGCCGCTCGCATTGGCATAGGCGCAGCAGGTCTCCAGCGGCTCGTCCTTCAACCAGCCGCGCAGAAAGCCGGACAGGAACGCATCGCCTGCGCCGAGCACGTTGTAGACGTCGACCGGAAAGCCCGGGCCTTTCACGCCCGCATCGAGGGTGTCCGGAATGGCACCCGGAAATACCACGCAGCCCATGGGGCCGCGCTTGCACACGATGGTGGCCTTCGAGGCAGCGCGGATCGCCCGGATGGCCGCGAGTGTGTCCTCGGACCCGCCGGCGATGTGCAGCTCCTCCTCCGTGCCGACGATCAGGTCGCAGTCGGCAAGGATCGGCTTGACGTGTTCGGTCACCGCGTCGGAGCGGACATAGCGCGATTCGCCCGCTCCATGGCCGAGGAGGCCCCAGAGGTTCGGACGGTAATCCACGTCAAACACGACCTTGCGGTCATTGGCCCTGGCGATGCGGATCGCCTTCTTCTGTGCGGCGGCGGTATTTTGCCGAGAGAAATGGGTGCCGGTCACGACGATGGCGCCCGCCGAGGCGATGAAAGCCTCGTCGACGTCGTCCTCGGTCAGCGCCATGTCGGCGCAGTTGTCGCGGTAGAAGATGAGCGGGAAGGAATCCTCGTCCCGCACTCCGAGGATCACGAGGGCCGTGAGGCGCTGCGGATCGGTGACGATTCCGTCGGTCGCCACGCCCTCGCGCGCCATCTGCTCGCGGATGAACCGGCCCATGGCTTCGTCGCCCACGCGGGTCACGAGGCCGGATTTCAGGCCGAGCCGCGCCGTGCCGATGGCGATGTTCGAAGGGCATCCGCCGACGGCCTTGGAGAAGGAAGCCATGTCCTCCAGACGTCCGCCGACCTGCTGGCCGTAAAGATCGACCGAGGCGCGGCCAATGGTGATGACATCCAGGGTCGGCTTCATGCTATCCCTCCCGCTTCCGAAGACGGTTCTTCCAACCGTGTTCTGGCCTTTTTGCGGCTCTTGCAGCTATGGAACGTTTATTCTATTAGCAGCTTGAGCTGGAACATCAATTCCAAATTTGCCTATGAGCCGGCAAAAGATCTCGGGGGAAAACATGATCAGGATCGCCGTGCTGGGTGCGGGCCGCATCGGCCGCATTCACGGACGCAACGCCGCCAACCACGCCGATGCCCGCCTCGTCGCGGTGGCGGACCCGCATGCGCCTTCCGCCCAGGAGCTGGCCTCCGCGACGGGCGCGGAGGTCGCCTCGCTGGACAGCATCGTCGAACGGTCGGACGTGGATGCCATTCTCATCTGCACCCCGACCACGACCCACGCCGATCTCATCGAGCGCGGCGCGCGCGCCGGCAAGGCGGTGTTCTGCGAGAAGCCGGTCGACCTCTCCAGCGTCCGAATCCAGACCTGCCTGGCCACGGTCGAGAAGGCCGGCACGCCGCTGATGATCGGCTTCAACCGCCGCTTCGACCCGAACTTCGCCAGCCTTCGCCGGCGCCTTGCGGACGGCGAGGTCGGCGAAGTCGAGATCGTCACGATCTTGTCGCGCGATCCCGGTCCGCCGCCGGTCAGCTACATCGCCACCTCGGGCGGCCTCTTCCGCGACATGATGATCCACGATCTCGACATGGCGCGCTTCCTCCTCCTCGGCGACGAGCCGGTGGAAGTTCATGCAGTCGGCTCGTCCCTCGTCGATCCGGCCATCGGACAGGCAGGCGACGTGGACACGGCAGCCGTGACGCTCAAGACCGCCAAGGGCCGAATCGTCCAGATATCGAACTCGCGGCGCGCAACTTATGGCTACGACCAGCGTATCGAGGTTCATGGCTCGAAGGGCATGATTCGCGCGGGCAACATTCACCGCACTACGGTGGAGGTCGCGACGGGCGCCGGCATCACGGCGGATCCGGTGCAGGACTTCTTCCTGGAGCGCTACGCCGACGCCTACCGGACCGAGCTCGACACCTTCCTCAAGGCGGTGAAGGCCGGCACGGCCTGCGACCCGACCGGCTACGATGGCCTCATGGCGCAACGCCTCGCGGATGCGGCGACCGAATCGGCACAGAGCGGCCAGCCCGTGAAGCTCTGAAGGGCAGGGTCGTCGATGACGCGAAGGCCGGGTTCATCCCGGCCTTTTCCTTTTGCGGCTTACGCTTCCGCCCGCCGCTCGGCGGTGCCGACGGCGAGCGCCATGGCAAGCGCGAAGGAGGCGGACAGGGATCGGAAGGCACCGAAATCCGCCTCCGCTATCTCGATCCAGACATCCGCACTCGTGACCATGGGACTGAAGGCCGAGTCGGTGATCGCCACCACGGGAATGTTTTTTCGCGCGGCGGCAGCGGCGAGATCCGCTGTCACAGGCGAGTATGGCGTGAGCTGATGGCGAGGACCGC
>Ga0247820_10001603_pt1 | contig 12715 bp, 12 predicted proteins | sample 13C_Glucose_Day1_2_FD_192480 | JGI IMG/M metagenome (GOLD analysis project Ga0247820, IMG submission 192480) | Soil microbial communities from agricultural site in Penn Yan, New York, United States - 13C_Glucose_Day14 | ecosystem: Environmental > Terrestrial > Soil > Agricultural land | place...
CTATAGTAATCTGGATAATTCAGGATATTGCCATGAGCCTTGCCCGCCCGATCTTCCGCCGCGAACAGTTGGCTCAAGCCTTGGTAAGGGACCTGGCTGGCGAATCGTTCGTCGACTACAGCTCGGGTATGTTTCTCGCTGCGCCAAGGCGCACGGGCAAGAGCACGTTCCTGAACAACGACTTCATTCCAGCCTGCCTGGAGCGGGGCTGGCTGCCGGTGTATGTCGACCTGTGGTCTGACCGTGATGCCGACCCCGCCGAGTTGATCAGCGGTGCCATCGGCAGCGCTCTGGCGCGTTTTGAAAGCACCTTGGCCAAAACCGCGAAGAAGGCGGGTATCGATAAGATCAACCTGCTGCGTACGCTCAGCTGGGATTTCACTCGGCCGCAGCTGCCCGCCGGTACCACGCTGGCCCAGGCGCTTGCGGTGCTGCATCAGGTGTGTGGGCAAATGGTGGTGCTGGTAGTGGATGAGGCGCAGCATGCCCTTAACAGCGAGGGTGGGCTGAACGCCATGTTCGCGCTCAAGGCGGCGCGCGACCACCTCAACCGGGGTGACCGCCCCGATGGTCTGCGCCTGGTGTTTACCGGGTCCAGTCGGGACAAGCTGGCCAATCTGGTGCTCAAGAGCAAGCAGCCATTCTATGGCGCCAGCATCACTGCGTTTCCGCTGTTGGGGCGGGACTTCGTCGACTTCGTGACCGGTGTCTGGAATGGCCGTCTGGCGGCCAGCAACCAGTTCAAGGCCGAGGATCTGGAGTATGCCTTTGAGCGTGTTGGCCGGCGCCCGGAGATGCTCGGCAAGCTGCTCACCGAGGTGAGTATCGGGCTGGGCGAGGCAGGCAACCTTGGCGAGCTGCTACGCACCGGTGCGCTGAACCATCAGGCCGGGGTGTGGAGTGACTACGAAAGTGGCTGGAACGAGCTGTCTGCCTTGCAGCAGGCGGTACTGGCGGTGATGGCCGAGCGCACGCTGGCCCGGCAGCCGTTCTCGCCCTTCACCGAACAGACCTTCATCGACGTCAATCGCAAGCTGGAACAGGCTGCTGCCGAAGCCAACGCCACGACACCTAATGTGCAAAAAGCCCTGGATGCCTTGCGGGAAAAGGAGCTGGTGTGGAAGGCCAATCGCGGCGAGTACGCGCTGGAGGATGTGGCCATGGCCGAGTGGCTGGCGCGCGGCTAGGGCTGGGCTGCTCGCGGTGGCCACTGCCAGACAAATTCCGTAACATCCCGCCCTTCGTTTGTTTTCAGTACCGGCCGCCTGGCCCTGCATCACAGGACACCCATGAAACCCGCCCGACTTCGCGCCGACCTGCTCGCCGGCCTGACCACTTCATTCGCTCTGGTCCCCGAGTGCATCGCCTTCGCCCTGGTGGCGCACCTCAACCCGCTGATGGGCCTGTACGGCGCCTTCATCATCTGTACCCTCACCGCGCTGTTCGGCGGCCGCCCGGGCATGATCTCCGGTGCTGCCGGCTCGATGGCGGTGGTGATCGTCGCCCTGGTGGTGCAGCACGGTGCGCAGTATTTGCTGGCCACCGTGCTGTTGGGCGGTGTGGTGATGATCCTGTTCGGCCTGCTGCGCCTGGGCAAGCTGGTGCGCCTGGTGCCTTACCCGGTGATGCTTGGCTTCGTCAACGGCCTGGCGATCGTCATCGCCATGGCCCAGCTGGAGCATTTCAAGACGGGTGAGCAGTGGCTCAGCGGCACGCCCCTTTGGCTGATGATCGGCCTGGTGGCACTGACCATGCTGGTGGTATACGTGCTGCCAAGGCTGACCCGCGCCGTGCCGCCAGCGCTGGTGGCGATCCTCGGCGTTGGCCTTTTGGTGTACCTGCTCGACCTGCCAACCCGCACCCTCGGCGACATGGCGCACATCGCTGGTGGGCTGCCGACGCTGGCCCTGCCGGACGTGCCCTGGAACCTGGAAACGCTGAAGATCATCGCCCCTTACGCGGTGCTGATGGCCATGGTCGGCTTGCTGGAGACCTTGCTGACCCTGAACCTCACCGACGAGATCACCGAGAGCCGCGGCTACCCGGATCGCGAGTGCGTGGCCTTGGGTGCGGCCAACATGGTTTCAGGCTTGTGCGGTGGCATGGGCGGCTGCGCGATGATCGGCCAGACGGTGATCAACCTCAGCTCCAATGGCCGCGGCCGGCTGTCCGGCGTGGTGGCGGGGGTGATGATCCTGCTGTTCGTGTTGTTCCTGTCGCCGCTGATCGAGCGTATCCCGTTGGCGGCGCTGGTCGGGGTGATGTTCGTGGTCGCCCAGCAGACGTTCGCGTGGGCGTCCTTGCGCGTGCTGCACAAAGTGCCGGTGAGCGATGTGCTGGCGATCATTGCCGTGACGGTGGTCACGGTGTTCACCGACCTGGCCACGGCCGTACTGTTCGGCATCGTCATCGCGGCGGTGAATTTTGCCTGGCAGCATGCTCGGGAGCTGTACGCCGACAGCCATGAGGACGCCGAGGGGGTCAAGCATTACCAGGTGCATGGCACGCTGTTCTTCGCCTCGGTCACGCCGTTTCTAAACCAGTTCGACCCGGCGGGTGACCCGGCCAAGGTTACCTTGGACTGCCAACACGTGAGCTTCGTCGATTATTCGGCAATTGCTGCATTGAAGACCTTGCGCGAGCGGTATGCCAAGGCGGGCAAGCAGCTGCGGGTGGTGCATCTGTCCGAGCGCTGCAAGAAACTGTTGAAGCGGGCAGGCGAGCAGCACTGAGTTTTTGCGGGGGCTGTGCTGGCCCTATCGCCGGCATAGCCCTCGCGGCTTCACTCCCCGCGATTCTTCTTCACAATCCCGTCAGCAATGCTCGCCGGCGCCTCGGCATAACGGGTGAACTCCATCGTGTAGCTGGCCCGCCCTTGGGTCATCGAGCGCATCGAGGTGGCGTAGCCGAACATTTCTCCCAGCGGCACCTCGGCACGGATCACCTTGCCGGCAGGGGTCTCGTCGCCATCCTGGATCATGCCGCGGCGCCGGCTCAGGTCGCCCATGATGTCGCCCTGGTATTCCTCGGGCGTGACCACTTCGACCTTCATCACCGGCTCCAGCAACACCGCTCCGCCTTTTTGCGAAAGCTGCTTGGTGGCCATGGAAGCGGCGATCTTGTAGGCCATCTCGTTGGAGTCGACGTCGTGATAGGAGCCGTCGAACACCGCAGCCTTGAGGCTGATCAGCGGGTAGCCGGCAAGCACGCCGTTTTTCATCTGCTCCTCGATGCCTTTCTGGATCGCCGGGATGTACTCGCGGGGTACCACACCGCCAACGATCTCGTTGATGAACTCCAGGCCTTCCTTGCCTTCATCGCCCGGTGCAAAGCGGATCCAGCAGTGCCCATACTGGCCGCGCCCGCCGGACTGGCGAACGAAGCGGCCCTCGATCTCGCAGGTGTTGCGGATCTTCTCGCGGTAGGCCACTTGGGGCTTGCCGATATTGGCCTCGACGTTGAACTCACGCCGCATGCGGTCGACGATGATGTCCAGGTGCAGTTCGCCCATGCCTGAAATGATGGTCTGGCCGGTCTCCTCATCGGTGCGCACGCGGAACGAGGGGTCTTCCTGGGCCAGCTTGCCCAGGGCGATGCCCATTTTCTCCTGGTCGGCTTTGGTTTTGGGTTCTACGGCTACGGAGATCACCGGGTCCGGGAAGTCCATGCGCTCGAGGATGATCGGTTTGTCCATGTCGCACAGCGTGTCGCCGGTCGTCACGTCCTTCATGCCGATGAGGGCGGCGATGTCGCCGGCGCATACATCCTTGATTTCTGCACGTTGGTTGGCATGCATCTGCACCATTCGGCCGATGCGTTCCTTCTTGCCTTTGACCGAATTGAGCACTGCGTTGCCGGAACTGAGCACGCCGGAGTACACCCGGGCAAACGTGAGCGTGCCGACGAACGGGTCGGTGGCGATCTTGAACGCCAGGGCCGAAAACGGTTCGTTGTCGTCGGCGTGGCGCTCCAGATGTTTGTCTTCGTCGTCCGGGTCGGTGCCCTTGATTGCCGGGATCTCCGAGGGCGCTGGCAGGTAGTCGATCACCGCATCGAGCATCAGCGGCACGCCTTTGTTCTTGAACGAAGAGCCGAGTATGGTCGGCACGATTTCGTTGGCAATGGTGCGCTGGCGCAGGGCGGCCTTGATCTCGTCGATGCTTAGCTCCTCGCCATCGAGAAACTTGGTGGTCAACTCATCATTGGCCTCGGCTGCCGCTTCGACCATGTGCGCGCGCCATTCGTCGGCCAGTGCCTTGAGTTCGTCCGGGATTTCTTCTTCGCGATAGGTGGTGCCATGGTCGGCGTCGTTCCAGTAGATCGCCTTCATCTTCACCAGGTCGATCTGGCCGATGAAGTTCTCTTCGCTGCCGATGGCCAGCTGGATCGGTACCGGGTGGTGCCCCAGGCGCTTGTCGATCTGTTTGACCACGCGCAAGAAGTCCGCGCCTTGGCGGTCCATCTTGTTGATATAGGCCAGGCGCGGGACGTGATACTTGTTGGCCTGGCGCCACACCGTCTCGGACTGCGGCTCTACACCGTCGGCACCGCTGAACACCACCACGGCGCCATCGAGCACGCGCAGCGAACGTTCCACCTCGATGGTGAAGTCGACGTGGCCTGGGGTATCGATGATGTTGAAACGGTACTTGTCGGCAAACTGCTTGGTCGAGCCCTGCCAGAAGGCCGTGGTCGCCGCCGAGGTGATGGTGATGCCGCGTTCCTGTTCCTGCGCCATCCAGTCCATGGTCGCGGCGCCATCGTGCACCTCGCCCATCTTGTGGTTGACCCCGGTGTAGAACAGGATGCGCTCGGTGGTCGTGGTCTTGCCGGCATCCACGTGGGCGACGATACCAATGTTGCGGTACAGCTCGATGGGCGTTGTGCGGGCCATGACGGACTACCTGCGGATGAGCGGATTCTCCCAAGGTAGCAGAGCGGGAGAATCCTGCTTTACCGCCGGGCCGTCAGTCGGCCTGGGCTTGCAGCAGCCACTGGCCGTCCACTTCGCGGGCAACGCCGCTGGCGGGCAGCAGGGCCAGCAGGCGCTCGTGCATAGCCGCTTCGGTGAAGGTCTTGAGGGTAGCCAGGTCCAGGGCACCGACCGGGTTCAGGTCAGCCTTGGTGTACGACAGCCAGGCTTTTTTCAGTACCTGCGCGACGTCGCTGCCGGCGGTGCTGGCGAAACGGCGGTGCCACTGGCCACCCTCGAACATAAAGCTGTGGGCGTGCGTGTAGGTGCTTTCGTCGCCACCTTCGGTGCAGCGGTGGCAGCGGCACGGGCCTTCGCCAAAAGCGTTGCGCAGGTAGCTGTTGAAGTCCACGACGGGCTTGAGGGTCAGGCGTTTGTCGACCTCGAACAGGTCGGCGATCAGGGGTTCTTCGGCGCTCACTCGGTGTCCTCGTGTGGTGTGGCGTGCATCGGCGGGCACCCTAACAGATCAAGGCGGGGGAGGCCATTAGAGACAACAGCGCACAGCTGCCGTACTCTACGCGCCCGCAAGTCTGCATCCAACACCGAGGTAACCCCGCTTGAGCACCCAGTTCCCGTACACCGCCACCGTCACCATCAGCGCCGAAGACCGTGGGGGCGATATCGAGGCCTCGGAAAACCCCAGCATGCGTGTTGGTCTGGAAGCCGTGACAGAAACCCTGAAGAAGGTGCATTTCGTCGGCACGCTGGCGGCCCCGGAAAAACCGGCCACGCATATCTGCGTGACGCTGGAGAACGGCCTGACCTACTACGGCCCGATCGTCAACGGCCACGCCGAACTCGAAGGCGGCTGGATCGCTTTCGAGTCCGACATGCTCACCCCGGAAGAACTGGGCCTGTAAGCCTCAGTTCAACTCGGCCAGGCACTGCTCGAAGATATTCAACCCTTCTTCGAGCACCTCGGCTTCGATGGTCAGTGGCGCCAGCAGGCGAATGATGTGTCGCGCCTTGCCGCTGGGCATCAGCAACAGGCCTTTGGCCCTCGCTGCGTCCATGACCTTGGCCAGCTGAGCGGGGGCAGGGCTGCCGTCGGCATTGACGAACTCGATCCCGCGCATCGCACCCACGCCTGTCAGGCGCCCGATGAACGGGAAGCGTTGCTGCCAGCGTTCAACCCGGCTGACGATGGCCTGCTCCTGGCGCTCGCCCCATGTGGCGACGTTCTCATCGGTCATCTGCGCCAGGCTCGCCAGCGCCGCCGCACAGGCAATCGGATTGCCCGAATAGGTCCCGCCGAGGCCGCCCTTGGGTAGCGCCGCCATCAACGCCTGGCGCCCGACCACCGCCCCCAGCGGCATGCCGCCGGCAATACTCTTGGCCAACAGCAGCAGGTCTGGCTCGATGCCCAGCCGCGGGAAGGCGAAGCGCTGGCCGGTGCGGCCGAAACCTGACTGGATCTCGTCGATGATGATCAGGATCCCGCGCTCGTCGCAGAAACGGCGCAGCGCCTGGGCAAAGGCCGGGTCCAGGGCGAGGAAGCCACCTTCACCTTGCACGGGCTCCAGGATGAACGCCGCCACGTCCTCTACTGCCAGCTCGACGCTGAACAGACGATCCATGGCCTTGAGCGCCTGCTCGCAGGTGACGCCGGTGTCGGCGCTGGGGTAGGGCAGGTGGTACACCGGCCCCGGCAGTTCACCGACGCGTTGTTTGTAGGGGGCGACCTTGCCGTTGAGGTTCAGGGTTGCCAGGGTGCGGCCATGAAAGCCGCCATCGAAGGCTATGATGGCGCGCTTGCCGGTTGCGCCACGGGCGACTTTGAGGGCGTTTTCCGCCGCTTCTGCGCCGCTGTTGGTAAGCATGCCGGCCAGCGGGTAGCTGACCGGCACGAACGCGCGCAGGCGCTCCATGAGCTCCAGGTAAGGGCCGTGAGGCGCCGCGTTGAAAGCATAGTGGGTCAGGCGCGTGGCCTGGGCCTGGATTGCCGCGACCACGGCCGGGTTGCAGTGGCCCAGGTTGAGCACGCCGATGCCGCCGACGAAGTCGATGTAACGTTTGCCGTCGGTATCCCAGACTTCGGCATTACGGCCATGGGAAAGTGTAATCGGATGAACGATGGCAATGGATTGGCTGATACTTTCCAGATTCATGGGCACGCAGACCTTGTTAGAGTTTCTTAATATCGAAGCGCGCCGAAGTGTTGTTCCGCAAACGAATTATTCGATTGCGTTCATTCCCTGGATTCGCGAACTTGGTCAATCTCCCTCTGCCACGCGTTCACCAATCCACTGCACGAAGGCCCTGATCTTCGGCACCTCTGCCGCATGTTCGGCATGGGCGATGAAGTGCCGCCCATTGCTCGCCACCGGGTGGTCCCAGGCCACTACCAGCTTGCCTTCGCTCAGCTCCTCGGCCACCAGATAGCGCGGGATCAGGGCGATGCCGCAACCGGCGATGGCCGCACGTATGCACAGGTAGAACGTGTCGAAGCGCGGCCCGTGGTAGCTGTTCTGGCTGTGCAGGCCCAGCCCCAGAAACCATTCGTGCCAGGCCTCCGGGCGTGATGCGCATTGCAGCAAGCGGTGCTCGGTGAGGGCTTGGGCACTGTCGAAGCGGTGCCTGGCCTGTAGCTGCGGGGCGCACACTGGCACCACCTCTTCGCTGAACAGTTCGATGCAGGTCGCCCCTGGCCAAGTGCCCTGGCCGAAAAAGAAGGCGATGTCGGCCTTGGCCTGCACCAGGTCGAACGGCTCCAGTTCGTTGCGGATGTCCAGGTGGATGCGCGGGTAGCGGTCACCGAAGCCCTTGAGCCTGGGCACCAGCCAGCGCGCACCGAAGGTGGGCTGGGTGGCGATGCGCAGCACTTCGGTTTCGTCGCCATAGCTGAGGATGTAGCGGCTGGAAATGTCGATCTGGTTAAGGATCTTGTTCACTTCGGTCAGGTACAGGGCGCCCGCCGGAGTCAGGTGCAGGCGCCGGCGAATGCGCTGGAACAGCGAGTGCGCCAGCATTTCTTCAAGTTGCGCGACCTGCTTGCTGACGGCGCTCTGGGTCAGGTGCAGTTCCTGTGCCGCCCGGGTGAAGCTCAGGTGGCGGGCGGCCGCTTCGAAGCACTGCAGGGCGGTAGTCGAGGGCATCAGGCGTTTGGACATGGCAGGCGCGTACCGAGCAAAAAAGGAAGGAGTTCATTCCATATTGGAATCATGTGCTTCGAAAAGGTCGTTTGTTGACCTCGCCCTATAGATTAATACTGACCTGGATCAACGATTACAACCGGTACTGCGAAGAGGAGGCAAGTGCACCGCCGGCGACTTCAAAACAAGAAAAAAGAGCATCACGACTTACAAGAATTCTGCTCCAACTTTTTCAGCCGTCCCTGCGGCGGCCGACCCATTCGAGGGTTCTCCATGGCTTCGCTAGAAAACAAGAAACAGCGTTCCCTGCAGCACGGCCTGACCTCCCGTCAGGTGTCGATGATTTCCATTGCCGGCATTATTGGCGCCGGCCTGTTCATCGGTTCCTCCAACGCCATTGCCACCGCTGGCCCGGCCATTCTCATCTCCTACGCCATGACCGGCCTGCTGGTGTTGCTGGTGATGCGCATGCTCGGCGAAATGGCTATCGCCAACCCCAACAGCGGCTCCTTCTCCACTTACGCCTCCGAGGCCATCGGCCCCTGGGCAGGGTTCACCATCGGCTGGCTGTACTGGTGGTTCTGGGTGCTGATCATCCCGGTCGAAGCCATCGCCGGGGCTGACATCCTGCATGCCTACTTCCCGGCGGTACCGTCCTGGCTGTTCGCCTTCCTGATCATGTTTGTGCTGTCGGGCACCAACCTGGTCAGCGTGAAGAACTTCGGTGCGTTCGAGTACTGGTTTGCTTTGGTCAAGGTGATCGCGATCATTGCCTTCATCGTGGTCTGCAGCCTGGCTGTGTTCGGCTTCTGGCCGCTGGCCGAAGTCTCAGGGGTGAGCCGGCTTTGGGACAGCGGCGGGTTCATGCCCAATGGCTTCGGTACGGTGCTCGGTGGCGTGCTGATCACCATCTTCTCGTTCTTCGGCGCGGAGATCGTCACCATTGCCGCTGACGAGACCGCCAACCCGAAAGACAAGATTCGCCGCGCCACCAACCTGGTGGTGTACCGCATCGCGATCTTCTACCTGGCCTCGATCTTCCTGGTGGTGTCGCTGGTGGCCTGGAACGATCCGCAACTCAAGGCCGTGGGCTCGTTCCAGCGGGTACTTGAGGTGCTGAATGTGCCCGGGGCGAAACTGCTGGTCGACCTGGTGGTGCTGGTGGCGGTCACCAGTTGCATGAACTCCGGCCTCTATACCGCTTCGCGGATGCTGTATTCCCTCGGCGCCCGTGGCCAGGCACTGAGCATGACAAAGCGTATCTCCGGTGCCGGCGTGCCGACGGTGGCGGTTATCCTCTCGACCCTGGCAGGCTTTGCCGGCTGCTTCGTCAACTACGTATTCCCCGGCAAAGTGTTCGGCTTCCTGTTGTCGACCACTGGCGCGATTGCCTTGCTGGTGTACCTGGTGATTGCCGTCTCGCAGTTGCGCATGCGGGCCCGCGCCGATCGAGAGGGGCGGCCGCTGGAGCTGAAGATGTGGCTGTTCCCCTGGCTGACCTGGCTGGTGATCGGCACCATCCTGATGGTGCTGGGCTACATGCTGTTCAGTGATGCCTACCGTTACGAGACGCTGATGACGGCCGGGGTGACCCTGTTCATCCTGCTGGTTTCGCTGACCCAGCGGCGTGCCAGGGCGGTGGCGCAACCTGCCTGATCCTTGCGGGGCGCTTTGCGCCCCTGCATTTTCATTGGCCCCTGCCAAACGCGGCGCTAACATCGCAGCTTGCATCCCTTCCCATTCCAACAAGCACAGGAAGCGTATGAACGAACAAGCTCTCTCCCTGCAGGCACTGGCCGCACCCGACGGCATTTGCTACGGCTGCGGCGTTGCCCACCCCAGCGGTCTGCATGTGCAGAGCCATTGGGACGCCGACGGTATCCATCTGCTGTGCCGCCACACGCCCGACACCACCTTCACCGGCTGGCCGGGGCTGGTCTACGGCGGCCTGCTGGCGATGCTGGTCGATTGCCACTCCAACTGGACTGCCATGGCTTACCACTACCGGGCCGAAGGGCGAACCCCTGGCAGCCTGCCGCGTATCGATTGTGTCACCGGCAGCCTGGGCCTGAACTACCTCAAGCCGACACCCATGGGTGTCGAGCTGCTGCTCAAGGCGCGTGTGGAAGGCGAAGTCGGGCGCAAGACACGGGTAATCTGCGAGGTCTGGGCGGGGGATGTGCTGACCGTCTGCGCCGATTCGGTGTTCGTCCGTGTGGATACCGACAAGCTCAAGCTCAAGGCCCATGCCCAGGTGAGCTGACAACGGCAGGTGATGGTCAGCCGCCCATGATGTTACTAAAGTGACAGGTCCATTCCCCTGGCACAGGTTGACCATGACCGATCTCAGCGCATTTCCCGTTACCCGCAAATGGCCTGCGCAACACCCCGAGCGCCTGCAACTGTACTCGCTGCCTACGCCCAATGGCGTCAAGGTATCGATCATGCTGGAGGAGATCGGCCTGGCGTACGAGCCGCACAAGGTCAGCTTCGAAACCGACGATCAGCTGAGCCCTGAATTCATCTCGCTCAGCGCCAACAACAAGATCCCGGCGATCCTCGACCCCGATGGCCCTGGCGGCCAGCCTTTGCCGTTGTTCGAGTCGGGCGCGATCCTGCAGTACCTGGCGGAAAAGAGCGGGCAACTGCTCAGCCATGACCCGGCGACCCGCTACCAGACGCTGCAGTGGCTGATGTTCCAGATGGGCGGCATCGGGCCGATGTTCGGCCAGGTCGGGTTCTTCCACTTCTTCGCTGGCAAGGAATACGAAGACAAGCGCCCACGCGACCGCTACGTCAATGAATCCAAGCGCCTGCTCGGCGTGCTGGACCGGCACCTGCAAGGGCGGCAGTGGATGGTCGATGAGTACAGCATCGCCGATATCGCCATCTTCCCTTGGGTGCGTAACCTGGTGGAACGCTATAACGCAGGTGAGCTGGTCGGCTTCGATGAGTTCAATAACGTGCAGCGCGTGCTGGCCAGCTTCCTTGAGCGCCCAGCTGTTCAGCGGGGGCTGAAAATCCCGGGCTGAGGCAGCAATGGGGCGTGACCTCGGCCACTGAATTACCTAGGCTTCAGGCGACAGGCCAATGCAGGAGAGCCCCATGACCCGCTGTAAGCGCGAGCTGCCCGGCCACCGTTGGTTATGCACCTGGGCGGTGTGTGATGCCCATTGAGTTGATACCTGCCACCGATGCCCACCGCACCTTCGCCCGTGACCTCACGCGTCGGGCCATGCTGGCGTACTACCGGGAGTTCGATCTGTTGTGGATCGAAGAAGCGTTCGATCAGGCCTGGGATTGGCGGGAGCAGTGGCTGGTCGTAGACGGGGACCGCGTGCTGGGCTTCTGCAGCCTCAGCAAGGACCGCCAGGCATTGTTCATTCGCGAGCTGCACCTGCTGCCTGAGCATCGCGGGCAAGGGGTTGGCAGTTGGGTACTGCAAGCGCTGGTCGCCAAGGCGGCGCAACAGAGGCTGCCGTTGCTGCGCTTGATGGTGTTCAAGAGCAACCCGGCGCGGCGGCTGTACCGGCGCCAGGGGTTTGTCGAAATGGGCGAGGATGAGTGTTTTGTGCGTATGCAGAAGGTGATCGGCTGATCTTTGCAAATCAAGCTTGCGGCCCTAGGTGCTGGCTCAATACTGGCTTGCGACCCCAGCGTGCGATGGGCATAGTGACCGAGCAGTCTGCAAGAGCCCACAGGGTTGTGAGCAGTATCCGACGACGGCTAGGGAAGCAGGAGAAACATCAGTATGAATGGGCTCGGTCCGCGTCTTAGGGAAGAGCGTGAACGGCTGGGGATGACCCAGCGGGTGTTTGGTGATATCGGCGGCGTCGAACCCAATGCCCAGGGCAAATATGAGAGTGGCGAACGCACACCGAGGGTCGATTACCTGGCTGCCCTGGCGGCTAGAGGAGTCGACGCGCTCTATGTGCTCAGCGGTGTGCGCACCCCGGCGCCGCTGGAAAGCCTGACGGCGGATGAAACCGGTTTAGTGGCTGCGTTCAGGCGCCTGGCGGCCGACGACAAAGCGGCGTTTGCGCATTTGCTGGAGCGCCTGATGGGCGATGGAGGCCGAAGTGATGCGATGCGGCCACAGTGGCGTGAGCGTAGGACATTTCCTAAGGAAGTTTTGCGCTAGGCCCGTCTTGAAAAATTTTGTTAAGGTGGCGGGATCCAATCGCCCTGTTGACGAGGTGTCTGCTTGATTAGGGTCCTAGTGGTCGATGACCACGATCTGGTGCGAACCGGTATTACACGCATGCTGGCCGACATCGACGGCTTGCAGGTAGTGGGGGAGGCGGACTCGGGCGAGTCGGCGCTCAAGCTGGTCCGGGAGCTCAAGCCGGATGTCGTGCTGATGGACGTCAAGATGCCTGGCATTGGTGGCCTTGAGGCTACCCGCAAATTGTTGCGCAGCCACCCTGACACCAAGGTGGTGGCCGTGACCGTGTGTGAAGAAGACCCGTTCCCCACGCGCCTGATGCAAGCCGGGGCGGCCGGCTACCTGACCAAAGGCGCGGGGCTGGACGAGATGGTCCAGGCCATCCGTCTGGCGTTTGCCGGGCAGCGTTACATCAGCCCGCAGATTGCCCAGCAACTGGCGCTCAAGTCGTTCCAGCCGCAAGGTTCGCCGTTCGACGCCCTG
>Ga0247820_10001606_pt1 | contig 12709 bp, 9 predicted proteins | sample 13C_Glucose_Day1_2_FD_192480 | JGI IMG/M metagenome (GOLD analysis project Ga0247820, IMG submission 192480) | Soil microbial communities from agricultural site in Penn Yan, New York, United States - 13C_Glucose_Day14 | ecosystem: Environmental > Terrestrial > Soil > Agricultural land | place...
GTTCCCGCCACCAACGCTGCTGGCTCCCGCTTCCGGCAGCGGCCGCTCGTCCCCTCTCAGGAGAACGCCCATGGCCGTCGACACCACGTTCCGTGGAGACCCCTCCACCCGCACCGGTCCGGCTCCGGCGTGGGTCCTCGTCGTCAAATGCGGGCTGCTGGCGCTCGTCGTCGCGTTCGGCGCCTTCGTCTCCTGGCGCCTGGTCGAGCAGGGGAAGTCGATCTACGTGGTGCTCGTCGCCTTCGTGGTCATGGCTGCCCTGGCGGTCTACTCCACGCGACGGGCGGTGGCGCTGAAGTACCTGCTGCCGGGAATGCTGCTCCTGGTGGGGTTCCAGGTCTGGCCGATCGTCTACACGGCGGCCACCGCCTTCACGAACTACGGCGACGGCCACCTGCTCACCAAGCAGGAGGCGACGGCGAACATCATCGCCAACTCCGTCCAGGAGGTGGAGGGGGCACCGCGCTACCGGCTGAGCATCGCCGTCCCGCAGGGCCAGGACGCCGCCACCGGGGACCTCACCTTCCTGCTGACGGACCCGGAGGGGAAGTACTTCGAGGGGACCCTCGAAGGCCTCCAGGACCTGCCGGCTGACGGCGTCGAGGCGACGACGACCGGCAAGATCACCGCCGCGCCCGGCTTCACCATCCTGGGCGCCAAGCAGGTCAACCAGCGCGGCAAGGACCTCGGCGAGTTCGCCGTCCCCGTCGGCGAGGGCGGCATCAAGGCCATCGGCCTGAGCGAGGCGTTCCAGGGCCGCGCCTCGGTGACCTACGACCAGTCGGCCGACAAGCTCACCGACCAGGCGACCGGCAAGACCTACGTGCCTCGCGACGCCTCATGGGTGCCGGAGGACGGCGACGGCGAGGCGTTCCCGCAGGGCTGGAAGGAGAACGTCGGCTGGGAGAACTTCTCGACCCTGGTGACCAACGACACCATCCGTGCCGGGTTCCTCAAGATCTTCACCTGGAACGTCGCCTTCGCAGTGATCTCGGTCGGCTCGACGTTCATCCTCGGCATGCTGCTCGCCCTGCTGTTCAACGACGACCGGCTCAAGGGGAAGGGCCTCTTCAGGTCGATCCTGATCCTGCCGTACGCGATCCCCGGCTTCGTGACCGCGCTGCTCTGGGCGTCGATGTTCAACCAGGACTTCGGCCTCATCAACGACATCACCGGCCTGAACGTCGACTGGCTGGGCAACCCGTGGGCGGCCAAGGCAGCGATCCTCATCACCAACCTGTGGCTCGGCTTCCCCTACATGTTCCTCGTCTGCACCGGCGCGCTGCAGTCGATTCCGGGTGATGTCCGCGAGGCCGCGAAGATCGACGGCGCCGGTCCCGTACGCACGGTGACGTCGATCATCATGCCGCTGCTGCTCGTCGCCGTCGGGCCCCTGCTCATCGCCTCGTTCGCCTACAACTTCAACAACTTCACGCTGATCTTCCTCATGACCGAGGGAGGCCCGTTCACCGAGGGCGACACCAGCATCGGGTCCACCGACCTGCTCATCACCTACGCGTTCCGCATCGCCTTCAGCGGCGTCAACCCGAACTACGGCCTGGCGTCCGCGATCTCGATCTTCATCTTCTTCATCGTCGCGCTCATGAGCTACGCCGGTTTCCGCCGCACCAAGTCCCTGGAAGAGGTCAACTGACATGGCTACCGGAGTGCAGACCACCGCCCCCACCGCCCCGCCCACGACACGGCCGGGCCGCACCACACCGCGCTCAGCCCGAGGCGGCAGCGTCTGGTGGCGCTACCTGCTCGTCGCCGTCGTCCTGGCGTGGGCGCTCTTCCCGGTGATGTTCCTCGTGTCGGCCGCCCTCAACCCTGCGGGGACGCTGTCGACCAGCGAGCTCATCCCCAAGAACATCTCGCCGGCCAACTTCGAGACCCTCTTCAGTGACGAGGCGCGGCCCTACACGTCGTGGTACAAGAACTCCCTGATCATCGGCCTGGTCGGGGCAATTGCCCAGACGTTCATCGGCGCCTGCGCGGCCTACGCCTTCTCGCGCATGCGGTTCACCGGTCGCCGCCCCGGCCTGCTGGCGCTGCTGCTGCTCCAGCTCTTCCCGGCCTTCCTCGCGTTCGTGGCGCTCTACATCACCTTCGCGGGCATCGGGGACGTCATCCCGACCATCGGCCTCAACACGGTGTGGGGCCTGCTGCTCGTCTACCTCGGCGGGGCGATGGGCGCCAACGTCTGGCTCCTCAAGGGCTACTTCGACACCGTGCCCCGCGAGCTCGACGAGGCCGCCAAGGTCGACGGCGCCAGCCATGCGCGCATCTTCTTCACCATGACGCTGCGCCTCGTGATGCCGATCCTCGTCACCGTCTTCATGATCGGCTTCGTCGGGCTCTACAGCGAGTTCATCCTGGCCAGCATCTTCCTGCGCGACGTCGACAGCCAGACCCTCAGTGTCGGGCTGTACAGCATGACGGTCGGCAACGAGCGCAACCGCCTCTTCGGGCAGTTCGCCGCCGGCGCGCTGCTGGCCTCACTCCCCGTGGTGCTGCTCTACCTCGGTGCCCAGCGCTACCTCATCGGCGGCCTGACCCAGGGTTCGGTGAAGTGACCACCCCGCCCGACCTGCCCCTTCAGCCAGACCTGCTCGGCCACCCGCACCACGACGGCTCGGCGCTGTACGTCTCCAACCCCTACCCGGAGCTCGGCGAGACCGTCACGGTACGGGTGCGGGTGCCGCACGACGCCGACGTCACCGCGGTGCACGTCCGGCTCACTCCGGACGCCGAGCCGGTCTTCGTCGACGCGGTGGTGGATCGCACCACCGCCACGGACACGTGGTGGGCCGCACGCGTCGTGGTGCACAACCCCGTCATGAACTACCGCTTCATCCTCGAGGGTGGCCCCACGGCATACCAGTGGCTCAACGGCACCGGCATCCACCTCCGTGACGTGCCCGACGCCGCGGACTTCCGGCTGACCGCCTTCGGTGCGCCGCCTGCCTGGGCCAGCGACGCCGTGGTCTACCAGGTGTTCCCGGACCGGTTCGCACGCTCGGCGCACCAGGACGAGCGCCCGGTGCCCGAGTGGGCCGTTCCCGCCGAGTGGGACGACTCGCCGGACCTCACGCCGGGGAGGATCGCCCACCACTTCTTCGGCGGTGACCTCGACGGCGTCCGGGAGCGGCTCGACCATGTCGAGGCGCTCGGGGCGAACGTCGTCTACCTGACGCCCTTCTTCCCGGCGCGGTCGAACCACCGCTACGACGCGTCGACCTTCGACCGCGTGGACCCGGTCCTCGGCGGCGACGAGGCGCTCCACCGGCTGGTCGACGAGGCTCACGCGCGTGGCATGAAGGTGCTGGGCGACTTCACGACCAACCACACCGGCGACGCCCACGAGTGGTTCGTCACCGCCCGCGAGGACCTGACCAGCGAGGAGCGCGGCTACTACTTCTGGGACGACAGCGAGCTCGGCTACGTCGCCTGGCTGGGGGTCCCCTCGCTGCCGAAACTCAACTACGACAGCGAGGCGCTGCGCGACCGGGTCTTCGAGGCCAAGGACGGCGTGGTCAGGCGCTGGATCACGGGAGACAGCCCGCTGGACGGCTGGCGCGTCGACGTCGCCAACATGACCGGCCGCTACCGGGGCCAGGAGCGCAACCACGCGATCGCCCGGCAGATGCGCGAGGCCATGGCGGACGCCGCGCCGGACGCGCTGCTCGTCGGCGAGCACTGCCACGACTACACCCGCGACGCCCAGGGCGACGGCTGGCACGGGGTGATGAACTACGCCGGGTTCACCCGCCCGGTCTGGACCTGGCTGCGGGACCGGGGCTATGCGCCGAAGTTCCTCGGCTCCCCGCTGATGGTGCCGCGTCTCGGGGGCGTCTCGGTGATGGAGACCATGCGCGAGTTCGCCGCCGGCGTCCCGTGGACCACGGTGCGGCACAGCTTCACCCTGGTCGGCTCCCACGACACGACCAGGATCCGCACGCTGGTCGGTGTGGACGCGCGCCAGGTCGACGTGGCGGCAGGTCTGCTCTTCACCGTCCCGGGCATCCCGATGCTCACCTACGGCGACGAGATCGGCATGCCCGGCGACTTCGGCGAGGACGGCCGCCGCCCCATGCCGTGGGACGAAGGCCGCTGGGACGCCCGGCTGCTCGAGGTCTACCGTGGCCTCATCGCCGCGCGCCGGGGATCGGTGGCGCTGCGCGAGGGCGGGATGCGCTGGGTGTACGCCGACGACGACGCGCTGGTCTTCCTCCGGGAGGCTCCCCACGAGGTGGCGCTCGTGCACTGCGCCCGCGGAGCGCACGAGCCCGTCACGCTCAGCACGAGGAACCTCCCGGGCATCGAGGACGGGAGTTCGGCATTCGGGCCACCTCCGCTGTGGGGGGACGGCAGCCTTACCCTGCAGGCAGAGGGCCCGCAGGTCGCGATCTGGACATGGACGGTGGGGGAGTGAAGGCAAGGCTGGCCGACATCGCAGCGCACGCTGACGTCAGCGAGGCGACGGTCAGCCGCGTCCTGAACGGCAAGCCCGGCGTCGCGGAGTCAACTCGGCAGGCGGTGCTGACCGCGCTCGACGTCCTGGGCTACGACCGTCCGTCACGGCTGCGTCGCAAGAGCGCTGGCCTCGTGGGACTGATCGTGCCCGAGCTGAGCAACCCGATCTTCCCGATGTTCGCGCAGATCATCGAGACCGCGCTGGCCCGCCACCGCTTCACCCCGGTGCTGTGCACCCAGACCCCCGGCGGCGTGCACGAGGACGAGTACGTCCAGATGCTCCTCGACCGCGGGGTGGCCGGCATCATCTACGTCTCGGGCCAGCACGCCGACACCACCACGGACCCGGAGCGCTACACCAAGCTGCGCCAGCGCGGCCTGCCGATCGTCCTCGTCAACGGCTACCACGAGGGGATCGACGCCCCCTTCATCTCCAACGACGAGGTCGCCTCCATGGACCTCGCCCTGGGCCACCTCGTCGCCCTCGGGCACACCCGGATCGGCCTGGCGGTGGGGCCGGACCGCTACGTGCCGGTCATCCGCAAGATCACCGGTTTCCGCGCGTCGATGAAGGCCCTGCTCGGCCGCGACGACGTCGAGGACCTCATCGAGCGCACGATGTTCTCCCTCGAGGGCGGCGACAGCGCTGCGTCCCGGCTCATCGAGAAGGGCTGCACCGCCGTCGTGTGCGGCTCGGACCTCATGGCGCTCGGCGCCGTGCGGGCGGCCAGGCGGGCCGGGCTCGAGGTCCCGGGCGACTTCTCCGTCGTGGGCTACGACGACTCGCCGCTCATCGCCTTCACCGACCCGCCCCTGACGACGATCCGCCAGAGCGTGCAGGCCATGAGCGAGGCGGCGGTGCGCGCGCTCCTCGACGAGATCGCCGGGGAGCCCGCCCCGCGGGCCGAGTACATCTTCCGGCCCGAGCTCGTGGTGCGCGGCTCGACCGGCGCCTGCCGCCCGCGGGCGGCAGCCGTCAGCCGACGGCCTGGCTCCTGAGGCGCAGCAGCGTGCCCAGCGCCTCGGCGACGTCCTCCGGGGTGCCGAGCCGGTACCGCGCGGCGCTCTCCCCGGACCCCACCTTCACGCTGACGTCGTCGTCGCCCATCACCTCGAAGGCGTGCTCGTCCGTGACGTCGTCGCCGAAGTAGAGGACGGCCTCGGCCCGCACCTCGGCCTTGAGGGCCATCAGGGCCGTGCCCTTGTCGGCGGTCACGACCGACATCTCGACGACGTCCTTGCCCTGCAGGACCGTGACCCCTGTATGCCGCTGGGCCACCTCGAGAGCGGACTGCACCGCCGCGTCGGCGACAGGGGGCTCCTGACCGCGGGTGTGCAGGACGGTGGCCTTGGGCTTGAACTCCAGCCGGACACCGGGGTGGCTGTCGACGACACCGTGCAGGTCGTCGGTGAGCCGCCGGAGCAGCGCATGCTCGTCGGCGGTGAGCGCTTCGGCGCCTTCGTCGGCCCGGCTGCTCTGGGCTCCGTGGCTCCCGATCCGGGTGATCGTGCTGTCCACGGGCAGGCCCGTGAGCTCGGTCAGCACGTCGAGGTCTCGTCCTGACACCACCGCCGTGTGGGTGCGCGGCAGGTCGGCGAGGGCGGCGAGGTCCTTGAGGGTGCCCTTCGTGGCACGTGCCGCCATGGGGTCGGTCACGAAGGGAGCGAGGACCCCGTCGAAGTCGCTGGCGATGAGCACGACCTCCTGCTGGCAGAAGGCATCGAACGCCTGAACCAGCTCGTGGGGGAGAGCCATCAGACGTTGGCCCACGACTGCGCGGACTGGTGGGTCTCGACGGCCTCCTTGTCGGCGGCCGCGTGCGCGTCGTCAGACGTCTGCTCCCTGGTCGTGCGCTTCGGCCTGGCCGGTGCGCACTCCAGGGCCTCGAGGAAGCGGCTCGCCCAGCGCTGCACGTCGTGATCCGCCACCCGTCGCCTCATGGCCCTCATCCGGCGCCGTCGCTCCGCCTCGGGTGCGGTCATCGCTGTCATGATGGTCTGCTTGAGACCGGCGATGTCGTGGGGGTTGCAGACATAGGCCTGGTGGAGCTCGTGCCAGGCGCCGGTGAACTCCGACAGGACGAGGGCTCCGCCGCCGTCGTGCCGGCAGGAGACGTACTCCTTGGCCACGAGGTTCATGCCGTCGCGCAGCGGCGTCACCAGCAGGACGTCGGCCGCGAGGAACATCGCCGCCATCTCGTCGCGCGGGTAGGAGTGGTGCAGGTAGTGGACGGCTGCCGAGCCGATGTCCCCGAACTCGCCGTTGACACGGCCCACCTCGGCCTCCACCTCCTGGCGCAGCGCGCGGTAGGCGTCGACGCGCTCGCGGCTGGGGGTCGCGACCTGCACGAAGACCTGGTCGGGCGGGGCGACCGCGCCGTCCTCGAGGAGCTCGGCATAGGCCTTGAGCCGGTGCCGGATGCCCTTGGTGTAGTCGAGGCGGTCAACGCCGAGCAGCATGGTCGCCGGGTTGCCGAGCGACTCGCGGATCTCCTTGGCCCTCTGGATCACCTCCGGGGTCTGCGCGAGCGCCTCGAGCCCGGCGAAGTCCACGGAGATCGGGATCGCGCTCGCCCGCACGACCCGCGTCTCCCTGCCCTCGATCGTGGCCTTCACCGTGTCGCCCTTGGTGGTGAGGCCCAGCAGTCGTCGGCACGCGCGCAGGAAGTTGTGCGCGTCGGCCACGCGCTGGAAGCCGAGGAAGTCCGCCCCGAGCAGCCCCTCGACGAGGCGCCGCCGCCAGGGCAGCTGCGCGAACAGCTCGACCGGCGGGAAGGGGATGTGGTTGAACCAGCCGATTCGCACGTCCGGCCGCATCTCGCGGACCATCGAGGGGACCAGCTGCAGCTGGTAGTCGTGCACCCACACGGTGGCGCCCTCGGCGGCGACCTCGCAGACGGCCTCGGCGAAGCGCCGGTTCACCCGCTCGTAGGCCGTCCACCAGTAGCGGTGGAAGCTCGCCGGGACGATGACGTCGTGGTAGATCGGCCACAGGGTGTCGTTGCTGAAGCCCTCGTAGTACTCGGCGATCTCCTGCTTCGAGAGCGCGACCGGGCGCAGGTACATGCCGTCCTCGAGGAACGGCTCGGGGGCATCGCCGGCCTCGCCGGCCCACCCGACCCAGGCGCCCTCCCGCCCCCGCATCACCGACTCCATGGCGGTCACGAGGCCGCCGGGACTGCGATGCCACTCGGCCTCGCCGTCGGGGCCCACCACCCGGTCGACGGGCAGACGGTTGGCGGCCACCACCAGGTCAAAGGTGCGGGTACTGCCGGACACGCGATCAACTCCCCGAGGTTCGTTGCCCACAACCCTACGTCGTGGGGTCCTGGCCGGCGTCGTCGTGGGGTCATGGCCTCCGTCGCTGGTCGACCGGAGGCGCCGCGGCGAAGGACCGCCCTCGCGCGGCGCTCCCTCTGGCGCGCCCCCCGGCCGCGGTCTACGGTCTGAGCATGAGGATCTCGGATGTGGTGCGCCGCAAGGGCCACCAGGTGGTGACCGTGCGGCCGGACGAGTCAGTAGAGCGGCTCCTGGCCCTCCTCGAGGAGCACCGGATAGGAGCCCTCGTCGTGAGCGATGACGGCGAGCGCGTCTCCGGCATCGTCAGCGAGCGCGACGTCGTCTGGCGGCTCGCCAGCGAGGGCCCCGGCATCCTGCAGGGCCCGATCAGCCAGATCATGACCACCGAGGTGAGGACCTGCAACCTCGATGCCCACATCGAGGACCTCGCCCGGACCATGACCGAGCACCGCATCCGCCACATCCCGGTGGTCGTCGACGGCAAGCTCACGGCGATCGTGAGCATCGGTGACATCGTCAAGCACCGGATCGACGAGCTCCAGGACGAACGTGACCAACTCGTTGGGTACATCCAGCAGTAGCCTCCCTGACGTCCCACAGGGAGTCGCTCTACCGTGGGTGACATGACCACGGAGGCCATCGGAGGCAGCGCCGGCGGGTCTGCCGTGCCGTCTTCCGTGTCGGTGGGCCCGTACCGGCTGGTCCAGCAGCTCGGTGAGGGCGGGATGGGAGTCGTCCACCTCGCCCTCGACCCCAGTGGTCGGGCCGTGGCCCTGAAGCTCCTGCGCCCGCACATCGCCCTCGACCCCGAGGCCCGCACCCGCCTCGCGCGCGAGGTCGACGTCCTCAGCCGTGTGCGCGACCCGCACGTGGCGCCCGTCCTCGACGCCGACCTCGACGGCGACCAGCCCTACATCGTCACGCGCTACGTGCCGGGTCCCTCCCTCGACGAGGTGGTCCGCGAGCACGGCCCCCTGACGGGGGCCGACCTGCACCGCCTCGGGCGCGGTCTCGCGGGGGCCCTGGACGCCATCCACGCCGCCGGCGTCATCCACCGCGACCTCAAGCCCGCGAACGTCCTGCTCCTCGACGGCGACCCGGTGGTCATCGACTTCGGGATCGCCCACGTCGCCGACGACGTGCGGATCACCCTGACCGGCCTGGTCATGGGCACGCCGGGCTACCTCAGCCCCGAGGTGGTCGAGGGTGGCGCCGTCACCGAGGCCACCGACTGGTGGGGGTGGGCGGCCACGCTGGCGTTCGCCGCCTCGGGTACGCCGCCCTTCGGCCGGGGGCCGATGGACGTCGTCCTCAACCGGGTCAGCAGGGGCGAGGCCGACCTCTCTGGTGTCGACCCGCGGCTGGCGCCGCTGCTGTATGCCGCGCTGTCGCCGCGACCGGACGAGCGCCCGCACGCGGACGAGGTCGTCGAGGCGCTCGAGCGCTATGCCTCGGGCAGGCCCGCGACGGAGGTGATGGCCGCCGTCCCCGCCACGCGGCATACCCAGGTCATCGACCAGCGCCCGACGGCGCAGCAGCGGCTCCCAGTGGGGCCGCTCGCGCTGCCCCCAGACCCTGAGCCCTGGACGCCGCCGGACTCCGGGCCCCTGGCCGCGTGGGACGAGCCCGCCGACGACGTCTCGGACTGGCAGGCCGCCTGGGAGGGCCAGCCTGGGGAGCCCGACCCGCGCATCGGGCGGCCCCAGCGGTCCGGGACCCTCCTGGCCCTGCTGTTCGCCATCGTCGCCCTTGCTGCGAACTGGCCGGTGGTGGCCCTCGGCCTGACCGTGCTCTGGTGCTGGCTGGCGCGAACCGCCGACCGCTCGGTGACCTCCCTGGTCATGCGACGGCACAGCAGGGGGCGCCGGCGCAGCGATGTGCCGCTCGCCGTGGTGGCCAGCCCGTGGCACCTCGTCGTCGCGGCGGTCGGGACGCTGGTCGGCCTGCTCCTCCCGCTGCTGATCGGCGGCTCGGCGGTCTTCAGCGCCGCGCTCGCCACGGTGGCGGTGACGGGGAGCAGCCCCGAGCCGAACTCCGCCGCTCCCATCGCGGTCGGCGCCCTCCTGGGGCTCCTCGTCGCGTGGTGGGGAGTGGGCGGGGCCGCGCTGCGCCGCGGCACCCGCAGCATCGTGCGGGGTGTCACGCCTGGGCCGCGGGCCTCGCAGGCCGTTGTCGTCGTGGCCCTCGTGGCCGCCGCCGGGCTCGGCGTCTGGTCCTACCTCCAGCACGGCACACCGGTGTGGTGGCCGTGGCAGGCTCCGACAGGGATCTGGTCGGGTCTGGGTCGATGACGCCTGACCCCGTTCAACCGTCGGGCGATACAGGACCCACCGGCCTGCCGGCGCGCAAGGCGGTACCCCGCCGTCCTCGGGTGCCACGAGGCCTGTGGCGCGGGGAGGAGCTCACCGAGTCCCTGCCGATCGTCGAGTCGCTGAGGCGCACCCCGTACCGGAACCCACGGGTGCTCCAGGCGGCGGCCGAGGAGCGCGAGGCGCGGGCCTCGCTCGACCTGGCGCTGCGCGTGGGTGAGCTCATGCTGCGCTGTGGTGCCGGCGCCCCGCAGGTGGAGTCCAGCGTCGTCGCGGTGGCGGCGGCGGCCGGGCTCGACAACCTCGAGGTCGACATCACGCTCCAGTCCCTGCTCGTCCAGTGCAGCACGGCCTCCGGCCAGCAGATCACCATGCTGCGGGTCGTGCGCTCGGCGAGCCACGACTTCGCCCGGCTCACCGCCGTGCACGAGTTCGTCGAGAACCTCGTCGCCGGCAGCTATGACCGCGAGGCGGCCGCGGCCCGGCTGCGCGAGATCCGGCGTATGCCGCGCTTCTGGCCGCGGTGGGTCGTGCACGGAGCGATGGGCGTGCTGTCGGCCGCGGTGGCCCTCATGCTGGGCGCGGGACTCGTTGCCGGCCTGGTGGCAGGGGGCTCCGCGCTGCTGGTCGACAAGACCGCGCGGTTCCTCGGGCGGCGGGGCCTGCCCGAGTTCTACCAGTGCGCGATCGGCGGCCTGATCGCCACCGTCATCGCCTGGGGGGCCTTCTCGCTGGGTGCGGCCGGGCTGCTGCCGGTCAGCTCGGCCGAGTTCGCGTTCATCGTCGCGGGCGGCATCGTCGTGCTGCTCCCTGGCCGCACCGTCGCCTCGGCCTTCGAGGACGTCATCTCCGGCTACTCCGTGACCGGCGCGGGGCGGATGTTCGGCGTGCTGCTCACGACCGCGGGAATCATCCTCGGCGTCGCGGCAGCCCTGTCCGCGACGATCAAGGTGACGGCGGCCCTGGACCTGCCGCTCGCGTCGCCGGCCATCCTCGACCTCCGGGCCACGGAGGGACCCGTCGTCGTCGGTGTCCTCGGCGCCCTCGTCGTCGGAGTGGCCGGGGCCGTGACGCTCCGGTCGCGGCGGGACCTCGTCCTGCCGACGGGGCTGCTCAGCGCGGCCGCTGTCGGCCTCGCCCTCGTGATTGCGCTGGTTCCCGGCGCCGGGGCACTGACGGGCGTGGGCCTGGCCAGCATCGTGCTGGGGCTTGTCGGGAGGCTGGTGGCGATGCGCCTCGGTGCGCCCGCCATGGTCCTCGTCGTGCCGGCGTCCTTCGCCCTGCTGCCCGGTCTGGCCATCTTCCGAGGGCTGTACGAGATGGTCACGTCGTCGTCAGCCGAGTCCGGCAGCCTCTCCCTCCAGGGCGGCATCACGACGCTGCTGGGAGCGATGGCCGTGCTGCTCGCCATCGCCACCGGGACCACCCTGGGCGAGCTGCTCGGGGCGCCGTTCGACAACCGGATCGTCCAGAAGCGCCGGGCCCGCCGCCGGTAGGCGATCGTTGCCGGCTCCGACCGGGGACTGGCACGCCGCGCTCCGGTCAGACCGTCGGTGGGACCGTCGATGACGGGCTGCGACCCCTTGTTGTGGATTCTCGCGTTCTCCGGACAGCCCGGCAGAACTCACGTACGGTCGTGACTCGGTGCCACCGCCACCCGGCGGTGACGCTGCAGGACGACAACTGCACACGGCATACCAACAGGCACACCCGCGCGCCGAACCTCGTCCGGCGGGTGTCGTGCCGGGAGATCCCCGGGCCGGACGAGGGTGGGGGAACCAATCTGGCCCGCATGCCTGCATGCGCGCCTTGGGGTGAAGCCGGTACGCCGGCCGGGCGCCTGACAGCCCGAACCCGACAGCTCACCTCTCAGGCGCACGTCAGGAGAGGATTCCACCCGAATGTTCTATGCCCCGAAGCACTCAGCTCGGAAACCCAGCCCGGTCCGCCGGCGGATGGCCGGAGTCGGTCTCGCGTCCGTCGCCACGGTCGGAGCCAGCCTCGCCGCCGCCTCCAGCTCCCAGGCCAGCACGGTCTGGGACCGCGTCGCCTCGTGCGAGAGCGGAGGGAACTGGTCGATCAACACTGGCAACGGCTACTACGGCGGACTCCAGTTCTCGTACTCGACGTGGAACGCGTTCGGCGGCCAGCGCTATGCGGCCACCGCGGACCGCGCCACGAAGGCCCAGCAGATCACGGTCGCGAAGAAGGTGCTGCAGCTGCAGGGCCCCGGCGCCTGGCCGCACTGCAGCCGCGTCGCCGGCCTGACCCGCGCCAACGGCGCCGCCGTCAGCGTGGGGTCGACCGCAGCGGCATCACGCTCCAGTGCGCGCCCGGCGCGGTCGGTGTCCCGTTCGTCGTCGACGCGGGTGGGGAAGCTCGCCGTCGACGGCATCCGTGGCCCGAAGACCAACGCCGCCATCGAGCGCTGGGTCGGTGGCTCGGTCAACGGAACCCTGACGCGCTCGGACGTCCAGCTGCTCCAGCGCAAGGTCGGCTCCGCCCCCGACGGGGTCATCGGCCCCAAGACGGTCCGGGCGCTGCAGACGAAGATCGGCGCCAAGAAGAACGGCGCCCGCCACCTCGACCGCGAGACCATCCGCGCGCTGCAGCGGTACCTCAAC
>Ga0247820_10001608_pt1 | contig 12698 bp, 9 predicted proteins | sample 13C_Glucose_Day1_2_FD_192480 | JGI IMG/M metagenome (GOLD analysis project Ga0247820, IMG submission 192480) | Soil microbial communities from agricultural site in Penn Yan, New York, United States - 13C_Glucose_Day14 | ecosystem: Environmental > Terrestrial > Soil > Agricultural land | place...
ACTGCAGCGCGGTGATCTGGTGGAAATCATGCCGCACCTCTCGACACCCGGGCTGCCGGTACACCTCATCTGGCCACGCAGCCGGCAACTGCTGCCCAAGGTCGACATCATGCTGCGCTTTCTTTCCCGGCATTTGACGCCCTTGTTCCTCGATCATAATTAATTCAATTATTTCATTACTGCCGGCGCCCAGAACTTTAAGTTATGCCGCTGGCTTTTTTGTGCCCGCCTGTTATCGCTGACTCTTCAGTCACTTTTCCCGCGCCTGCAATTGAGTGTGTGTGCTGCTCATTGCATTCTCATTTGGTTGTATTTCCAATTGTTGCCTGAAAATTGAAACAGTTTTGTCGTTTCCGCAACGGCCGGCCTGGAAACGCCTAAATTGTGGAAAAATATTCAAAAATCACTGGAATAAACAACTGAAATCAACGCCTTGATTATAAAAAAATGCACATGCTAGGATTCCTGGGAACAAATAGAACAATTCAATACTTAAACTCCATACAGCGCGTAGAGCACGTCATGAATCAAATGATTATTGTCGGCGCGGGGATAGCAGGGCTTACGCTCGCACTCTCACTGCATAAAAAAGGCTTCCGGGTAAAAGTTTACGAGTCGGCAAAAAACATTGAGCCGCTGGGCGTAGGTTTGAACCTTCAGCCCTATGCGATGAAAGTGTTTGCCGAACTTGGCTTGCTGGAAAAGTTGCAGGAAAATGCCGTCACCACCCAGGAGATGGTGTTCTTCAACCGATATGGCCAACGCCTGCACAGCCTGCCGCTGGGGCTGCGCAACGGTCACTCGGTGCCGCAGCTGTCCATCCACCGCGGGGTGCTTCAGCAGACCCTGCTGGACGCCGCCCGCCAACGCCTGGGCGCCGACTTCCTGCTGACCGGGCACACGCTGCGCGATGTCGTCCAGGATGACCAGGGTGTGATCGCCACCTTTTCCCAAGGGCCGCAGGCCCCCCTGGTCCAGGTGCATTGCAGTGCGCTGATCGGTGCGGACGGCGTGCGTTCGCAGGTCTGTCGCAGCCTGTTCGGCGAGCACCTGGCCCCGGTCGACCGGGCCGTGCACATGTGGCGCGGGGTGACGGTGGCGCCGCCGTTCCTGAGCGGTGCCAGCATGGTGCGCATCGGTGTGCCAGCACATGGCAAGCTGGTGATCTACCCCATTCGCGACCAGGTCAACGAGCGTGGCGAGCAACTGATCAACTGGGTCGCCGAACTGGACCGTGCGCTGTTCGAGCACGACCCGGAGTTCGCCCCCGACCGCCTCGAGGACCTGGCGCGCTTCTTCGCTTCGCGCAGTTTCGACTGGCTGGACATCCCGCAATTGCTCATGCGCAGCAACCAGCCGATCATCCAGACACCGATGGCCGACCGCGATCCGCTGCCACGCTGGACGGTGGGGCGCATCACCCTGATCGGCGACGCCGCGCACCCCATGGTGCCGGTGGGCTCCAACGGTGCCGGCCAGGCCATTCTCGATGCCCACTGCCTGGCAGAGGCACTGGCCAGCGGCGATTCACTGGAGCAGGCCCTGCAGCAGTACGAGGCCCAGCGCAAACCGCTGACCTCGGCCATCGTGCTCGGCGACCGCCAAGAGCTGCCCGACGCACTGATCCACGAGGCCGACCGGCGTGCCGATGGCCTGCCGTTCGCCGACTTTGACGCCTTGATGAGTTTTGCCGAAGCCCGCCGCCTGGCCTTGCCGGACTATGCCAGCGTGACCCAGACGAACACTCCACGGACTACCTGCGCCTGACCACCGCCTTGCGCGCCTCTTGAAGGGATTCAAGTGATGAACACCGACTCGTGCACCCAGTGGCAGCGTGCGCCCTTGCCCTGGCTTTCCACCGAACAATGCCACTGGCTGTTCCTGCCCGGCTCGCTGACCCTGCACCTCAAGGCGCTGGGCCAATATCGCCTCGAGCTGATCGATCAGTACCCGACCCAGGCCTGCGTCGCCGATGCCCAGGCGTTGGGCATCGCCGCCGGCACCCCGCTGTGGGTGCGCACGGTGCTGATGCGCCTTGATCAACGCCCCTGTGTGCTGGCGCGCAGCATCGCTCCGCTCGGTGCCCTCGACCAGGGTTGGGCGGTGCTTGACGGTTACGGCTCCCAGCCTCTGGGCATGATGCTGTATCAGGACCCGGACATCGTCCGAGGGCCGTTCGAATGGGGCGTGCTGGCCCTGGACGAGCCCTTGGGCAGGCTGTCGCGCTGCCTTGACGACAGCGGTCCTTGGCTGGCGCGACGCTCGCTGTTCCACCGTCACGGCGCGCCGCTGCTGATTGCCGAGTGCTTCCTGTCAGGCTTCTGGCACCACGAGGGCCGTGCCCCGTCTCCCGCTGCACGGCCCCTTGCCCGGCCTGCCGGAGCGCTGACGCAACATCTGTGAGTGCAGTGCCTTCGTCCACCCAACTTGAGAGCAGGATCCCCATGGTTTCTCTGAATCTGCAAGACGCTGTTCCTCCTTCGCGCAGCGCAACGGTGCCGTTCACTGCCGATATCGCTGAACCACGCCGTGATCCCGACTGGTCACCGGCGTCGTGGCAACAACGGGTCGCCCTGCAGCAACCCCGCTATGCCGACCGCCAGGCCATGGAGCAGGCCCTGGAGGAGCTCGCCCGGCAGCCGGCGCTGGTCATGGCCGAGGAAGTGGTCCAGCTCAAGCAGGCGCTGGCGCGAGCCCAGGAAGGCAAGCTGTTCCTGCTGCAAGGCGGCGATTGTGCCGAACGCTTCGAGGACTGCACCGGCGCGGCGATACACACGCGCCTGGAACATATGGAGCAAATGGGGCTGCTGCTGACCCATGGCCTGCGTCGCCCGATCATCCGTGTCGGGCGTCTGGCAGGCCAATATGCCAAGCCACGCTCGGCCGACAGCGAATGCATCGATGGCGTCGAACTGCCGGTGTACCGCGGCGATATCGTCAACGGGCACCGTTTCGAAGCCAGTGCGCGCGAACCCGATCCGCAGCGCATGCTGCAGGCCCATGCCCGCTCGGCACTGACCCTGAACCTGGCCCGCGCGCTAATGCGCAAAGGCTTTGCCGACCTGTACCAGCCGTCGCGCTGGGCCTTCGACTGGCTGCGCCAGAGCCCCCGGGCCGATGCCCAGGAACGCTTGCTGGGCTCCCTGCGCGAAGCCTTGCAACTGCTCGAGGCCTTGCGCCAGGAGGGTGGCGGCAGCGAGCCATCGGCGCACCTGCATATCTCCCATGAAGCCCTGCTGCTGCCCTATGAACAGGCACTGACGCACTATGTGCCGTCCCATCATGGCTGGTTCAACCTGTCGACCCACTTCCCGTGGATCGGTGTGCGTACCGCCGACCTCGAGGGGGCCCATGTCGAATACCTGCGCGGCATCGAAAACCCGATCGCGGTCAAGGTTGGTCCGGCAACCGGCAGAGACCAGTTGCTACGCCTGATCGAACGCCTCAATCCGGACGACGAACCTGGCCGTCTCACCCTGATCACCCGCATGGGCGCACAAGCCATTGGCAACGCCTTGCCTGCGCTGATCGACGCGGTGCGTCGCGAGGGACGTCGCGTGTTGTGGGTGTGTGACCCGATGCACGGCAATACCTGCAGTCTCGGCAACGGCTACAAGACCCGCTACTTCGAGCACATTCTCGCCGAGCTGGAACAGGCCGCCGAGTTGCATGCCGCCCACGGCAGTCACCTGGGTGGCGTGCATCTGGAGATGTCCGGCGAAGCCGTCACCGAATGCCTGGGCGGCGCGGGCAACCTCACCGAAGCCGACCTGCCGCGCAACTACCGTAGCAGCGTGGATCCACGCCTGAATCGTGAGCAATCGCTGGAACTGGCCCTGCGCCTGGCACAGAAGTTCGCTTGACCACGCCCCTGAAGCCTGTCGCGTGCGGGCAGTGCCCACACGTTCAAGGAAGAGACCATGATTGAAACCGAAGTCCTCGTCATCGGCAGCGGCCCGGCCGGCGCCTCGGCCGCGCTGTTTCTCGCCCGCCACGGTATCCAGACCCTGGTGGTGACCAAATACCCCTGGCTGGCCGATACCCCACGCGCGCACATCATGAACCAGCGCACCATGGAGATCCTCGACGACGCCGGAGTGGTCGAGGAAGCACTGCGCGATGCCGTGCCCAATCACCTGATCGGTGACAGCATCCTCTGCGAGTCGCTGACCGGCCGCGAGATCGGACGCATCCGCTCCTGGGGCGCGGCCCCCGAGCGTCTGTCGGAATACCGCCTCACCAGCCCCCACGAAATCTGCGATATCCCGCAGAATTTCCTGGAGCCGGTGCTGGTGGCCAACGCGGTCAAGGCCGGGGCGAAAATCCGTTTCAGCAGCGAGTTCCTCTCGCTTGAGCAGGACGAGGAGGGCGTCACGGCCCAGGTGCTCGACCACCTGACCGGCGAGCAGTTCGCCATTCGCGCCAAGTACCTGATCGGTGCCGATGGCGGCCGCAGTCGTGTGGCCGAAGCCATCGGGCTACCGATGTCCGGCGAGATGGGCCTGGCCGGCAGCATCAACATCCTGTTCAAGGCCGACCTCAGCCGCTACGTCGCCCACCGCCCCAGCGCCCTTTTCTGGATGCTCAACCCGGAAGCCCGTATCGGCGGGCTGGGGGTCGGCCTGCTGCGCATGGTGCGCCCGTGGAATGAATGGCTGTGCGTCTGGAGCTACGACATCAACCAGCCGGCCCCGCGCCTGGGCAATGCCGAAGCGGCGGACATCATTCGCAAGGTCCTGGGGACCGACGATGTCGAGCCGGACATCAGCTCGATTTCCACCTGGACCGTCAACCGCGCCTATGCCACCGAGTACGCCAGCGGGCGGGTGTTCTGTGCCGGCGACTCGGTGCACCGGCATCCACCGAACAACGGCCTGGGCTCGAACACCTCGATCCAGGACGCCTACAACCTGGCCTGGAAGCTTGCTTACGTGCTCAAGGGCATCGCCGCTCCACGCCTGCTTCACAGCTACAGTGATGAGCGTGCGCCGATCGGCCGCCAGATCGTCACCCGGGCGATCCGCAGCATCGGTCAGACCCGTGAGCTGCTGGCGGTGCTCGAGCCGGACGGCCAGCAGGGGCAGTTGGACTTGCAGGCGGTATTCGCTGACGACGTCGGCGGTGCTCAGGTCCGTGAGCGGCTGGCCCAGGCCATCTGGCAGAAGAACTACGAGTTCAACTGTCTCGGCGTCGAAAGCAATCTGCGTTATCGCTCCGCCGCCATCCTCGAAGCGGCCGACGCGCCGCCCGAACCGCTCGACGAGCTGGCGGGCGCCTACCATTCGCAGGTGGTCGCCGGCGCACGCTTCCCCCATGCCTGGGTGACGCGTCGGGGCGAGCGCGTGTCGACCCTGGCCCTGCTGGGCAAGGGCCGCTTCACCCTGATTGCCGGCAGTCAGGCAGGTGCCTGGGTCGAGGCGGCGGGCGAGCTGGCCCGAGCGCGCGGCATACCCCTGCACGGGCTGCGCCTGAGCGCAGCCGACGGCTTCGACGATATCTACTTCGACCTGCGTAACCGCGTGGGCTTCACCGACACCGACCTGGCCCTGGTCCGCCCGGACGGCCATGTCGCCTGGGCCGCCAAGGCCGAAGGGACGCCGCGCCAGGTACTGGCGCAGGTGCTCGAGCAACTCCTGCCCACGGCGCGCACCCACAGCACTCACGAACACCTGCACAAGGAGCTTGCATGAAACTGTTCAGTCAACCCCGCCTGGCCGTCGTCTCCGGATCGAGCAAAGGCATCGGCCTGGCCATTGCCGAGGCACTGTATGCCGAAGGCGTCAACGTGATCATCAATGGCCGTGACGCCGATGCCGTGCATACCGCCATTGCCGGCCTTCGCCAACGCGTCGGCGAGCACCAGGCCGAACTGATCCCGTTCGTTGCGGACCTCAGTCGTGCCGATGCGGTGCAGCGCCTGCACCAGGCGCATCCTCAGGTCGACATCGTGGTCAACAACCTGGGGGTGTACGGAGCCGCCGAGTTCGACGAGATCAGCGACGAGCAATGGCAGGAGATCTTCGACATCAACGTGCTAAGCGGAGTGCGTCTGTCGCGTCAGTACCTGGCCGGCATGAAGCAGCGCAACTGGGGGCGGATCGTGTTCATCAGCAGTGAAAGCGCCATCCAGATTCCCAGGGAAATGATCCACTATGGCATGACCAAGACCGCCCAGCTGGCCATTGCCCGCGGCCTGGCCGAGACCTGCGCCGCCACCGGTGTCACGGTCAACTCCGTGCTGCCCGGACCGACCCTGACCGACGGTGTGCGCGATTTCGTCCAGGGCCTGGGCGGCGGCAACCTGGAAGCCTTCACCGAGGAATACTTCCGCACCCTGCGCCCCAGCTCGCTGATCCAGCGCTTCCAGGAGCCGGCCGAGATCGGCTCGGCGGTGGCCTTCGTCTGCAGCGAGCAGGCCGCCTCGATCAATGGATCCGCCCTGCGCGTGGACGGTGGTGTGGTACGCGCCTGCTTCTGATCGCGCTCCCGTCGCAGCTCTCGAATCAAGGAACAACCCGCATGTCCAAGAATGCTTCGCGTATTTCCCGGCGCTCGCTGCTCAAGGCCAGCGCCGCCGGTGCCGCCGTCTCCTCCCTGGGCATGGCCGCCAGCGCCCGGGCGGCCACGCCACAATCCCCGCAGTGGCACGAGGAGTTCGATGTCATCGTCGTCGGCAGTGGTGCCGCCGGTGTCAGCGCCGCACTGTTTGCCCATGAGGCCGGTGCCAAGGTCGTGGTGCTGGAGAAAGCTCCGTTCTTCGGTGGCACCTCGGCCAAGTCGGGCGGCGCCTACTGGATTCCCGACAACTTCCACATGAAGGCCAAGGGACTTGCGGACAGCGAGGCCGCCTGCCTGGCCTACATGGCCCGCTACAGCTACCCCCAGCTGTTCAACCCGGATCACCCCACCCTGGGCATCCCGCAAGCCACGTATGAGCTGATGCGCACCTTCTATCGCGAAGCGTCGCCGACCATCGACAAGCTCGCGCAGATGAATGCGCTGCAGTCGATGCGTTACTCGATCTTCCCGGACGATGTGCCTGACCAGCCCGACTACGGTGACGTCATCGCCGGCTCGGTTGGCCTGCGCGGCCGGGCGCTGGGGCCGAAGCAGCCGGACAACAGTCTCGGCCTGGGAGCGGAGCTCATGCGCCAACTGCGTGGCGCGCTCGACAGCCGCGCAATCCCGGTGCGCCTGGCCAGCAGCGCCGAACGCCTGCTGACCAACGTCCGTGGCGAAGTCATTGGCCTGCAGGTGTCCACCCTGGACGACAACGACGAGCCACGCCAGGTGCTGCTGCGTGCGCGCCGAGGGGTCGTCTTCGGTACGGGCGGCTATACCGCCAACCGCCAGTTGCGCGCCCAGTATCAGGTCAACCCGGTGTTCGGTGGCTGCGGCATCCCCACCTGCACGGGCGATTTCATCCGCATCGGCGGTGCCATCGGTGCACAGCTGGGCAACATGGGTGGCGCCTGGCGTGCCCAGACCCTGCTCGAGGAAGCCATCGCCTTCCCCAGCGTACCTCGGGAAATCTGGGTACCGCCAGGCGACAGCATGATCCTGGTCAACCGCTACGGGCGTCGCGTGGTCAACGAGAAGCGCAACTACCATGACCGCTCGAAGGTTCATTTCACCTGGGACCCGAGCACCGCCAGCTATCCCAACCTGCTGATGTTCATGGTCTACGACCAGCGCACGGCCGACCTGTTTGCCGGTCATCCCCCCATTCCGGCGCCGGGTACCACCGAGCGTTATGTGCTGCGCGGCGAGACTTTCGCCGAGCTGGCCAAGGCCCTCGATGAACGCCTGGCCTCGCTGGCCAGTCACACTGGTGGCTTGCGCCTGGACCCGGGCTTCGCCACGCAGATGAAGGAGACCTTGGCGCGTTTCAACCGCTTCGCCGAGAGCGGCAGCGACGAGGACCACCAGCGCGGCAAGTTCGCCTACGACCGCGACTACATGTATTTCTACCCCAGCCCCCCGCGCAAGGACCCGCGCCACCCGGCCAACGAAAAGGAAAACTTCACCATGTTTCCGCTGGCGGGCAAGGGGCCGTACTACGCGATCATCATGTGCCCGGTGACGCTGGATACCAATGGCGGTCCGGTAATCGACAGCCATGGCCGTGTGCTCGGCTACGATGACCAGCCCATCCCTGGCCTGTATGGTGCCGGCAACTGCATCGCCAGCCCCGCCCACGATACCTACTGGGCGGCGGGGGCGACCCTTGGCACGGCCATGACGTTCGGTCGCCTGGCCGGCGACCACGCGGCCCGCGAACCGATCAGGGAGGCATGAATGGACGGCATCGGCGTTTGCGCGCGGCGTTGGCGCGTGGCATGGCTGTGTGCACTGGTGACGTCTGCCTCGCCGGTGCTGGCCGACGAGGTGCCGAGTTTCAGGAAGACTATCCAGCCCATGCTCGACACCTATTGCGTGTCTTGCCATCTGCAGGGTTCGGCCCCGGAAGATCTGGTGTTGCAGCGCGGTAGCGCCTATCGGCAGCTGGTGGGCATCGCTTCGGTACAAAGCACGCTCAAGCGTGTCGTGCCCGGCGATCCGCAGGCCAGCTATCTGCTGCACAAACTCACAGGCGACCAGTTGTCGGTGGGGGGCAAGGGTGTGGCGATGCCTTTCGGCCAGGCGCAAGCCGACACCCAGCTGATCCAGGCCGTGCAGGCCTGGATCGCCAGTGGCGCACCGAACAACTGAGAGCGCTGGCGCTCATGGACAGCCTGGGCGTGCCTCATCGCGGGGCCAGCCCAGGCTGCTGGCATCATGAGCGCATGGGCGGCAGTTCGCGTTCGAAAGGCAGATCCGGGCCTGCCCGTGAGCAGGTGATCGCGGCGGCACGGATCGCGTAGGCGAGGATTGCATCAATGGTTTCATGGGGGAGCTTCGCCACACCGGCCGGGCTGTCTGCACCGAGGCGAGCCAGGTGGGCGAGCACGGCGGCTTGGAAGGTGTCACCGGCGCCAACGGTGTCGTGTACCGGCAATGAGGTATCCGCCGGGCGCTGCCATGAACCCTGTGCGCAATGCACACTGGCACCGTCAGCACCGTGAGTGACAAAAACCAACCGGCAGCGTTCGTTAAGCCAGCCTCGCGCCACATCACGAGTCTCCCGCCCCGGATAGAGCAAGGCGATGTCTTCCTCACTGGCCTTGATCACATGCGCATGGCCGGCAAAAGCCTCCACCTGCCGCCGCCACAGCGCTACATCCGGCTGCGGATCAAGCCGCACATTCGGATCCAGGCTGATCAGCCGCCGGTCCCGCTCGCGCTCTACCAGCGTCATCAGGGTATCGGCCACGGGCTTCACCACCAGGGTGTAGGAGCCCACATGCAACCCCCGCACACGCTCATCCAGCTCCGGCAGATGCGCCAGGGTCACCTGCCGGTCCGCACACCCTTCACCGCGAAACTGATACTGCGCCGAGCCATTGGCATCCAGCCCGACCATGGCCAGGGTGGTCGGCACATCGCTGGTCACCACGTAGCGGCAGTCCACCCGTTCCTCGTCCAGCACCCGGCGTAGCCGGGCACCGAGGTAGTCGCTGGACAACCCGCCAAACAACGCCGACGCCACGCCCAACCGGCGCAGGCCGACGGCCACGTTGAACGGCGATCCGCCGGCAATCGCGGTAAACCCCAGCTCGCTGCTGCGGCTGCTGTTTTCCACGCTGAAGACATCGAACAGGGCCTCGCCACACACCAGGTACATGCAGTTCTCCAGAACGAAAGATTAGGGAAGGATACCCGCACTCAGCGCGCAGGCAGTTGCTCCCGGTAGCGTTGATAGGCGACCTCGTACTCGGCCTGTTGCGCCGGGCGGGGCAGGGTTCGGGTGCTTTCGTCGAGGGCGACGCAGCGTTTGCACAGGGTTTCCAGGCTGTCGCCCTGGCCCAGTTGGCGACCGAGGCTCCAGGCGGCCTGGATCGCGGCGCCCAGAGCGGCGGCTTCGGTCTGTTGGGGGCATACCACCGGCAGGCCGAGCAGGTCGGCCAGTGTCTGGCGCCACAGCTGGCTTTTCGCCGCGCCGCCGACCAGGCGGATTTCGCTGTCTTGCAGGCCGCTGGTACGTAGCAGGTCGAGGCCGTAACGCAGGCTGAAGCAGGTGCCTTCGAGCACGGCGCGGCAGAGGTTGGCGCGGGTCAGGTTGGCGCTGGTCATGCCGTGCAGGCTGGCCGTTGCTTCGGGCAAGGCGGGCACGCGCTCGCCGTCGAAGAAGGGCAGCATCAGCAGGCCGTCGGCGCCGATCGGGGCTTGGGTGGCGAGGGCGGTGAAACGGTCGAGGTCGAGCTCCAGCAGGTCGCGCACCAGGGCGCAGGCGCTGGTGAGGTTCATGGTGCAGATCAACGGCAGCCAGCCGCCGCTGGAGGCGCAGAAGGTCGCGACTTCGCCCTGGGCGCTGACGTGGGGCTGGTCGGCGTAGGCGGCCAGGGTGCCGGAGGTGCCGAGGCTCAGGGTGATCATGCCGGGGGCGATATTGCCGGTGCCGATGGCGCCGAGCATGTTGTCGCCGCCGCCCGTGGCCACCCAGGTCTGTGGGCTCAGGCCGAGTGCAGTGGCGATCTGTTCGCGCAGGGTGCCGATGCAATCGCCGGATTCGACCAACTCAGGCAGCGCCGCCAAAAGACGCTCGCCCGGCTCGATGTGCTGAAGGACATCGGGCGCCCAGGTCCGTCGGCGCACATCGTAGTAGCCGGTGCCGGAGGCGTCGCCGGGCTCCGTGCAGGCACGACCGGTCAGCCAGTAGTTCAGGTAGTCGTGGGGCAGCAGGACATGGGCGAGGCGGGCGAACAGGGCGGGGTGATGACGCTTGGTCCACAGCAACTTGGACACGGTGTAACCCGGCGCGATCACCAGACCGAGGTGTTCGAGCGAGCCTTGGGCGCCGCCGAGGGCATCGAGCAGTGCCTGGTTCTCGGGCGCGCTCTCGGTGTCGCACCAGAGCTTGGCTGGGCGCAGCACCTGGCCTTGGGCGTCGAGCATCACCAGGCCGTGCTGCTGGCCGGACACGGCCAGTGCGCGGATCGCCTGGCCATCCACACCGGCTTCTCGCAAGGCAGCGGACACCGCCGCACGCAGGGCCTCCAGCCAGTCGGCGGGGGCCTGCTCGCGCCTGCCATCGCGGCCTTGGGGCGGCGCATGGGCGGCGCTGCCCAGGCCGAGCACCTGGCCGTTGCCGGCGTCCAGCGCCAGGACCTTGGTGCCCTGGGTGCCGCAGTCGATGCCGAGGAACAATCCGTCCATTTCGAAACACTCCGTATCAGTCACCGAGGACCTGGCGCAGGGTTTCACCCACGCCGACTTCGCGCAAGCTGTCGTACAGGCGCTCGAAGGCGCTGACAAAAGCCTTGGACGCAGGGATGGCGCTACCGAAGATCGCCTCGTCGCCCAGTACCCGGGCGGCCAGGCCGTCGCGCTGCACCACCCGGGCCTGGCAGTCGGCGGCGCGGGGGTCGGGGATGCTGTAGCGGTTGCCGTGCTCGTCTTCGCCGCGCAGGTACAGGGCCCAGGCGGCCACCACCAGGGCCACGCGCTCCAGCGGCTTGCCGTCGGCGATCAGGCGGTTGGCGGTGGGCACGATGAACTTGGGGAACTTCGACGAGCCGTCGGAGCACACGCGCTCCAGCTGGTCGGCGATGGCGCGGTTGGCGAAGCGTTCGCCGAGGCTTTGCTTGTAGCGCTCAAGATCAATGCCGGGCACCGGGGCCAGTTGCGGGGTTACGTCCTGGTCCATGAAGGTGCGCATGTAGCGGCGCAGCAGCGGGTCGGCGAGGGTTTCGTGGACGAAACGGTAGCCTTGCAGGAAGCCCAGGTAGGTGAGGGCCAGGTGGCTGCCATTGAGCAGCTTGATCTTCATCTCTTCATAGGGGGTGACGTCGCGGGTGAACTGCACGCCGACCTTTTCCCAGGCCGGGCGACCGGCGACGAAGTTATCTTCCACCACCCATTGCAGAAAAGGCTCGCACACCACCGGCCAGGCATCGTCGACGCCGTGGCGCTCGCGCAGTTGCTGGCAGTGGGCGGGGCTGGTCATCGGGGTGATGCGGTCGACCATGGCGTTGGGGAAGCTGACGTGGCTGGCGATCCAGTCGGCCAGGTCGGGGTCGAGGCGCTGGGCGAAGGCCAACAGGGCCTTGCGGGCGACGTCGCCGTTGTGCGGGAGGTTGTCGCAGGACATTACGGTGAACGGGCCGGTGCCAGATTCGCGGCGGCGGCGCAGGGCTTCGCAGAGGTAGCCGAACACGCTTTGCGGGGATTGCGGGTTGGCCAGGTCGTGCTGGATCTGTGGCAGGTCGGCGCGGAACTCGCCGGTGCTGTCGTCGATGCAGTAGCCGCCTTCGGTGATGGTCAGCGAGACGATGCGGATGCCGGGTTCGGCCAGTTTGGCGAGCAGCGGTTCGGCGCCGTCCTCGGCCAGCAGCATGCCGTTGATGGCGGCGATTGCGCGTACCTTGGTGTCGGGCTGGTCGCCCAGTTCGAACAGGGTGTAGAGGTGGTCCTGGCCGGCCAGGGCGTCGCGCATGGCGCGGTCTTCACTGCGCAAACCGACGCCGCAGATGGCCCAGTCGAGGCCTTCGCCGCAGTTCATCAGGGCGTCGGTGTAGGCGGCCTGGTGGGCGCGGTGGAAGCCGCCGACGCCGATGTGGGCGATGCCCTGGCGTAGTTGGGTTGGGTCGTAGCTGGGG
>Ga0247820_10001609_pt1 | contig 12691 bp, 11 predicted proteins | sample 13C_Glucose_Day1_2_FD_192480 | JGI IMG/M metagenome (GOLD analysis project Ga0247820, IMG submission 192480) | Soil microbial communities from agricultural site in Penn Yan, New York, United States - 13C_Glucose_Day14 | ecosystem: Environmental > Terrestrial > Soil > Agricultural land | place...
GAACGGAGTGGCCAGGCACGCCGACACGGTGCTGCCCATGGTGCGGGTGACGCGGTACGGGCCGACGCGCTTGACGCCTTTTTCGCGCAGGGTGTCCAGGGCTTCCATCTGGTTCAGGGTGGAAGCGCCGCCGGAGCCGGCAACCAGGCCGGTACGCGGGTTGGAAACCTGCTCTTCGGTCAGGCCCGAGTCCTTGATCGCGTCCTGCATCGCCAGGTAGGCGTAGGCCGCGGCGTGGCCGACGAAGCGATAGACCTTGCGGTCGATCAGCTCTTCGAGGTTGAGGTCGATGGAACCGGAAACCTGGCTACGCAGCCCCATTTCCTTGTATTCCGGGTTGTAACGGATACCCGGACGGCTGTTGCGCAGGTTTTCGGTGACGGTAGCTTTGTCATTGCCCAGGCACGATACGATGCCCAGACCAGTGATCACGACGCGGCGCATGCGAATAACCCTTAGAAATTGTCAGTGGAGGTGAACACGCCGACCCGCAGGCCTTCGGCGGTGTAGATCTCGCGACCGTCGACGCTGACCGAGCCATCGGCGATGGCCATGTTCAGCTTGCCCTTCAGGACGCGCTTGATATGAATGTTGTAGGTGACTTTCTTGGCGGTAGGCAACACCTGGCCGAAGAATTTCACCTCGCCCGAACCCAGGGCGCGACCACGGCCCGGCAGGCCCTGCCAGCCGAGGAAGAAACCGACCAGCTGCCACATGGCGTCCAGGCCCAGGCAGCCCGGCATCACCGGATCGCCTTCGAAGTGGCAGGCGAAGAACCACAGGTCCGGATTGATATCCAGCTCGGCGACCAATTCACCTTTGCCGAACTTGCCGCCTTCCTCGCTGATATGGGTGATGCGATCGACCATCAGCATGTTCGGGGCGGGCAGTTGCGCATTACCGGGGCCGAACAGCTCACCGCGACTGCAGCGCAGCAGGTCTTCCCGAGTAAAGGCGTGTTGTTTGGTCATGCGAGCTCCTCAATAACCCCCTGCGGCAGGGGATGAATCTTCCCGGCCGGCCCAAAGCGCTTGGCATTCGAGGCGGCAGCCTACAGGTAGACTATTGCGTTGTGGTGAAAGTCACAGCGCACCTGGCAAAAGAAGTACAGGTGTGCACTGAAATGTTATTTTCCGGCCCTGAGGCGGTCCTGTCCAGTCCTTAAGACTGCCGCACTTTAGCATTTATCGCCAGTCGCGGCTGTCCGACCCGGCAACCAGCGCTGCAGGATGCGCTGCAGATCCGTGCGTTTGAACGGCTTGCTCAGGTAATCGTTCATTCCGGCGGCCAGGCAGCGTTCGCGGTCGCCCTGCAGCGCGCTGGCGGTCAGGGCGATGATCGGCAGGCCCTCGGTGCGCGGCAACTGGCGGATGCGCCGGGTCGCCTCGTAGCCGTCGACATTCGGCAGGCGGCAATCCATCAGCACGGCGGCAAAGCGTTGCTGGCCGACCAGGTCGACCGCCTGGGCACCGTCCATGGCCAGGCTCACCTCGAAGCCAAGGCTGCGCAGCATCGCCTCGATGACGCTCTGGTTGACCGGGTTGTCTTCCACCAGCAGGACTCGCCCGCTGCCTTCGCCCATCGTGCTGGCCTGGGGCGTCGCGCCGGGCAAGGTGGCAGGAGCGCTGGCCAGGGCCAGCGGCATTTCCAGGGTGAAGGTCGAGCCCAGCCCCTCGCGGCTCTCGCCGCGTAACTGGCCGCCCATGCGCTCGGCCAGGGTGCGGGCGATCGACAGGCCCAGGCCGGTGCCGCCGTAGCGCCGGGAAATGGTGTTGTCGGCCTGCTGGAAGGCCACGAACATCATCTCCAGGCGGTTGTTGTCGATGCCGATGCCGGTGTCGCGTACGGTGCAAGTCAGCCAGATCAGCTGGCGGTCGAGCACCTGCCAGCGGGCCTCGATGGCCACCTCGCCGCGCTCGGTGAACTTCAGCGCATTGCCTACCAGGTTCAGCAGGATCTGGCGGATGCGCGTCGGATCACCCACCACCTGCAGCGAGTTCATGCCCGCTGGCAGCTGCAGTCGCAGGTCCAGGTTGCGCTGCTGGGCGCTGTGCTGGAACGACAGCACGCTGCTGGTGATCAGCTCGCCGAGGTTGAAGTCGATATGTTCCAGCTCCAGGGTGGTGCGCTCGATCCGTGAGAAATCGAGGATGTCGTTGATCACCTTGAGCAGGTGGCCGGTGGATTCGCTGGCCACCGCTGTGTAGTCGGCCTGCTCGCTGGTCAGCTCGGTGGTCTCCAGCAGTTGCAGCATGCCCAGCACGCCGTTCATGGGCGTGCGCAGTTCGTGGCTCATCATCGCCAGGAAGTCCGACTTGGCGCGGTTGGCCTGCTCGGCTTCCTCGCGGGCCTGGATCAGCTGGCCCATGGCCTGTTGCTGTTCATGGGCGGCCTGGTCGAGGGCGCTGGCCAGGTTGTTGATGTGCCGGGCCAGGTGGCCCAGCTCGCTGTCGTCGACCACCGGCAGCGGCGCGTTGAAGTCGCCCTGCTGGATCGCCCGGACCGCGTGGCCCATGTCACTGATCGGCTTGGACAGGCTGGTGGCCAGGCGCCGGGCCAGCAGGAAGGTGAACAGCAGGGCGAACAGGGCGAGGATCGCGGCCTTGATCACGATCTCCTGCTGGCGCTGACTGAAGGCGTCGTCGGACATGCCGACGATTACTCGACCCAGATAGTCGTCGCCAATGTTCGGCGCTGGCGCCTTGCCCTGCAGGAAGTCATTGTCCAGGCGGATCTGCTGCAGGCGGATCGGAGCCTGGAACACCTCGACGCGTTGGGCGCGGCTGTGGCTTTCGTCGGGTTGCTCGACGTACACCAGGATATGGTTGCGGCTGTCCTGCACCTCGAGGAAACGCACGTGGGGAATGCTCAGAGTGGCGCGCATCAGGCTCTCGAGCACTTCATTGTTGCCCGAGATCACGCCGTACTCCGAGGCCGGCGCCAGCTGGTTGGCGATCAGTTGCCCGGTGTGGTTGAGTTCCTGGCGCAGGTCCTGGATCCGCACGAAGGTGAAGAAGCTGATCAGCAGCAGGGTCAGCAACAGGGCCGGGCCCAGGCTGATGATCTGGGTGCGGGTGTGGATGTCCCAGCTCAGGCGCTTGCTCATGGGGTGGAGGTTCCTTCGGCAAGGGCCAGGGCGGCGGCGACCGGGTCGATCGCCTCCAGGCCCAGGGCGCGGGCCACCTGCTGGTTGCCGCTGACACCGAAGTGCGCGGGGTAGAGGCTGCGCGGCCAGCGGGCCGGTGGCAGGTCGAGCAGTTGCCCGAGCACCGCCAGCCAGTCGTCCTGGTCGCTATAGGTGCTGGCCAGGGCGCCGGCGCGGACGAATCCGACGTTCGGCCCGATCAGCGCCATCTGCCGGCCATAGCTGCTGAGCAGCACGTTCTTGGCCGACTTGGAGTTGTACAGGTCGGGATCGTCCAGGCCGAGCAGTACGTCGCTGTTGCCCAGCAGGTCTTGCAGGGGACGGCTGTCGCGCAAATCGGGCCAGTCCTGGGCGACGATTTCCAGGCCCAGTGCACTGGCGGCCTGGCGCAACTCGTCGAGCAGGAAACGGCTGTGTTCGCCATAGAGCACGCCGATACGCCGCGCCTGCGGCAACAGGTAGCGGGCCAGGCGCAGCTGCCGGGCCAGGGGCGGATCGCTCCACAGCAGGGTCAGGTAGGCAGGGCGCGAGGTGCCCAGGCGCTGTTCGATCTGGACCCGGCTGACCCGCAACGCCAGCGCCGCCGGCCCTACGGATTCAGCCAGGCGCCACTCCAGGGCCGAGGTGTCGAGGAGGATCAGGCGGGTGTCGGCCTTGAGCTTGGCCGGGCTTGGCAGCTGCTCGACGGTCTGGAACCGCACCTGGTCGTTGGGACGACGTTTTTCCAGGGCCGTGACGAAGCTGCGGATGCCGGGCTGGTCCTCGGCGCCGACCAGCAGGATTTCGCTGGCGGACAGCGATCCCAGGGGCCAGAGGCACAGCAGCAACAGGCGCAGCAGACGGACCATCAGAATTCCAGCTCCGCACTGACGTTCAGGCGGTGGCGGCTGTCGTAACGGTTCTGTTCCAGGGTGATCGGCTCGTCATCCAGGCGCTGCTGCCACAGCGCGGCCAGCTCCAGGTTGCTGCCTTGCACTTTGAAACGCTTGGCCAGGCGCAGGTCGACCCGTTCGTAACGGTAACCATTGAGGGCGTCGTCACCGTAGTAGAAGAGGGCGCTGGACCAGCCTTCGCCCCAATCGCGCAGCCAGCCGGCCGAACCGCTGTTGCGGGCGCTCAGGCGCCGGTCGTTGGGGTTGCTGGCCCAGGCGTCGACGTAGGCGTAGGTCAGACGCAGGCGGTCGCGCTGGGTGGCGTGCCAGTCGAACTGCGCCTCGCTGCCGCTGAAGCGGGCCTTGTTGGCGTTGCTGGCGATGTACTGGTTGTTCTTCAACGGTTCGCTGATCATCCCGGTGATCTCGTCGTAGAACAGTTTCACGTCCATGCTCAGGTCGAGGTCGGTGAAGTAGCCGTTGTAGCCAAGCTCACGCGAGCGCATGCGCTCCTGGTCGAGGTTGCCCGGGCCGCGGGTCTTGACGAAATATTCGCCGTTCTGCAGGCCGTAGCGGTTGGGCGTGAGGTTCTTGACGGTGTAGCTCCAGTTGACATTGTTCTCGAACATGTCCGGCGAACGGATCGCCTCGGAATACACCGCGCGCAGGCCATGGCGCGGGGTGATCAGGTAGTTCACCGCCACCCGCGGGGTGAGCGAGTTGCCCGACAGCTGCGAGTGCTCGTGCATCGCCCCGCCCTGGACGATCCAGTGCTCGTCGATGCGCCACTCGAGCTGGCCGAACAGGCGCCAGGTCTGGTCGTCGATGCTGCCGTTGAAGTAGGTCTGCGAGTCGGCCTTGTCGTAGCGGTAGTTCATGCCGGTGACCAGGCGCAGGCTGTCGGTCAGGCTCAGGGTGTCCTGGATTTCCAGGTCGTAGCGGGTCTCGCGGGTGCTTTGGTCGACGTCGCCGCAGATCGTGTTGCGGCCACCGTTGGCCCATTGGTCTTGTACCTGGCCCATCAACGAACCGAGCTCGGGGTTGCTGGTGGTGGGCAGGTTGCCGGTAAACAGATTGCGCGCGACCTTCTCGGCGAAGTTCGGGTCGAGCTGCCACAGGCGGGTCAGCTCCGGGCTGAAGGCGATCGCCGCATCGCAGGCGCGCCACACCTGCTGGCGGTCGAAGTGCTGGGCCGAGCCCTGCACATACAGGCTGTGCTCGGGGTTCAGGTCGAGGTTCCAGCGCACCGAGCCTGCGTAGTCCTTGGCGTTGACGTCGGCGTTGTCGCCGGCCCGGTAGTTGCCGAACACCGGCTGGTAGGTATAGGGCCGCTGGTTGCTGCCTTCCTTGGCCGCCAGTTGCCATTCCAGGGTCTGGTTCGGCGCCAGGGTGTGGCTGGCGTTGAGGTTGACGCGGTTGAGCCGGCGGCTGTCGCGGTAATCGCGACCGAACTGGTCGTGGTCGAAGCCATCGTCCTGCTGGCCGGAGAGCGACAGGCGCAGGTCGCCGCTGTCCCAGCCAAAGCCCTGGCTCGCGTAGTAATCGTTGATGCCATCCTGGCCACGGGTCAGCTTGACCCGCGAGCCGTGGCTGTCGGCCGGGTTGCGGGTGAGGATGTTGACCACCGCCATCAGCGCGTTGGCGCCGTAGCTGACGGTGTTGGGGCCGCGGAACACCTCGATGCGCTCGATGTCCTCGATCGCCACCGGGATATCGCTCCAGTCCACCGTGGCCAGGCCTGCGCGGTACACCGATCGACCGTCGATCAGCACCTGCATGCGCCGGGCGTCGCTGACGTTGCTGCCGTGGTAGTTGACCGTCGGCTGGTTGCCGGCGCCGTAGCCGATCATCATCCCTGGCACCAGGCGCAGCAGTTCGGGGATGTCGCGAGCGCCGCTGGCGCGGATCAGCGCGTTGTCGAGCACAGTCATGCTGCCCGGGACCGCCGCCGGGGATTGTTTCAGGCGCGTGGCGGTCAGAACCTGTGGCAGGTCCTGGTTGTCGATGAACAGGTCGTCGGCCACGGCCGGGCCGCCCAGCAGGGCAGTCAGCAACAGCAGGCGAGGGTACGGAGGCGTGCCAGGGAACACGAAACGGCCTTGTTTCACAAATGAATCAGGCATGTTAACCGACCCTACGGCTTTTGCCAGTGATCGGCGGATGGCCTATTGCCGCATCGCACCACCTGAACTTTCTCTTGATTGTGTCCGGGTGAGTGGGAGCGGGCTTGCCCCGCGATGCATACGCACTGGTTCTGTCGCAACGGCACCGTATAATGCCTCGGTCGCCACTTACTTTTATTGGTTAACGGATTGGATATGACTGAACAGCAACCTGTTGCGGTTCTTGGAGGCGGCAGCTTCGGCACCGCCGTGGCGAACCTCTTGGCCGAAAACGGCCATCCGGTGCGGCAGTGGATGCGCGACCCGGCGCAGGCCGAGGCGATGCGCGTCGATCGCGAGAATCCGCGCTACCTCAAGGGCATTCGCCTGCACGACGGCGTCGAGCCGGTCAACGACCTGCTCGCCACCTTGCAGGGCAGCGCGTTGATCTTCGTTGCCTTGCCCTCCAGCGCCTTGCGCAGTGTGCTCGCGCCCCATGCCGAACTGCTGCGTGGCAAGGGCCTGGTCAGCCTGACCAAGGGCATCGAGGCGCACACCTTCAAGCTGATGAGCCAGATCCTCGAAGAGATCGCCCCCCAGGCGCGCATCGGCGTGCTGTCGGGCCCTAACCTTGCCCGCGAGATCGCCGAGCATGCGCTGACCGCCACCGTGGTCGCCAGCGAGGACGAGGCGCTGTGCCAGCAGGTGCAGGCCGTGCTGCATGGCCGTACCTTCCGCGTCTACGCCAGTGCCGACCGTTTCGGCGTCGAACTGGGCGGCGCGCTGAAGAACGTGTACGCCATCATCGCCGGCATGGCCGTGGCCCTGGGGATGGGTGAGAACACCAAGAGCATGCTGATCACCCGCGCCCTGGCCGAGATGACCCGCTTTGCCGTGAGCCAGGGCGCCAACCCCATGACCTTCCTGGGGCTGGCCGGGGTCGGCGACCTGATCGTCACCTGCTCCTCGCCCAAGAGCCGCAACTACCAGGTCGGCCACGCCCTTGGCCAGGGCCTGAGCCTGGAGCAGGCGGTCAGCCGCCTGGGCGAAGTGGCCGAGGGCGTCAACACGCTCAAGGTGCTCAAGGCCAAGGCCCAGGAAGTGGGCGTGTACATGCCGCTGGTGGCGGGCCTGCACGCGATCCTGTTTGAAGGGCGCACGCTCAACCAGGTGATCGAGCACCTGATGCGTGCCGAACCCAAGACCGATGTCGATTTCATTTCCACCAGCGGTTTCAACTGAAGGAGCGACCCATGAACGATACTCCCGAGCGCGCCCAGCGCGAGTCGATCATCCTGCGGGTGCTGTGGATGCTGGTATTCCTGGTGGCCTGGCAACTGGCCGAGCTGCTGCTTGGCGGCCTGGTGCTGGTGCAACTGATCTACCGGCTGATCTACGGCGCGCCCAGCGCCAGCCTGATGAACTTCGGCGACAGCCTCAGCCAGTACCTGGCACAGATCGGCCGCTTCGGCACCTTCCACTCCGACCAGAAGCCCTGGCCGTTCGCCGACTGGCCAGCCCCGCGCGCTCCGGAAGGCGAGGCGCCGCACGCCGTCGCCCCTGCAGCACACCCGGTGCGTGACGAGGAGCCCAAGCTGTGAAGCTCTGGGTGCTGCGCCACGGCGAGGCGGAACCCCGTGCCAACAGCGACGCCGAGCGCCGCCTGACCGGCCACGGTCGCGAGCAGGTGCTGCGCAGCGCCGCGCACCTACTCGGCCAGCCGTTGCAGGCGATCATCGCCAGCCCCTACGTGCGCGCCCAGCAGACCGCCGCCCTGGTGCACGGCGCGCTGGGTTTTGCCGAACCGGTGCGCACCGTGCCCTGGCTGACGCCGGACAGTGATGTTCAGCAGGTGATCGGCGAGGTCGAGCGCCTGGGGCTCGAGCATGTGCTGCTGGTCAGCCACCAGCCGCTGGTGGGAACCCTGGTCGGCCTGCTCGAGCACGGCCACTGCCAGCAACCGGCGCCGCTGAGTACGGCTAGCCTGGCGGAGCTGGAAGGGGATTGGCCGCTGGCCGGCCTGATGACCCTGTGTAGCCTGCGTCATTCCGGCTGAGCCCTCAGCCCTTTCAAGGTTTTGCGATTTTTTGGATATGACCGCTCCAACTCAGGATTGCCGGGGTCGCTTTGCGACCCTTTCGCGGCACAAGGCCGCTCCTACAGGAGCACGCGGTCGCCTGTAGGAGCGGCCTTGTGCCGCGAAAGGGCTGCAAAGCAGCCCCGGCAAGTCCAAGCCGGACGCCAAGTATCAAGACCTTGAAAGGGCTGGGCTGAGCCCTGGCAACTGGCATTTCTGTCAGTTGCCAGCTGGAGGGTGGGCCAAGTAGCGTGGCGCGGTGAATGATTCATGGGGCCGACAGGCACAGGGAGTGATGAGTGAGCCGTTATCGCATGGCGCTGGTGCGCTCGGTCGACCCGCAGTGGCTGCTCGACAAGCTGACGGACGATGGTCGGCTGGATTTCGCCGAGTATCGCCTGATGCAGGACATCGCCGATGCCAAGCTTGATGAGCTGATACGCCGGTTCGAAGGCCAGCATGAGTTCGAGCAACTGCGCCAGGCCAGCATCCGCATGGCGCACCTGCTGCAGACCAGCTGCCTGGCCCTGCGCCGGCTGGCTGACAATGAGGGCGACTGCAGCCTGGGCCGTCAGGCCCTGGAGTGGCAACTGGGCTACATGCAGGCCTGCCTGCACCGTTCGCTGGCCAGCCTCGAGCGCTGCTGAATGACCTGATCGCCACCGGCGATGACCTTTCCGAACGTTGCCGCCAGGGTCCGGCTTGCCGACAATGGGCTATCCATCCCTCGTGCAGAGCAGGCGGCCATGTCGCAGCAGATCTTCTTCGCCCACGCCAACGGCTTCCCCTCGGCCACCTACGGCAAGCTGTTCGCCGCCCTGGGGCCGGACTACGAGGTGCATCACCTGGCGCAGCACGCCCACGACCCGCGTTTTCCGGTCAACGACAACTGGCAGAACCTGGTGGACGAACTGCTGCATCACCTCGAGCAGCAAGAGGCGCCGGTCTGGGGTGTCGGCCACTCTCTGGGCGGCGTGCTGCACCTGCATGCGGCGCTGCGTCGTCCGGAGTTCTACCGCGGGGTGGTGATGCTCGACTCGCCAGTGCTGACCCGTGCCGATGAATGGCTGATCCAGGCCGCCAAGCGCCTGGGCTTCATCGACCGCATCACCCCGGCCGGGCGCACCCTGGGCCGGCGCGAGGCATTTCCCGACCGCGACAGCGCCCGCCGCTACTTCGCCGGCAAGACCCTGTTCCGCCACTTCGACCCGGACTGCCTGGAAGCCTACCTGGAACATGGCCTGGAGCAGGGCGAGGAGGGCCTGCGCCTGCGCTTCGACCCGGCCACCGAGATCAGCATCTACCGCAGCATTCCCCATGTCAGCCCGGCCCGGCCACGCCAGTTGCAGGTGCCGCTGGCGATGGTACGCGGCGCCCAGAGCCGGGTGATCCGCAAACACCACGCCCTGGCCGTGCGCGCCATGGCCAAGGGCGAGTACCACAACCTGCCGGGCGGGCACATGTTTCCGCTGGAGCGGCCCACCGACACCGCTGGCCTGATCAAGGGCCTGTTCGACCGCTGGAGCCAGGCATGAGCGCCCAGGTCGAGGAGATCCGCCTGACGCTGGGCCATATCGAGCTGGCCGCGCACCTGTTCGGCCCGGCCGACGGCCTGCCGGTGATCGCCCTGCATGGCTGGCTGGACAACGCCAACAGCTTCGCTCGCCTGGCGCCGCAACTGAAGGGGCTGCGTATCGTCGCCCTGGACCTGGCCGGGCATGGCTATTCCGAGCATCGTCCGGTCGGCGCCGGCTATGCCCTGGCGGACTACGCCCATGACGTGCTGCGGGTTGCCGAACAACTGGGCTGGAAGCGCTTCGGTCTGCTCGGTCATTCGCTGGGCGCAATCATCTCGGTGCAGCTGGCTGGGGCCTTGCCCGAGCGGGTCAGCCACCTGGCGTTGATCGACGGGGTGATTCCACCGACCCTCAGCGAGCAGGACGCCGCCGAGCGCTTGGGGCTGGCGCTGCAGGCGCAACTGCGCCTGGATGGCAAGCGCAAGTCGGTGTACGCGACTCTGGAGGCGGGCGTCGAGGCGCGCATGAAGGGCATGGTCGCGGTCAGCCGCGAAGCTGCCGAACTGCTGGCCCAGCGCGGCCTGATGCCAGTGCCCGGCGGCTACAGCTGGCGCAGCGACAGCCGCCTCACCTTGCCCTCGCCAACCCGCCTGAACCAGGACCAGGCCATGGCCTTCGTCAAACGCATCGCCTGCCCGGCCTGCCTGGTGGTGGCCGCCGACGGCATGCTGGCGCGCCACACGGAATTGCTGGAGCAGCTACCCTTCGAGCGGGTGACCCTGCCGGGCGGCCACCACTTGCACCTGAACGACGCCGAGGGCGCGGCCCTTGTCGCAGACTGTTTCAATCGCTTCTTTGGCATTCCTTGACTTGCACCGGACAAGTGTCGAGGCTTGGCGGGTTGAAAGGGAGACAACCATGTACATGCCAGACATCCACGCGCCTTGCCCCGCCACCTGTGAGGGCGGTCGATGAGCGCACCTGTTTTCGTTCGCGGCGCCATTGCCGCCTGCTTCGCCATCGCCAGCCCCCTGTTGTGGGCCGGCAGCCTGCCGGTACCGCCTGACGCCAAGGTGGTCGACCAGCGCCCGGCGGTGGAGCAGGAGCGGGTCTACCCCATGGGACCGCTGCGCAAGATCAGCGGCCGCCTGCGGGTCGACGACAAGGTCGAGAGCCGTGGCCAGGTCAGCTCGGTGACCTATGAGCTGCCGGTCGAGCGCAGCGCCCGCGAAGCTTTCACCAGCGCCCGCGAGGCCCTGCAGCAGGAGGGCGGCTATCCACTGTTCTGGTGCCAGGGCCGCGATTGCGGCGAGGCCAGCCTGTGGGCCAACGACGTGTTCGCCAATGCCCGGCTCAATGGCGGTGACGAGCAGCAAGCGTTCATCCTGCTGCGTCGCTCAGCCGAGGAAGCCGACACCCTGGTGGCGCTGTACAGCGTGACTCGCGGCAACCGCCGTGCTTATCTGCATGTCGAGGAGTTCGTCGCCGGCAGCCCGCTGGGCGAGCTGCTGCCCACTGCCGCCACGGTGCTGCGCGAACTGCGCGATACCGGCAAGCTCGACTACCCTGATCTGGCCGAGCCCCAGGCTACCTGGGCAACGTTGCTGGCCCGCAGCCTGAACCTCGACAGCACCCTGCGCGTCAGCCTCAGCGGCAAGGGCGCCGAGGCCTGGCGCGAGCAGCTGGTCAAGGCCGGCGTGCGCAGCGCGCGGCTGGAGGTCGGTGACGCCCCGACCGAGGGCCTGCACCTGGAACTGATCCGTTGAGTGAGCGCCACCATGGCCAACAATGACCGCCTGTTGATCCAGATCCTGCTGCTGACCCTGCTGGGGGCCGCGCTGTGGGTGATGGCACCGTTCATCTCGGCGCTGCTGTGGGGCGCCATCCTGGCCTTTGCCAGCTGGCCGCTGATGCGCCTGCTGACCCGTGTGCTGGGTGGGCGCGAAACCCTCGCCGCGAGCCTGCTGACCACGGTGTGGATCCTGCTGGTGGCGCTGCCGCTGGTGTGGCTGGGTTTCAACCTGGCCGACCATGTGCGCGATGCCACCGCGTTCATTCGCGACGTGCAGGTCGATGGCCTGCCGGACGCGCCCGCCTGGGTGGCGGGCATTCCATTCGTCGGTGAGCGCCTGGTGAGCTGGTGGGAGTCGTTCGACCAGCAGGGCGCGGCCTTGCTGGCCTCGGCCAAGCCGTACCTGGGCCAGGTCGGCAACTGGCTGCTGGCACGCAGTGCGCAGATTGGCGGCGGGGTGCTGGAGCTGACCCTGAGCCTGGTGTTCGTGTTCTTCTTCTACCGCGACGGGCCACGCTTGGCAGCTTTCGTCCATCGTCTGCTGCAACGGCTGGTGGGCGAGCGCGCCGAGTACTACGTCGACCTGGTGGCCGGCACCGTGCAACGGGTGGTCAACGGCGTGATCGGTACCGCCGCGGCCCAGGCCCTGCTGGCGCTGATCGGCTTCCTGATCGCCGGCGTGCCGGGGGCCATCGTGCTCGGCCTGGTGACCTTCATGCTCAGCCTGATCCCCATGGGTCCGCCGCTGGCCTGGATCCCCGCCACCGCCTGGCTGGTATGGAAGGGTGACTACGGCATGGCGGTATTCCTGGGGGTGTGGGGCACGTTCATCATCAGTGGCGTGGACAACGTGCTCAAACCCTACCTGATCAGCCGGGGCGGCAACCTGCCGCTGGTGATCGTGCTGCTGGGGGTGTTCGGCGGCCTGATCGCGTTCGGTTTCATTGGCCTGTTTATCGGGCCGACCCTGTTGGCGGTGGGGTACAGCCTGCTGCTGGACTGGAGCCGCAATTCGGCGCAGCACACGCCGCAACGTTGACCTTTCGGGCCTCTTCGCGGGTAAACCCGCTCCCACAGGTACAGCGCAGCCCTTGAGCTTGGCGCAGCACCTGTGGGAGCGGGTTTACCCGCGAATGGGCCCGTGAAGCGATCCGGTGTATCTGATCTTTACGCATTCTTTATGCCC
>Ga0247820_10001610_pt1 | contig 12685 bp, 16 predicted proteins | sample 13C_Glucose_Day1_2_FD_192480 | JGI IMG/M metagenome (GOLD analysis project Ga0247820, IMG submission 192480) | Soil microbial communities from agricultural site in Penn Yan, New York, United States - 13C_Glucose_Day14 | ecosystem: Environmental > Terrestrial > Soil > Agricultural land | place...
CGGCCGTCAGCACCGGTGGGCGCTCCGGTCCGGGTGTGGCGTAGGGCAGCGACAGGAGGACGGTGCCGACGATGATCGCCATGAGGAAGGCGAACGGCACGATCCGCGCAGGATGCGCCGACCGGCGCCACGTGCGTCGCACGACTCTCCTCCCGCGTGTGTCTCGTCCAGCCGAACCCTCCCACGGTAGCGAGGCGCCGGGGCGTGCGCGGCCGCGCCGGTCACGCGTCGGGGCGTTGATCCGTCGTGTCGTCGAGCGAGTCGAGCAACGCCAACCACCGGTGGTCGGGGTAGAGCCGGGCGACCTGCTGGGTCAGCCAGTCGCGCGCGACGTCGTCGAGGACCGGCCAGGTGGTGCGGAGGTCGCGGTCGTCCTTGGGGCGCGCCTTCAGCGCCTTGTGCAGCAGGACGATCTCGGGTCGCTGGTAGCGGACGCCGTCGGAGTGCGTCCAGACGACGTCGTCCACCCGAGCCGTCTGGACGGGGTCGCGCTTGTTCACCCACAGGCCGTCCCGGTCGGGGATCAGGATGACGTCGAGGACCCAGGGGGATGCCGCGTCCCGGCGGACCCAGACCTGGCTCTCCCGGTCGACCGGCTCCGTGCGGTCGTCGCGGAACGGCGTGAGGGTGCCGCCGACCTGGTTCCACAGGTGCCACTCCGACGCGAGGTTCGCGTAGAACGCAGGCACGTCGGAGGCGAGCATCGACACGTCGACGTCCTCGTGCTCGCGGGGGACGCCGGTGGCGGCGTCGATCGCCCATCCTCCGACGATCCACCAGGGCCGGTCGTGGCCGCGCAGCATCTCGGCGACCTCGGTCGGCGTGAGGACCGCCCACGGGCCGTAGAGGCGGTAGAAGGCCTCGTCCTCGGCTCGCTCCTCCGGCGTCCGGATGAGCGGCTCCACCTCCGACATCGGTCCAGCCTGGTGGGGTCCCGTCACGCGGGTCGCTCGTCCTCGGGGAGCCACAGCTCGGCGAGCGGGCGGCCGCCGGCCCGGCCGATCGCGGTGACGAGCGGCTCCGCCCAGAGGTGCTCGATCAGGGCGACGGCAGCGGTTCCTCCCACCGGGACGGCATCCGCCAGCGACCACGCCCCCTCGAGGGTCCCGTCACCGTCGGCGCCAGCACCGCCTCCGAGGGCCTGCGCCGCGACCCGGCCCATCTCCGGGTCGGTGCCGGGCGGCGGATCGAGGACCTCGAAGGTCCCGTCCTCGCTGCGCTCGACCAGCAGCACGTCGACCAGCCGCACCACACCTTGCTCGCGGAGCCGGGTGAGCTCGGCCAGGACCTCGCCCGAGAACGAGGGCTCCTCGAAGCCGATCACCAGCACCTGGACCGGCGCGGTCACCGTGCGACCCGCCGCCGCAGCTCGTCGTGCTCCGCCTGCGTGAGCACGCCGGAGTCGAGCAGGTGCTGCAGGGCCTCGAGCGGGTCCGGCCGGGGCGGAGGTGGCACGGGCGGAGGTGGCACGGGCAGAGGTGGCACGGGAGGCGACGGGTGCGCGGCGGCGTACGCCTGGGCAGGGGTGAAGCGCCCGCCGTAGTAGGGCACGCCGCCGGTCATGCCCGTCATCCGGATCTGTCTCGGCACCAGTACGACCACGGGTCGATGATGCCGCACCGGAGGGCCGCGCGTCAGGCCTCGCCGGGGCTAGGCTGAACGCCATGGCACACGAATACAAGGTGGTCGAGCTCCGGGAGAAGATGCTCGGCGGCAAGATGTCGGGCGACAAGCTCGAGAGCCTCCTCAACGAGCATGCCCGCCAGGGGTGGCAGCTGAAGGCGATCACGTCGACGGAGGTCAAGGGCCGGATGGGTCCGGGCGGCGTCGAGGGGCTGCTCGTCACCTTCGAGCGCTCCGTCTGAGGACGCTCGCGCGCTCCTACGCCATCCTGCGCAGCAGTCCGACCGGCAGCCGCTGGACCACGAAGCCGAGGGGCGCCCACGGCCAGGCGGGGACGCGGGCGGACTTCTTCTCCTTCTCGATCGCGTCGACCATGGCCCGCACCCCCTTCTCGGTCGAGGCCATGAGCGGGGTGCGGGTGGCGGTGCCGGACATCTCGGAGACGATGTAGCCCGGGTAGAGCACGGTCACCCGGATCGGCGTGCCGTGCACGTCGGCTCGGAACCCCTCGGCGAGGTGGGCTACCGCTGCCTTGGTCGCCGCGTACGTCGTGATGTTGCCCGGCATGCCGCGCAGCGCCGAGAAGGACGAGATCATCACCAGGTGTCCGGCGTTCTGTGCCCGGAAGACGGTGGCCGCCGCCTCGGCCTGGGCGAGGGCGCCGATGACGTTGGTCTCGGCGGTCTCCCGGTTGGCGTCGAAGCGCCCGGTGCCGAGGGGCCGGCCCTTGCCGAGGCCGGCGTTGACGACGACGCGGTCGAGGCCGCCGAGCTCGGCGCGGAACTCCTCGAACACGCGGAACACGGCGTCGTGGTCGGTGACGTCGAGTGCCTTGACGACGACGCGGCGGTCGGGGTGGGCGGTGGTGATCTCGATGGCGAGCTCGGCGAGCCGGTCCGTACGACGTGCGCAGAGCGCGAGGTCGTGGCCACGGGCGGCGAGCTGGCGGGCCATCTCGGCCCCGAGCCCGCTGCTGGCGCCGGTGATGAGGGTCGTCGGCATGGAGGTCTCCTGGGAAGGGCTAGCGGTAGGTGATCAGGTCGGGGGAGAGGTGGTCGGCGGCGTTGAAGGTCACGAGCGTCGTGCCGCGCGAGCCCCGCACCACCGTCGAGGTGCCGGTGTTGATCGAGACGGGGTTGAGCCGCAGCCACAGGTCGGTGCGGGCGGCGTCGGTGTCGGCGAGCAGCGACGCGGCGACCCACGCGACCGGCCCGCCGCTGGTCAGCACGACCGCGGTCCCGCTGCGGGGGAGGGCGTCCACGAGCCGCGACAGCGCGGCACCCACGCGTGCGGTGAAGGCGGCGTAGGACTCGTCGTACGCCTCGTCGTGCGCGCCCGAGGACCAGCGCCGCGTCGCGTCCTCGAACCACCGCTGGAAGGCGGCCTTCTCCGACTCGCCCTCGACCGTCGCCGGCCGGTCGTGGACGGCGAGGACCTGCAGGTGGTCGAACTCGTTCCAGCCGGCGTCGACCTCGACGTCCGCCGTCCAGCCGGCGCCGTCGAGGACACCGCTCGCCGTCTGGGCGTGCCGGCGCATCTCTCCGACGACCAGCACGTCGGGCACGACCCCGCGGGCAGCCAGCGCGGCGCCGAGCACCCGCGACTGCTCGTGACCGGTGGGGGAGAGGTCGTCGTAGTCGGCGGCGCCGAACGAGGCCTGTCCGTGCCGCACGAGGAGGACGCGGCTCACGAACCGGCCGACCCGATGAGTCCGTCGAGCCGGCGGCCGATGACCTGCACGGCCGGCCCGAAGAGCGCGTACATCTCGTTGGTGGTCTGGCCGTGGAACCAGCGGTAGTAGATCTGCTGGGCGATCACCGCCATCCGGAACAGCCCGAAGACCTCGTAGAAGCGCCACTGCCCGGGCGTCACCGACCGGCCGGTCCGATCGGCGTACGCCGCCACGAACTCGTCGCGGGTCAGCATGCCGGGCAGGTGCGTCGGCACCCGCCGCATCATCTGGAACTCCTCGGTGTCGTCGGCCTGCACCCAGTAGGCCATCGATCCGGCGAGGTCCATCAGCGGGTCGCCGAGGGTGGCCATCTCCCAGTCGAGGACCCCCACGACCCGGGTCACGTCGTCCTCATCGAGGACGAGGTTGTCGAGCTTGAAGTCGTTGTGGATCACGCAGGTGGCCACGTCGTCGGGCTGGTGCGCGTCGAGCCACGCCATCACCGGCTCGAGGTCGGGCACGTCGTCGGTGCGGGCGTTGCGGTAGCGCGTGGACCAGCCGTCGACCTGGCGCCGCACGTAGCCGTGCCCCTTGCCGAGGCCGGCGAGGCCCGCCTGCTCCGGGTCGATGCCGTGCAGCTCGGCCAGCACGTCGACCGCGTGCAGGCACAGCTGCCGGGCCTGCTCGGCTGACAGCGGGACGTCGGCGGGCCACTCGCTGCGCGGGATCACGCCGGGGATCCGGTCCATCGCGTAGAAGTCGCTGCCGATGACCGCGGGGTCGTCGCAGAAGGCGACCATCGACGCGACGTGGTCGAACACCGGCGCGAGCGCGGCCTGGATGTCGTGCTCGCGACGCATGTCGTGCGCGCCGCGCGCCTTCGTGCCCGCCGGCGCGCGCCGCACGATGAGGTCGCGGCCCGAGGGGTAGCGCAGCAGGTAGGTGAGGTTGGAGGCCCCCCCGGTGAACTGCTGCACCTCCGGCGCGCCGTCCAGCCCGTCGGGTGTCGCGGCGTGGGAGCGGAGCCACGCCGCGACCTGCGCCACGTCGAAGGCGTCCTCCTCGCGCACCTCGTGCGCGCCGGGGACCGTTGTCACGAAGCCGCTCCCGCCTCGAGCTTCGCGGCCTGCTCGCGCATCACCGTGTCGTAGGCCGGTCGGTCGGCCCACTTGAGGAAGTAGGCCTGCCTGGCCGCCTCGTCCGGGACGATCACGTCGTCACCGGCGTCCATGCCGGCCAGCACGGCGGTTGCGATGTCGTCGGCCGTGACGCGGGAGCGCTCGACGAGTCCGCCGACGACGCGTCCCACTGCCTCGTCGCTGCCCTGCATGGAGTCCATCAGGTGGGTGCGGAAGTAGGAGGGGCAGACCACGCTCGCCCGGATGCCGTACGACGCCAGCTCGTGGCCACAGGTCTCGGTGAACGCCACCACCGCGGCCTTCACCGCGTTGTAGGAGCCCATCCCGCCCGGGTGCACGAGGCCGGCGAGCGAGGCGACGTTGACCAGGTGGCCCGAACGCTGCTCCTTGAGCATCGGGACGAACGCCCTGGTGCCGCGGACCAGCCCGAAGAGGTTGATGTCGGTGATCCACTGCCACTCCTCGAGCGTGCAGCGGTCGACCCGTCCGCCGCCTGCGACGCCCGCGTTGTTCACGAGCACGTCGAGACCGCCCCAGCGGTCGCGGACGGCGTCGACCGCCGCAGCCCAGTCGTCGTCGGAGGTGATGTCCAGGACCAGGTCGATGCCACCCTCTGCGGACGTGGTGTCGATGCGGTCGGTGGCAAGCACCTCGTCGCCGCGCGCGCGGAAGGCCGCCACCAGCGCCGCTCCGAGCCCGGAGGCCGCCCCGGTGACCAGCACCCGCCGGGTCTCGGTGTCGGTCATGCCGTGTGCTTCCCGAGCTCGATCTTCGCGATGACGTTGCGGTGCACCTCGTCGGGACCGTCGGCCAGGCGCAGCGTCCGGGCGCCGACCCACGCGGAGGCCAGCGGGAAGTCGTCGCTCATCCCGCCGCCGCCGTGCAGCTGGATCGCCATGTCGATGACGTCGAGGGCCATGTTGGGCACCTCCACCTTGATCTCGCTCACCGCGGAGTAGGCCTCGCGGCTCATGCCCTGGTCCAGCAGCCATGCGGCGTGCATGACGAGCAGCCGGGACCGGTTGATCGCGATCCGGGCGTCGGCGATCCGCTCCCGGTTGCCGCCCAGGTTGGCGATCGGCTTGCCGAAGGCGGTGCGCGAGACCGCACGTGCGCACGCGAGCTCGAGCGCCCGCTCGGCGAGACCGATCGCACGCATGCAGTGGTGGACCCGACCGGGTCCGAGCCTGCCCTGCGCGATCTCGAAGGCGCGACCCGGGCCGAGCAGGACGTTGGACGCCGGCACCCGCACGTCGTCGAAGGACACCTCGCCGTGGCCGAGGGGCTCGTCGTAGTAGCCCATCGTGGTGAGCATCCGCTCCACGGTCACCCCGCGTGCGTCGCGTGGCACGAGGACCATCGTGTGGCGCGAGTGCCGGTCGGCCTCGGGGTCGGAGAGTCCCATGAAGACGAAGACCTTGCAGTCGGGGTTGCCGACGCCGGTGGACCACCACTTGCGGCCGTTGATGACGATCTCGTCGCCGTCGACCTCCGCGGTCGCGGCCATGTTGGTCGCGTCGGACGAGGCGACCGCCGGCTCCGTCATGCAGAAGGCGCTGCGGATGTCGCCACGCAGGAGGGGCTCGAGCCACTGGGCCCTCTGCTCCTCGGTGCCGTACTTGAGCAGCACCTCCATGTTGCCCGTGTCGGGAGCGTTGGAGTTGAAGACCAGGGGGGCGAGGAACGAGCGCCCCATCGCCTCCGCGACCGGTGCGTAGTCGACGTTGGTGAGGCCCTCGCCGCCGTCGGTGCCGAAGTCGGCGGCGTAGCGGCCCGCGTGCGCGGCCGGGAGGAACAGGTTCCACAGGCCCTGCGCCCGCGCCTTGGCCTGGAGCTCGGCGATGACGGGATCGGGCGTCCAGCTGTCGCCGCCGGACTCGCGCAGCCGGGTGATCCGGCGGTGCGCCTCGGCCTCGATCGGCTCGATCTCGTCCACGACGAACGCGCGCACGCGGTCGCGGAGGTCGGCGGCGCGCGGGGAGAGGGAGAAGTCCATGGCGTTGACCTTGGCACACTGTTGAGCAATGCTCAACAACATGCCCGACGCCCACCCGACCGCTGTCTCTGCTGCGCCTGCCGTACGCCGCCGGCTGAGCGCGGCCGAGCGACGGCGCCAGCTCGTCGGCATCGGGCTCGCGAAGATCGTCGAGACCCCGATCCAGGACCTCTCGATGGACGACATCGCAGCGGAGGCGGGCATCTCGCGCGGCCTGCTGTTCCACTACTTCCCCACCAAGACCGACTTCTACCTCGCCTGCATCGCGGCGGCCGGACGCCGGATGCTGCGCACCACCGCGCCCGACGAGGGCGCGACGGGGGAGGAGCAGGTCGAGACCGTGACCCGGCTGATGATCGAGCAGATCGAGCGTCGGCGCGGGTTCTACCTCGCCCTCGTCCACGGCCACGGCGTCGCGGACCCCCGCGTCAGCGAGGTGATGGACTCGGTCCGCGACGGCAGCACGGAGCGGGTGATGGCAGCGCTCGACGTGCCGGAGGCCCGGCGCGACGTCGTACGCGCGTGGTGGGCCTACACGGAGGACCGGGCGCTCACCTGGTCGGCGGTGCCGACCGGCGAACGCCCGGTCTCGGTGTCGCAGCTGGTCGAGGAGTGCGTCGCCGCCCTCCACGCCCTGCTGCGGATCACTTCGTGACGTGGCCCTTCACGGCGAACCGCAGCCGGTCGTCGATCGGCTTGCCCTTGCAGGCGAGCAGGGTGCCACGGTTGCAGTCGTAGCGGGTCGAGCCGTTGACCAGCGTCACCGAGACGGCGCCGACCGTGCGGTTGTCGAAGGGGACCTTGGCCTTCCCGTCGCCACCGCCGTTGAGGTGGACGGTCTTCACCTTGCGGGTGCCGTCGAGCTTGTGGACGACCACCATCGCGACGGGTGACGTGCGCTTGGCAGGACCGGAGACCTGCAGGCTGAGCTTCCACTTCTTGCCGTGGAGGCCCGTCCCGGGTCCGTAGACGTAGGACGCCGAGGCCATGTGGTTGACCGTCGTGCCGAAGCGCTTGGTGCGCTTGCGCTTGCTCAGCATCTTGGCCCCGCGGACCTTCGGGCCGGGGTACTCCGCACCCTCGGGGAAGTTGGCGGCCGGGGTGAGGTTGCCGGCGGCGAACTGGGCGTAGTTCTTGGTGAAGCCGCCCTTGTGCTTGAGCACCTTCGTCAGCGCCGGGAAGCTGTTCTTCCCGCCGTCCTTCTTGAGGCTGCCGGCCTGCTTCCACGTCTTGAGCACCAGGCCGGTGCCGTAGCGGGCGGTGAGGTACTCCCAGTACACCCAGTTGCCGTACTGGAAGCCGTTGGTCCGGCTGAAGGCGTCGAGCGGGATGTTGGGCGCGTAGATCTGGCTGGAGGGGAGGTACTGGCGGTTGTCGTTGACCGTGGTCGCGATCCGCTCCTCCATCCAGGTCGCCGTGGACTCCATCATCCAGGGGTCCTCGGCGTAGTCGTAGGCGTACTGGACGGCGTGGAAGAACTCGTGCCCGGCGGTCACGACCAGGTTGTCGAGGGGCGTGCCGTTGGGGAACTGGGCGGGGCCGAAGTCGTTGTCGAGCACGCAGTAGCCGAACGCGGTGCGCTTCTTGGCCCTCTTCTCGCCGGCGCAGAAGCCGTAGAGGTCGCCGCCCAGGTCCTTGAGGTAGACGTCGAAGAGGGGGCTGCCGCCGCGGGTCCCGTCGCTCAGCGGCGCGCGGTATCCCATCTGGTCGACGATGGTGGTCCACACCGAGTCCATCGTCGCCAGGTTCTGGGCGGGCCAGTCGGGCGACGGCGGGGCGTCGGTGCCGGTCGGCACGTAGTGGACGCAGACGCGCGCGCTGCACACCGGCGGGGCCTCGGCCTCGGTGTAGCCGAAGCCCTGGTCGTCCGCCACGCCGTCGGTGGGACGGGCGAGGAGGGCGTCCGCCTGGCGGCGCTCGGCGCCGCTGAGACGGGACCGCTTCATCCAGAGGTCGCGCAGCACCAGCGTCGCGGACGGGTCCTTCGGCAGGGCGTCGCCCGCGAGGACGCGTCGCGCCGGCGCCAGCGTGTCGGAGGCCGTCGGGTCGCGCTGCTCCTCGAGCACCGGCAGCGCCGCCTCGGGGGTCAGCTCGAGCAGGTCGGAGGGGTCGAGCACCCCGGAGGACCCGGGCAGGCCGGGTCGGTCGGTGTCGGCAGCGACGGCCGGGGCGCCGAGCGCCCCGCCCACCAGTGCGATGGCAACAGCAGTGGTGACGAGTCTGCGCATGGTTCCCCTCGTGTCGGTCATGTCCGGGTCGACCCTAACCCGCCGGCTGCGACGAGGACGGTCACAGATCCGCGATGTGCTCGATGATCGCGGTGGTCGAGATCGCGGGGGTGCGGGCGAGGTAGACGACCTCGCAGACGTCCTCGAGCTCGTCGAACTTGCCGGCCCAGTCGTCGCCCATCACGAGGACGTCCGCTCCGTGCTCGAGGACGTAGTCCCGCTTCTGCTCCAGGCTCTCCTCGACGAAGACGGCGTCGACGACCTTGAGCGCACCGACGATCGCGAGCCGCTCCCGCTCGCTGAAGATCGGGGCGCGGCCCTTCTTGCGCTCGTTGAGCGCGTCGGCGGACACGCCGACCACCAAGCGGTCACCGAGCTCGGCCGCGCGCTCGAGGACGCGCAGGTGTCCGACATGGAACACGTCGAACGTGCCGAAGGTGATCACGGTGCGAGGCATGCGCGGCATTCTGGCACGCGGGTCGTCACGGGGGGTGGGGGAGGATGGCCCGCATGGCCGCCACCTCCGCCACGTCGTCCACGCGCTCGTCGACGAGCGCGCCGCCGGATCGTCCCCAGATCTCGCTCATCACGCCCGACCCCGGGATGGACGAGGCCCGCCGCCGCGGCCTGCGACGGATGCGGACGGTGGCCGTGAGCCTGCTGCTGCTCGCCGCCGGCGTGTACGCCGCCACGCTGGGGCGCGACGGCTTCTGGGGGTTCGTCAACGCGGGCGCCGAGGCGTCGATGGTCGGCGCGATCGCCGACTGGTTCGCGGTGACGGCGTTGTTCAAGCACCCGCTGGGCCTGCCGATCCCGCACACCGCGCTCGTGCCGAAGCGCAAGGACGAGCTGGGCAAGGGGCTCGAGGAGTTCGTCGGGGAGAACTTCCTGCAGGAGGACATCATCCGCGAGCGGGTGGCCGCGGCCACGATCTCCGCCCGGGTCGGAGCCTGGCTGGCTGAGCCGGCCCACGCCCGCCGGGTGGTGGACGAGGTGGCGGAGGTGGCCGTGATCGCGCTGGCCAAGGTCCGCGACGACCACGTCGCCGACCTGGTCACGCACGCCCTGGTGCCACGGTTCCGGGAGGAGCCGATCTCGCCGCTGCTGGGGACGACGCTCATGGAGGTGCTGCGCGACGACCTGCACCACGGCCTGGTGGACCTCGCGGTCGACGAGCTCCACAGCTGGCTGCGCGACAACCCCGAGACGTTCAGCCGGGTGTTGGAGGAGCGGGCGCCGTGGTGGGCGCCGCCCAAGCTCAACGACGCCGTCACCTCACGCCTGCACGTCCAGGCGCTCGCGTGGCTCGAGGACATCCGCGACGACCCGCACCACCGCGCCCGCGAGGCGCTCGACTCGATGCTGGGGCAGCTGGCCCACGACCTGCTCAACGACGACGAGACGGTCCGCCGCACCGAGGCGCTCAAGGAGCGCCTCCTGGAGCACCCCCAGGTCGTGGCCACCGCGATCTCGCTGTGGAACGCGATGCGCTCGGCCCTGCTCGGTTCGATCCGCGACCCCGAGGGCGCCGTGCGCCACCGCCTCCTGGCCGAGCTGAGCTCGTTCGCGCAGCGGCTGGGCGACGACGCTGCGCTGCGCGAGCGCCTCGACCGCATGGCCGCGGACCTGACGGTCTTCGCGGTCGAGCGCTACGGCGCCGAGGTGACGACCGTGATCACCTCCACCATCGAGCGCTGGGACGGCAAGGAGGCGGCCCGCCGCATCGAGCTGCACGTCGGTCGCGACCTGCAGTTCATCCGGATCAACGGCACGATCGTCGGCGGCCTGGTCGGCGTGCTGATCCACGCCGTCAGCCTGCTGGTCGGGTGACCGGACCTCAGCGCCGGCAGGGCTTCATCACGGGCATGACCCGCGACCGGCTCTGGTGCCCGTGCGCGTAGGCGTCGTCGAAGTGCGCGAGGTACTGGTCGTGCAGCCAGCGGTTGTCCACCACGCGCAGCATCACCTCGTCGTTGTAGAGCAGGCCGCCGCAGGTGGTGTTGGAGGTGCCGGTCACCACGAGGTGCGTCGGCCTGCCGCGGAACCTCGCGTGCGCGACCAGCATCTTGTCGTGGGTCAGCACGGTGCGGACCCTGCCGTCGGGGATGTCGCCGCTCGGCAGCGGTCGCTGCACCCAGTTCTCGACCGTGTCGCGCGAGGTGACGATCCGGACCCGGCAGCCCCGGTCGGAGAGCCGCGCCAGCTGGGCGCGTACGTCCGCGCGCTGGATGACCGCGAACATCGCGGACACGTCACGCGCCCCGCGGCTGCAGGAGATGTCCTGCAGCGTCGAGAGCAGCAGGTCGCTGCGGTTGGGGTAGACGGCCGCGGTGACGGACCCCGACTTCCACACCTTGCGCCGGTCGTCCCACCGCTCCCCGCCGACCGTCAGGCTCTGCGCCTCCATCCGGGAGAAGTAGGCGACGCCGAAGGCGTAGAGGGCCGGGTCGTCGATCTTGATGAACGAGTTGTACTGGCGGTACTGCCGGTCCTCGAGGTTGGCCGAGGACGTCATGAACGACTGCACGCCGCCGATGTCGGTGACGTAGAACTTCAGGTGCTGGACGTCCTGGCTGTCGGGGTACGGACCGGGTGCGCGCCACGGCAGGCAGGCTCCGTCGCAGATCGTGACGTTGCGGCGCGTCGGGTCCTGGTCCTCGAGGGTGGTGATGAGCCGGCGTCCCTGCTTGTTCAGCCGCAGGTCGTCGTCGCCGACCAGGAGCACCGTCGCGCCACGGCGCTGGGCCGCGAGGATCGCGTCGGTGGGCGGCTTGATGTCCCAGCGGAACATCGCGATGCGGATCGTGTCGCCGGGACCGGCGGTGTCGAAGAGCCGGCTCGGGCGGTCGAGCACGGTGGGGTCACCGGGAACCGTCGGCGGGGAGGTGAAGCACACCTCGACCCCGGCCCCCGCGCGGCACCCGCTCGTGCCGGCAGCTGCACTCGGGACTGCGCTCGGCCGTGCGCTCGCCGGGCCGTCGGGCGCGATGACGGCCGACAGTGGCGCCGCGAGGCAGAGCGACGCCGCGGCGAGGAGGACGTTTCGGATGCGCACGGACACCTACCCTAGAGACATGCCACCGACAACCGAGCCCGTCGACGTGCCGATCCGTGATGAGTCGATCCGGCTGGGCCAGTTCCTCAAGCTCGCCAACCTCATCGAGTCCGGCGCCGAGGCCAAGCCGGTCCTGTCGGACGGCGCGGTGCACGTGAACGGCGACGTGGAGAGGCGGCGGGGCCGCCAGCTCGTCCCCGGTGACGTGGTCACGCTGGGCGGGCTGGCGGCCCGGGTGGCCACCGGGGAGGCCGAGATCGACGTCCCCTGGTAGGGCCGACGCCTCAGCGCACCTCGAGCAGGTCGACGACGAAGATCAGCGTCTCGCCCGGCTTGATGACGCCACCGGCGCCGCGGTCGCCGTAGCCGAGGTGCGGCGGGATGACCAGCCGGCGACGCCCGCCGACCTTCATGCCCTGCACGCCGGTGTCCCAGCCTGAGATGACCTGGCCGATGCCGAGGCGGAACTGCAGCGGCGTGCCGCGGTTGTAGGACGCGTCGAACTCCTCGCCCGAGGAGTGGGCGACGCCGACGTAGTGGACCGAGACGGTGGATCCGGACGTGGCCTCGGCGCCGTCTCCCTCGACGAGGTCGGTCACCTCGAGGTCGGCGGGCTCGTCGCCCATGTGCGGGTCGACGTCAGGCTTCTCGCTCATGCTCGTGCTCACTTCCGTTTGTCAGGCAGGTGTGTCAGGTCTGGTGCACGTAGCTGTCGAGCTGGTCGCGCTCGAACTCGAGCTCGCCGATCCGGTTCTTCACCACGTCACCGATGCTGATGATGCCGGTCAGCCGTCCGTCGGCCACCACCGGGACGTGTCGGATGCGGTGCTCGGTCATGGTCTGCATCAGCTCGGTGAGGCCGTCGTCGCCCCCGCAGGTGCGCACGTCGGCGGTCATGATGGAGCTGACGGCGTGGTCGAGCACCGTGGCGTCCTGGTGCAGGCGGCGTACGACGTCGCGCTCGCTGACGAT
>Ga0247820_10001612_pt1 | contig 12678 bp, 10 predicted proteins | sample 13C_Glucose_Day1_2_FD_192480 | JGI IMG/M metagenome (GOLD analysis project Ga0247820, IMG submission 192480) | Soil microbial communities from agricultural site in Penn Yan, New York, United States - 13C_Glucose_Day14 | ecosystem: Environmental > Terrestrial > Soil > Agricultural land | place...
CAGTTCCTTCGCCGGCGCCTGGCCCCGCCACCCCCACCCCTGGCTCGCGTACCACCGGGTGTCGGTGGTCCTCCTCGTGTCCGTCACTGCACGCGGCGTCGTCGCTCCCGCAGGTGCTTGTCGAGGGCGTCGACGGCCAGCACGATCGGCGGGGCAGCCAGCGCCACGAGCCAGCCAGCCATGGGCGGGCTCGCCTGGCCGAGCACCGCCGCGACTGGCGTGATGAGCAGGACCGCGAAGGAGAACGCCAGCTCCATGGCTCCGGCGGGCATCAGCAACCGGTTCGTGGTCCAGCCCAGCGCGCCCGGCCACCGCGTGGAGCTCCGGCATGCGAACACGTTGGCTTTCTGCCCGAACACCACGGTCATGAAGGCCGCGCCGGACGCCGCGAGCAGATCGTGCCCTGAGGGAAACGGCTCCCCGAGCGACCAGCCGGCGGCAGCCATGGACACGAGGAACGCCATCATCGAGAGCGCCGCGATGACGGGACCGAGCAAGCCGAACGCCCGCCGCAGGACAGTCACGTTCATCAACCGCCCCGACACTGGGGGGCGCTCGAGGAGATGGCGGGCCGGCGGCTCGGCCCCCAGTGCCACAGCCGACAGGGTGTCGGTCCCTATGTCGATCGCCAGGATCTGGAGCACACCCAACGCCAGCGGGAACTGCCCGCCCGAGAGCGCCCAGACCACGAACGGTGTCAGCTCGGCGACGTTGTCGGTGAGGTGGTAGGTGAGAAACCGGCGCACGTTGACGAAAGCCGCCCGGCCCTGCTCGACCCCGGACACGATGCTGGGGAAGGCGTCGTCGAGGAGCACGAGGTCGGCGGCCTCGCGGGCGACGTCGGTGCCCGAACGGCCCATCGCCACACCGATGTCGGCCTCGTGCAGCGCCGGCGCGTCGTTGACACCGTCCCCGGTCATCGCGACGACGTGTCCCCGCGACCGCAGGGCCCTGGCGATGCGCAGCTTGTCCTCCGGGGACACCCGGGCGACCACGAGGCCGTCGTGGTCCAGGTGGGCGGCCAGGATGCGGTCTCGCGCCGGCAGGTCCGCCCCGGTCAGCACCGGGTCGCCGGGCCGCCTCAGACCCACCTGGTCGGCGATGGCGGCCGCCGTCGCCGGGTGGTCGCCGGTCACCATGGCCACGCTGATGCCCGCCCTCCGGCAGGCCGCGAGCGCCTCGCCGACGTCCTCCCGCGGTGGGTCCTCGAGCGCCACGAGGCCGGTCAGGCTGAGGTCGCGCTCAGCCTCCTGCGGCGAGCGGGGAAGGGCGGCCACCGGGGCGCCCACCGCGATGGCCAGGACCCGAAGCCCCCTGGCTGTGAGCGCCTCGACCGCTGCCCGGGCCGCCTCGCCGTTGCGGCACAGAGGCAGCACCGCGTCCGGGGCGCCCTTGACGACCACCGCACTGTCGACCACGACGGACATGCGGCGGGTCCGCGGGTCGAAGGGGAAGCGCAGCTGGTTGGGGTGCTGCAGCCGGTCGGCGTCGGTGTCGATGCCGAGGCGCCGGGCGAAGGTGTCGAGCGCTGCCTCCATGGGGTCGCCGTGTGGCCGCCACCGGCCGTCGACCAGCACGGTGTAGCCGGTGGAGCACCGGACCGCGGCCAGCGCGAGCTGCCCCACGGATGCGCCCGCTCCGGGAGCCGACCACACGAGGTCGGCCTCCGGCTCGTACCCCTCTCCTGCGAGCGACAGCTCACCAGCCGGAGTCCAGGCCTCCACGACCTCCATCTGGTTCTGGGTGAGCGTGCCGGTCTTGTCCGTGCAGATGAACGTCGTGGAGCCCAGCGTCTCGACGGCCTCCAGGTTGCGCACGAGGATCTGGCGCTTGGCCATCTGCTCGGCGCCCCACGCCAGCGAGAGCGTCACCGTCGGCAGCAGCGCCTCGGGCACCAGGGCGACGGTGACGCCGATGGCGAAGATGAACCCGTCCTCCAGCGGGTTGCCCACCAGCAGCGAGATGAGGAAGAAGAGCCCGCCGACGCCGAGGGCGATCGCCGCCGTCAACCGCACCACGTCCTGCAGGCCGCGGGTCAGCGGGGTGACCGGCTTCGGGGACGCCGTCGTCAGCCGGGCGATGCCCGCGATGCGGGTGTTCTCCCCGGTGGCCACCACGACGGCACGGCCCTCGCCCTCCACGACGAACGTGCCGGCATACAGCACCTCGCGGGCACCCACCGCGACAGCGGCGCTCTCCCCGGTGAGCATCGAGGTGTCCACGAGGAGGCGGTTGGCCACGGTCACCGTGGCGTCAGCCGGGACCCTGTCGCCGCTCTCGAGCAGCAGCAGGTCGTCGACGACGACGTCCTCGGCTTCGATGATCTGCCGCCGCCCGTCGCGCCGCACCGAGACCCGCGTCGGCAGCATGGCGCGCAGGCGCTCGGCCGCGCGGTCCGCCCTGGCCTGCTGGGCGAAGGCGAACACCGCGTTGAGCAGGATGACCGCGAAGATGGCCAGGCCGAGCTCGGGCAGGCGGGCGATGATGGCCAGCGCGCCCGCAACCCACAGCATGAGCGCGAAGAAGTGGGTCAGCTCGCCGGCGAACCGCCGTGCCGCCGAGGGCCGTCGCGGCTCGGGGAGCCGGTTCGGCCCATGCTCGGCCCGGCGGGCAGCAGCCTCGGCTGTGCTGAGGCCGGTCGCGGTGGCGACGGCCATGGTGTGCCCCTTCCGCTCACGCCCAAGCATGGGGCGGTCCGACAGCCACCCGGGAGGGGCCTAGGTCCCACGGGCCCGCGCGACGGCTGGTAGAAACAACGGCATGAACCCGCTGGAGCTGGAGCGCAACGAGTCCTGGCTGAGCCGCGAGGAGCTGGACGCGGCCCGCGAGCGGCTGCCGATCCTCTACGTGGACGCCGTGCCGGTGCGGGTCGACGCGACCGGGGCGGTCACGCGCGTGGGCCTGCTGTTGCGCGCCTCGAGCGGTGGCACCATCAACCGCGAGCTGGTCTCCGGGCGGGTGCTCTACCACGAGCGCGTGCGCGACGCCCTGATCCGGCACCTGGAGAAGGACCTCGGGCCCATGTGCCTGCCCCGGATCCCGGCCAGCCCGCAGCCGTTCACGGTCGCGGAGTACTTCCCCACCCCCGGGGTCACGCCGTACCACGACCCCCGCCAGCACGCCGTGTCGCTGGCCTTCATCGTCCCCGTCTCCGGGGACTGCTCACCCCAGCAGGACGCCCTCGACCTCGCGTGGCTGACGCCGGAGGAGGCCGCCGACCCCGCCCTGCTGCAGGACATGGACGGCGGACACGGCGTGCTCCTGCGCCAGGCACTCGCCCACGTCGGCCACCCCGTCTGATCGGCCCTGCCGGGGTGGCGACGCCTGGGCCAGGCCGGGGTGGCGACGCCTGGGCCAGGCCGGGGTGGCGACGCCCGGGCCAGGGCCGGGGTGACGCCGCCCGGTCCAGGCCGGGGGTCGCGCCGCCTGGTCTAGGCCGGCGTGGCGCCGCGCCGCTGCTCGGCCTCGGCCGCGTCCATGGCGTTGGCCTCCTCCAGCGTGGGGGCCGTCCCGCCCAGCCGGACGGGGAGGAAGTGCTGCTCGTCCGGGCCCAGCGGCGGGTAGGAGTCCTGGTCGGCGTGCAGCTGGGCGGTCATGCGCTGGCGCAGCAGCTCGTTCGCCTCGTCGGCGTTGTCCCGCCGGTCCACGGTGATCGCCTCGCCCACCGTGATGAAGATGGGGACGTTGGTGCGGCCCAGCCGCTTGGGGTGGCCCTTGGTCCAGACGCGCTGGGAACCCCAGATCGTGACGGGGATGACCGGCACCCCTGCGGCCTGCGCCATGCGGATCGTCCCCGACTTGAAGTCCTTGAGCTCGAACGAGCGCGAGATCGTGGCCTCGGGGAACACCCCGACGATCTCGCCCGCCTTGAGGGCGTTGACCGCGGCTCGGAAGGACGCCGCGCCTGCCTCGCGGTCGACGGGGATGTGCTTCATCCCCGTCATGAGCGGGCGCGCCACCCGGTGGTGCCAGATGGCCTCCTTGGCCATGAACCGGACGAAGCGCTTGGCCGGCCGCGCGGCCAGGCCGGCATACGTGAAGTCCATGTAGCCGGTGTGGTTGATCGCGAACACGGCGCCCCCGGTGCGGGGCACGTTCTCGGCGCCGCGGATGCGGAACGTCAGGCCCTGCGCGGCGAACAGCGCGCGGGCGACCGCGATGACGGGCGAGTACACCGGCTCCATGGCGACACCCTAGGGGTGCCCGGAGGTGTTGGTAAGCAGGCCCCACGCACGGGAACCGCCCAGCCCGCGCGGCGCCCACCGGTGCCCCCGGCACCGGCGACCCGAACCAGTTGGAACGTCGCGGCGCCCGGATGGGAGGATTCCGCCCATGACCACCTCTGCCCAGACGCCCCGCGCTGCCGCCATCCCGGAGCGACCGTCCATCGACGGCCTCGAGGAGAAGTGGACGCAGGTATGGCGCGAGCAGGGGACCTACCGCTTCGACCGGGAGGCAGCCCGCGAGCGCGGTCGCCAGGCCGTCTTCTCCATCGACACTCCCCCGCCCACCGCGTCGGGGTCGCTGCACATGGGTCACGTGTTCTCCTACACGCACACCGACTGCATGGCGCGCTACAAGCGGATGGCCGGCTTCGAGGTGTTCTACCCGATCGGCTGGGACGACAACGGCCTGCCGACCGAGAAGCGGGTGCAGAACTACTACGGCGTGCGCGGCGACTCCTCGCTCCCCTACGACGCCGGCTTCGAGCCGCCCTTCCGGGGTGACACCAAGAGCCTCAAGGCCTCGGACCAGAAGGCGATCTCCCGGCAGAACTTCATCGAGCTGTGCGACGAGCTGACCGTCAAGGACGAGGAGGCCTTCGAGTCCCTCTTCCGCCGGCTCGGGTTCTCCCTCGACTGGGACATCAGCTACCGCACCATCGACGACAACTCCCGCGCGACCGCGCAGCAGGCCTTCCTGCGCAACCTCGCCCGTGGGGAGGCCTACCAGTCCGAGGCGCCCGGCCTCTGGGACGTGACCTTCCAGACCGCCGTCGCCCAGGCGGAGCTCGAGGCCCGCGACTACCCGGGGCACTACCACCGGGTCGCCTTCCACCGCACCGACGGCGGCGGCCCGGTCCACATCGAGACCACGAGGCCCGAGCTCATCCCGGCCGTGGTGGCGTTGATCGCCCACCCCGACGACGAGCGGTATGCCGGCCTGTTCGGCTCCACCGTGACCTCACCGCTGTTCGGGGTCGAGATCCCCGTCGTGGCCCACCCGGCGGCCGAGCCCGACAAGGGCGCCGGCATCGCGATGTGCTGCACCTTCGGCGACCTCACCGACGTGCTCTGGTGGCGCGAGCTGCGGCTGCCCACCCGCTCGGTGATCACCCGGTCCGGCCGGCTGCAGGCCGAGACCCCGGAGTGGATCGCCGCGCACGAGGGCAAGCGGCTCTACGACGCCGAGCTCAGCGGGAGGACCACCTTCAGCGCCCGCGAGGCCGTGGTCAGCGCCCTGCGCGAGTCGGGCGACCTCGACGGCGAGCCCACCGCCACGTCGCGCAAGGCCAACTTCTACGAGCGTGGCGAGAAGCCGCTCGAGATCGTGACCTCCCGCCAGTGGTACATCCGCAACGGCGGCCGCGACGCCGACCTCAACGCCGCCCTCATCGAGCGGGGCCGGAGCGTCGACTTCCACCCCTCGTTCATGCGGGCCCGCTACGAGAACTGGGTGTCCGGCCTCAACGGCGACTGGCTCGTCAGCCGCCAGCGCTTCTTCGGCGTGCCGATCCCCGTCTGGTACCCGCTCGACGAGAACGGCGACCCGGTCTACGACAAGCCGCTGGTCCCCTCCGAGGACGCCCTCCCCATCGACCCGGCCTCCCAGTCCCCGGAGGGCTACGACGAGTCGCAGCGTGGCCGGGCGGGCGGCTTCATCGGCGACCCCGACGTCATGGACACATGGGCGACCTCGTCGCTCTCGCCGCAGATCGCCGGCGGCTGGCGCGGCGACCCCGAGCTGTTCGCCACCGTGTTCCCCATGGACGTGCGCCCCCAGGCACACGACATCATCCGCACCTGGCTCTTCGCGACGATGGTCCGCGCCCACCTCGAGCACGACAGCGTGCCGTGGCACAACGCCGCCATCAGCGGCTGGATCCTCGACCCGGACCGCAAGAAGATGTCCAAGTCCAAGGGCAACGTCGTCACCCCCGAGGACGTCGTCATCGAGCACAGCGCCGACGCGGTGCGCTACTGGGCGGCCTCGGGCCGTCTCGGCACCGACGCGGCATACGACACCGGGCAGATGAAGGTCGGGCGCCGCCTGGCCATCAAGGTCCTCAACGCGACCAAGTTCGCCCTGTCCTTCGGCGAAGCCGACACCTCCGGCGGCCTCGCCGCGGCCGTGACCAACCCCTTGGACCGGGCCATGCTCGCCGCGCTCGGCGAGGTGGTGGAGAAGGCGACCGCGGGATTCGAGGCCTGGGACTACACCCGCAGCCTGGAGGTCACCGAGACGTTCTTCTGGACCTTCTGCGACGACTACCTCGAGCTCGTCAAGGACCGCGCCTACGGAGGGCAGGGCGAGGCCGAGGCCGCGTCCGCCCGTGCCGCGCTGCGCCTGGCGCTCGAGACCCTGCTGCGGCTGCTGGCGCCCTTCCTGCCCTACGTCACCGAGGAGGTCTGGTCGTGGTGGCACGACGGCTCGGTGCACCGCGCGGCGTGGCCCCTCGCGGCCGAGGTCGCGACCACGGAGCCGGGAGACCCCGCGCTGCTCGCGGCGGTCGGGGAGGCCCTCGCCGGGGTCCGCAAGGCCAAGTCCGAGGCGAAGGTCGGCATGCGTGCCGAGGTTGCGCGCGTCGAGCTCGCCGGCCCTGCCGCCTGGGCGGAGCGGGTGCGGGCCGCGGAGGCGGACCTGCGCGCCGCCGGGCGCATCACCGGCACCCTCGACTACGCCGAGGCCGAGACCCTCGAGGTCCGCGGCGCCGAGCTCATCCCGGTGGCGAAGCCGAAGGCCTGAATGCGGCGCAGGCCGTCGGGCTGGACCGCGATCCACGGGACATCCCACCCGGAGAGCCTCAGCCGGCGTCCGGCGAAGCTGGCCTCGTCGAGCAGGCTGACCAGGCCTGTGCCCGGGTCGTAGACGTCCAGCAGGCCGTCGCCGTCTCCCGGGAGCACGAGGACGACGTGGCGCGGCAGGACGGCGTTGCCGACGTACAGGAGCGCCGGCTCGCCGTCGCCGACCACCTCGAGGAGGCGACGGAACGCCGCACGCCGGCGCGAGGCCCCGGGCGCACGCAACACCTCGACCTCGTAGGTGGTGGCGCGTCGCGCGGCGCCGAACTCCAGCTCCTTCTTGGCGCCCCAGGGCGGGGTTCCGAGCCGGCGGGGCCACGGCAGGTTCAGCCGGTGTCCCCCCGCGTACAGCCCGTTCGTGCGCTTCATGACGACGCGCTCGTAGGCGGCGAACCGCTCGGACTCCGTGGCTCCCTCAGGGGCGTCGCCGCGGGACCCCTCACCCGAGACGATCCACCGGGCGAAGTCGGGGTTGACGAGCATCCGGGCCACCGTCAGGCACGCAGAACCGCAGGTGACGGGGCTCTGCTGCACGGGCCCCTGGTCACCGTTGCGCAGCCGAAACCCCGTGCTCATGGGCCCATCCTGTCCGCTCCCCGGGCCAACGTCCACCAGCCGGCAGGCGGGACCGGCACCGCCCGCGTCGGGTCCTCTGGGCCACGCCCGGCGGTCACCCGGCCGGCGGACCTCTTCGGCCCAGGCCTTCGCTTGGTAACAAAGTGGCGACGATGCGCACGGTGCCAGACGCCCTCGTTTAAGGTCGGGCCTCGTGACTCGAGGACGGCGGCTGCTGCTGGCGGGGGCGGGCCTCACGCTGCTCCTCTCCGCATGGGTCACCGCGGCCGGTCCGGTCGCCCTCTTTGCCCGCCAGAACCCGAATGCCATCACGAGACGCCGGGCGCCCGGCTCGGATTTCGAGCAGTGGAGCAACGTTGCACCGCCCCCGGACAAGATCTACAGCTCCTCCGACGCCAACGAGGCGGTGGTCGCCGCCATCGTGTGGGGCCTGAAGCTGGCCATCGCCGCCATCGTCGTGACCGTGCTCGTCCTCATCGCCCGCGAGCTCTGGCGTCGTGGCCGGCCCGAGCCCGCGCCCGCGGCAGAGAGCACGAGCATCGACAGCCTCCCCGAGGTGCTGCTGGCCGGCGCCAGTGCCCGCGCGGCCGAGCTGCAGAGCGGCACGCCGACCAATGCGATCGTTGCCTGCTGGATGCGCCTCGAGTCGGCGGTCGCCGCCGCGGGCTATCGGCCGGATGAGTCACGGACCTCCTCCGAGGTGACCACGGAGGTGCTTCGCGAGTTCCACGTCGACGAGGCCCACCTGCGCGAGCTCGCCGCCCTCTACCGTGAGGCACGCTTCTCTGCCCACGAGCTCACCGAGGAGCACCGTTCCCGAGCGGCCGACGCCCTGACCGCGGTGCACGTGGACCTGCGCCGTGCTGCGACCAGAGAGGCACTGCGCTCGTGAACCCCGATCTCGACGCCGTGCCGCAGAGCCGACTGGTGCTCGGCGCCGGTGTCCTCGCCATCGTGCTCGGTGCGCTCACCGTCAGCTTGTGGTGGTTCACCAACATCGGCCTGCTCCTCGTGACGATCGCCGCTGTCGCCGGCATCGCCGTGACTGCCCAGCGCCTGGTCCAGTCGCAGCGCCGTGTCGTCTGGGAGACCCAGCCCGATGCCGGTGAGCAGCGCCGGGGCGCCGACTCCCGGGTCGCCACCCTCCGGCACCAGATCGAGCAGGCCGGGACCGGCGACCACTCGGCCCTGCGCGCCGTGCACAGCCTCCTCACCGACCTCGCCGACACACGGCTGCGCGACCGGCGGGGCATCGACGGGCGCACCGACCCCGAGGCGGGCGCCCTGCTCGGGCCCGACCTCGCGGCATACCTTGACCAACACCCGACGGGCCGGCTGACCGCCGACCGGCTCGACCGCCACGTCCAGAAACTCGAGGAGCTCTCGTGACCGTCCTGTCCCTCCCCCAGGTCTCCGAACAGGCCCGGCGGATCCTCGCCGAGGTCGAGCGCGCTGTGGTCGGCAAGCGCCACTCCGCCGAGCTCGTGCTGTCCGGGATCCTCGCCGGCGGCCACGTCCTGATGGAGGACTTCCCGGGCCTCGGCAAGACGCTGGCCGCCCGCTCGTTCGCCCAGGCCCTGGGCCTCGGCTTCGCCCGCGCCCAGTTCACCCCGGACCTGCTGCCCTCGGACCTCACCGGCTCCTTCCTCTACGACCAGCGCAACCACGAGTTCACCTTCCGCAGGGGCCCGCTCTTCACCGGGCTGCTGCTGGCCGACGAGATCAACCGCACGCCCCCGAAGACGCAGTCGGCGCTGCTCGAGGCGATGCAGGAGGGCCAGGTCACGGTCGAGGGCGAGACGTTCCCCCTGCCCCGCCCGTTCCACGTGCTGGCCACCGCCAACCCCGTCGAGTACGAGGGCACCTACCCGCTGCCCGAGGCGCAGCTCGACCGCTTCCTCCTCCGCGTGAGCTTCGGCTACCCCACGCCCCAGGAGGAGTGGGAGGTGCTCCAGCGCCGCATGGCCCGTCGCCAGGAGGCGCAGACGGTGGGGCAGGTGACCGACGCCGAGGGGCTCCTGGCGATGCAGCAGGCCATCGAGGCCGTCACGGTGGACGAGGCGGTGGGCCAGTACTGCGTCAAGCTCGTCGACGCGACCCGCCGGCACCAGCACCTGCTCATGGGCTCCTCCCCGCGCGGCTCGCTGGCCCTGCTGCTGACCTCCCGGGCGTATGCCGTGGTGCAGGGTCGCGACTACGTCACCCCCGAGGACGTCAAGGCCGTGGCCCACGCGGCACTCGACCACCGCGTCACGGTGCGACCCGAGCTCTGGATGAACGAGGTGACCTCGGCGTCGGTCGTCGAGTCGGTCCTGAACGCCACGCCCGTGCCCGGCGCCGCGGCGGCAGTGCCTGCGTCGGCCTTCACCCGGCCGTGAGCCTGCCCGCCGCACCGACCGAGGAGCTGGTCCCGGTCCGGGCGTCCTGGCGACCGACGCCGGCCCACACCCGGGCCACCTTGGCGGGCCTCGGGCTGGTGGTTCTCGGCGTTCTCGTCCGCCGCCCCGAGCTGCTCGTGCTGGGCACGCCGCTGCTGCTCGTCGCGCTGTGGGGCGTGGTCACCCGGCCCACAGCCGATCCCGGGGTCGCGGCCGGGCCGCGGCACCTGACCCTGCGCGAGGGACAGGCCACGAGATGGGTGGCGGAGGTCCGGGTCACCGCGGGCGCCGAGGACGTCGGCCTGGCACTCATGCCCACGCCGTACACGGAGTACGACCCCGGCATCCGCGCTGCCGCTGGCACGGTCGACGGGAGGGACGAGCCGGTCACCCTGGCGGTCGCCTGCCGCAGCATGCGGTGGGGACGCCGCCAGCTCGGCCCAGCGGTGCTCAGCGTCTCCGGCCCGCTCGGCGCCTACCGCTGGGCACCGGACGTCGTCACCTCTGCACCGGTGACGACCGTGCCCCTGCCGGACCACTTCGACGCGCGGGTCCCGGTCCCCCGCCCGGACGGCCTCGTGGGGCAGAACCGCTCCCACCACCCGGGCGACGGCGGCGAGTTCGCCGACATCCGCCCCTTCCGCTTCGGGGACCGCCTGCGCCGCGTGCACTGGCCGGTCAGCGTCCGCACCGGTGAGCTGCACGTCACTGCCACCCATGCCGACCAGGACTCCGAGGTCCTCCTGCTGGTCGACGCGATGCACGACATCGGTACCAGCCAGGGTGTGGGTGGGCGCAGCAGCAGCCTGGACAACGCCGTACGCGCGGCCGGCGCCATCGCCGAGCACTACCTGCGCTCGGGCGACCGTGTGGGCCTGCACGTCCTGGGCGCCCGCGACCTGGCGCCGCTCCCCTCCGCAGCGGGGAGGAACCACCTGCGTCGGGTCCTCGACACCCTGGCGCGGACCCGCTCTGCCGACGGGACCGTCGCCGACGAGAAGCGCCTGCGCACCCAGCTGCGGCACCGCGTCCCCACGGGCGCGCTCGTCGTCGTGCTCACCCCCGCCATCTCGCGCGACGTGCTCGGGCACGCCCTCGCCCTCGCGCGCCGCGGGATCTCCGTGGTCACCATCGACACCCTTCCCCCCGAGCTCGTGGCCGAACACGTCGAGCCCGCCCTCCTGGAGACCGTCATGCCCAAGGCCACCGACACACCGCACGCCTCGGACCTCGCCTGGCGCCTGCGCCTGCTCGAGCGCTCCCACGAGATGCGCAAGGCGAGGGAGACCGGCGTACCCATCGTCCCGTGGGCGGGCCCGGGCACCCTCGACATCGTGCTGCGCGACCTCGGTCGCCGGTCGCGCGCCGCCAGGGTGGTGAGCCGCTGATGGCGCCCTCCCACGTCGGGCTGCGCGCCGTCATGGCCCTGGCGGCCCTGGGCCTCACCCTCCTGCCGTTCACCGCCTCCGGCGGGATGGTCCCCTTCGCCGCGGTCCTGGTCGTCCTGACGGTCGTCGCGGTGGCCCGGCCCGAGTCCATCGCCGTCCTGGTGCTCCTCGTCGGGCAGGCCGTCCACTGGACCACCACGGCCCCCGTGCCGGACCGTCTGCCGCAGTGGCTCACCGTGCTCGGGGGCGCCTGGCTGGCCCTGCTCGTCCACGTCACCGCGAGCGCGGCCGTCACGTGGCCGGCGAAGGCCCCGATCCCTCGCCGGGCACTGCTGCGCTGGGCGGCCCGCGCGGCCATCGTGGGTCTGGCCGTCGTGCCGGTCTGGGCCGTCGCAGCGCTCACCCGTGAGCAGAGCCTGCGTGGCGAGGTGTCGATGACCTACGTGGCGCTGGCCGCGCTCTCCTCGCTCGGCGGGGCGGTCTTCCTGCTGGCCCGGCCCTCTCCCGCCAGCAGCGGCCCGCGCCGCTGAGCCAGCGCGGCCGCTGAGCCAGCGCCGCTGAGCCAGCGCGACAGACGAGCTCGGTCAGGCGGAGCGCTTGCGGGGGCGCTTCGTGGCGGCCGGCTCGGCCTCGTCGCGGCGCACGATGGTCGGCAGGACGTTGTCGAGGACGACCTCGCGGGTGACCACGACGCGGGCGATCCCGTCGTCGCTGGGCACGTCGAACATCACGGGGAGCAGGACCTCCTCCATGATGGCGCGCAGGCCTCGGGCGCCAGTGCCGCGCTTGAGCGCCTGCTCGGCGACGGCCTCGATCGCGTCCTCGGTGAACTCGAGCTCGACGCCGTCGATCTCGAACATCTTCTTGTACTGCTTCACGAGGGCGTTGCGCGGCTCGGTGAGGATCTTGACGAGGGCATCGTTGTCGAGCGGCGACACCGTGGTGATGACGGGCAGGCGGCCGATGAACTCCGGGATGAGCCCGAACTTCATGAGGTCCTCGGGCATGACGTCGCCGTAGGACTCGGCGAGGTCCTTGGGCGTGTGCAGCTCGGAGCCGAAGCCGAGGCCCTTCTTGCCGTTGCGCGACTCGATGAGCTTCTCGAGGCCGGCGAAGGCGCCACCGACGATGAAGAGCACGTTCGTGGTGTCGATCTGGATGAACTCCTGGTGCGGGTGCTTGCGCCCGCCCTGAGGCGGCACCGAGGCGGTGGTGCCCTCGAGGATCTTCAGCAGCGCCTGCTGCACGCCCTCGCCGGAGACGTCGCGGGTGATCGACGGGTTCTCGCTCTTGCGGGCGATCTTGTCGACCTCG
>Ga0247820_10001616_pt1 | contig 12660 bp, 8 predicted proteins | sample 13C_Glucose_Day1_2_FD_192480 | JGI IMG/M metagenome (GOLD analysis project Ga0247820, IMG submission 192480) | Soil microbial communities from agricultural site in Penn Yan, New York, United States - 13C_Glucose_Day14 | ecosystem: Environmental > Terrestrial > Soil > Agricultural land | place...
CCGCGGTGGGTTGGGCCGAGTCGAGCTGGGACCCGATCAGCATGCCGGCGAGGGACGCCAGCACGCTGGCGGTGATGTAGACCCGGATCTTGATCGAGGTGACGTTCAGGCCGGACAGCCGGGCGACCTCGTCGTTGCCACCGACCGCGTAGATCGCCCGCCCGGTCGGCCGGTAGCGGAGCCAGAATGCGGCAAGAAGGTACACCAGGATCAGGATGATGCCCTGCACCGGGATGCCCAGGATGCGGCCGGATGTCAGGTACAGGAACCAATCCGGAAAGCCGTTGATCGGGTTGCCGTTGGTGATGAACAGGGCCAGGCCCGCGGCCGCCGACATGGTCGCCAGGGTGGCGACGAACGGCTGGATCCGGCCGACGGTGGACAGCACGCCGTTGATCGTGCCGATGAGGGCGCCAACCAGCACGCTCGCCACCAACGCGAGCCCGAACGGGACTCCCACTTCCTTGTAGAGGTAGGCCATCGTCATCAGCGACAGCGCAACGGTCGAACCGACGGACAGGTCGATCCCGCCGATGAAGATGACCAGCGCGGCGCCGACCGCCATAATCCCGATGTCGGAAACCTGACTGATGATGTTCGTCAGGTTCCGGGCGGTGAGGAAATACGGCGATAGGATCGACAGCACGATGACGATCGCGATGAGCCCGAACAGCGGCCCGGGTATCGCGCGGAAGATCTCACCGGCGCGCTTGCCGACGGAGTTCTCGGCCGCAGCGGCCGGTTTGCCGGTGGGGAGTTTGGCGGTCTCGGGCACGGCTCAGGCTTCCTTTCCTGGCGAAACCGCCGTTGCTGACACGGCTGGTTCGGGGACGGCTTCGTCGAGGTCGATGTCGCGGACGGCGAGGCGCATGACGGCCTGCGGTGTCGCTTCCGCCCGGCTCAGCACGCCCTCCTGGCGGCCGCCGGACATGACCAAGACCCGGTGCGACAGACCGAGAACCTCTTCCAGCTCGGACGACACGACGATCACCGCGACCCCGTCGGCGGCGAGCTCACGCAGGATCTCGTAAATCGCCATCTTGGCGCCGACGTCGACCCCGCGGGTCGGCTCATCGACGATGAACACCCTGGGCTTGCGGACCAGCCACTTGCCCAGCAACACCTTCTGCTGATTGCCACCCGACATGGAAGACACCGGCAGCTCCAGGCGGCCCCGGATGTCCAAGCTCTTGGCCTGCTCGTCGGCCAGTTGGGCGACCTTGGACCGGGTGATCAGTCCGGTGCGACCGATCGACCGCTCCCAGGGCAGCGAGATGTTCTGTGCCGCGGTGCGATCCAGATTCAATCCCTGACCCTTCCGATCCTCGGGCACCAGCACGATGCCGGCCCCGATGGCCGCAGTCGGACTGGTCAGCCGCACCATGGCCCCGTCGAGCCACACGGAGCCCTCGTCGGCGCGGTCGATGCCGGCGATGCAGCGCACCACCTCGGTCCGGCCGGCGCCGACCAGACCGGCAATGCCGAGCACCTCGCCGGCCGACACCTCGAAGCTGATGCCCTGGAAGACGTTCTTACGCCCCAGATTCTCGACCTTGAGGACGATCTCGGCACGGTTGGGCTTGGGCGGCACGTGCTCGTAGGTGAAGTCGCGACCCACCATGGCGTTGACCAGTTGCTGCTTGGGCACATCGCCGCCGGGCCAGTCGGCGACCCGCTGGCCGTCGCGCAGGCACACGATGCTGTCGGCCATCTGCCGAACCTCATCGAGCCGGTGGGAGATGTAGACGACACCGGCGCCCCGGTCCCGCAGCACCCGGATCCGCTCGAAGATCTTTTCGGTCTCCGCCTCGCCGAGCGACGCCGACGGCTCGTCGAAGATCACGTAGCGCGGGTTGCGGGTGATTGCCTTGGCAATCTCGATCTCCTGTTGAGCGGCCATCGACAGCCCGGCGACCCGGCGCCGCGGGTCGGTGCTCGTCCCCAGCAGTTGCAGTGCCTCCGCCGCCTCGGCATTCATCCGCTCGCGATCGACACGGCCGCCCTTGCGGGGAAGCCGGCCGAGGAAGATGTTCTCCGCCACCGACAGCTCCGGCAGGAGACGGATCTCCTGATGAATCAGGGCGACACCGTTGGCCAGCGCCTCGGCCGGGCTGGACGGCGCATAGGGCTGACCGTCGACGTTCATCGACCCCGAGTCCGGAATCTTCACCCCGGCCAGGATGGAACTGAGCGTGGACTTTCCGGCGCCGTTCTCGCCGATCAGGCCGATGACCTTGCCGTACGGCACGGTGAAATCGACCGACTTCAGCACGGTCACACCCGAGTAGCTCTTCACCAACCCGTTCGCGACGAGGCCCGTCGGCGCTCCAGTGCTGTCCGGCATGACATGGCTCCTGTGATCGGCGAAGTCGACGGGCGGTGGGATAGGTCGGGCGGATGCGCCCGGACCGGACGGGCGTCGTCCGGCCCGGGCGCGTTCAATCAGCCGGCCGACTTGGCATCCGGACCGTAGAACGTGGTGACGTCATTACTGGCAACGGTGTCCTTGTTGATCAGCACGGTGTCCTGGTACTGCTCGGCCGGCAGGTCGGCACCGGTGCCATTGACGATGCCCACCGCCTGCTCGACCGCGATTTCACCCATGTGGTAGGGCTGCTGGGCCATGGTGGCCTGGGTCAGTCCCGACGAGACGGCGTCGAACATGGTCGGGAAGCCGTCGATGCCGACGAAGAACATGCCGGACCGATTGCCCTGCTGGGCGGCCTTGGCCGCACCGATGGCCATCGCGTCACTCTCACCGAAAACCGCCTTGAGGTTCGGGTTCGCGGTCAAGATGTTCTGCGTCTTGGTGAAGGCCTCGGTCTCGTCCCAGTTGGCGGTGTCCTCGGCGACCAGCTTGATGTTCGGGTTCTCGGCCAGCGCCTCCTGGCAGCCCTGGGTGCGCTGGATCTCCGCCGTGGAGCCGAGAACGCCGTGCAGGATGGCCAGTTCGCCCGATCCGCCCATCTGCTGGAACAGCCAGGTGCAGAGCTGCTTGGCGGCCTTGACGCTGTCGGTGGCGATGTAGGTGGCGAGCTCGCCGCTGCCGGACTCGGGCCGTTGATCGACCGCGACAACCGGCACGTCGGCCTGATTCGCCGCCCGAACGCCGGCCGCGGCGGCCGTGGAATCCTGCGAGATGAACACCAGGGCGCCGATGTCCTGGTTGAGCAGGTCGTTGACCTGCTCCACCTGCTGCGACGAGTTGTTGTTCGCCGAAGTGATTTTCAGCTCGCAGCCGGCCTTGTCCGCGGCGGCCTGCATCCCCTGCACCGCGGCGACGTAGAACAGCGACTTCTGATCGGCGACCGAGACGCCGATCGGCTTCGAACAGCCGGCGGCGGCGGCCCCGCCGGAACCCCCGGCCGAGGTCGCCGCGCTCCCTCCACCGGCCGCGGCCGACGTCGTGCCCGACGAGCTGCTCCCGCCCGAGCAGGCGGCGAGTCCGAGGCCGATGACCGCGGCGCTCGCGATCACCAGCCCGCGGCGGATCAGGGGGCGACGACTCATGGAGTTCTCCTTGCATCACGACGGTGGGAGTGAGGGTTCGACGAGCCCAGCACAAGTGCATAAATATTCAGCACGTGCATTGACTTATCCATAGGTTGGTTCATCCCGCCCGCAAAGTCAAGAGCCAGGCGGCGTGCGGAGCCCCTGAACCGATCACAATCCGGTCTCGACGGGCTGCGCCGGACCAGACATGCTTGCTCGGACCGATTGCGGACGAGGCGTTCCCGCGCAATGTGGCGTGCCGGGCCGGTCTCCCGCCGCCCGGCTACGACCGCCCATGACGCGGGTGCGGATGCCAAGAAACCCGGAGAGAGGCACCAAGTCCTCTCCCCGGGTCGGCTCCCGCCTGAATGTCCGGTGGCGGGCCGCCACCACGACGGCACCGGCGCTGCGGCGCCCGGCCGCAGGGTCGGCTATCCGGGAAAGTCAGCTCAGCCGGCCGACGACCTCCTTGACCAGCGGCCAGACCTTTGCCACCGACGTGTGATTGACCGACTCCAGCGGCGAGTGCAGGGCGTGGAGCTCGGTGCCGATCGAGATGATCTCCAGTCCGGGAATCTTCCGGCTGAACATGCCCAATTCGAGGCTGCACTGGGAGACGTGGATGTCGGGTTCCTCGCCGATCACGTCGCGATAGGCGTCGGCGGCGGTCTTGAGCAGCACCGAATTCTCCTGGTACGGGAACTCGGGGGCGTCCAGGCCATACTGCTCCACCGTCACGCCACCACCGGCCAGTGCGGCGAGTGTGCGGACCCGGTCGAGGATCTCGTGCTTGCGCGAGGTGACCTGAGCGGTAATCGTGGACGCCAACCGCACGCCGTTGTCCGTCGGTCGCAACGTGCCGAGGTTGTTGGAGCTTTCGACGACGCCGGGAGTCAACAGGCTCCAGCTCAGGACGCCGTTCGGTATCAGCGCGGTCAGCCGGGCAAAGCGCGCGGTCGCCGCCCGGGAGAACGCCCGTTCGGGAGCCCCGGTCTCGGTGAATTCGAGCCGTATGTTGTCGCCGGCCCGCTGGTACTCCCCGTGCAGCGTGCCGCTCAGGTCGGCGACCAGCGCCTCGACATCGGGCACCTCCTCGGGGCGCAGCGACAGCACCGCCTCGGCGTCCGCCGGGATCGCGCTGTTCTGCGCACCGCCGGACAGGCCGCTGACCCGGATGTCGTGCCTGGCCAGCACGGCATTCAGCACCCGCGCGAGGACGAGAATTGCGTTCGCCCGCTCCAGGTGGATGTCGAACTCGCAGTGCCCACCCATCAGACCGCGCACCTTGAGCGAGCGGGTCGCCGACAACTCGGCCGGCACCGGCTCGAACTCCCCGGGGACGTCGACCAGGAACGTGACGTCTCCGCTGCAGCCGGCCAGGATCTCGTTGTCGGTGATCCAGTTGAAGTCGATCATGCGGGTGCCGGACAGGACCGAAGTGTCGAAGTGTCCGGCGCCGACCTTGCCCTTCTCCTCCATCGCGGTCATCACCGCCTCCAGCGGCGGGTGCGGGATGTCCTTGGATGCCAGCAGCGCCAGGATGTAGGAGCAGCCGATGCCGTTGTCGGCCCCGAGTGAGGTGCCGTCGGCCTTGATGAAGTCACCGTCCACGACGAGCGTGATCGGCTCGTTGAGGAAGTCGATCTCAACACCCTCGTTCTTGGCGCAGACCATGTCGAGATGACCGTGCAGGATCAGGCCGGGCGCGTTCTCCAGACCACCCTGTCCGGGCTTGCGGACCACGACACAGTGTCGGTCGTCCTGGAAGGCCTCGAGGCCCAGCTCCCGGGCGAACGCGACCACCCAATCGGCAACCTGCTTTTCGTTCTCCGACCCGCGCGGATAGCTGCACAGGGTTTCGAAGTGGCCCAGCACTTCCTGGGGCTCCAGCGCGTCGAGGACGGCCATACTCTGCTCCTTCGGTGGTTTGAGATTGAACTGGCGACAACAGCTCTGCGTGCGCTGCGAGCTACTTCACCACGCCGACGCGTTTGCGGCTGATGGTCAACGCCACCGCGATGATGATCACCAGCCCGTAGACCAGGCTCTGCGCCTCGGACGGGATGCCGATGGCCGCGGTACCGACGGGAATCAGGGTGACCGTCAGCGCTCCGAAGACGACGTTGATCGGATTGGTGATGCCCCCGGTGATCGCGGTGCCACCGACGATCGCCGCGGTGATCCCCGGCAGCAGCAGGTCGCTGCCGAGGCCCGTGCTCGACGCCGACCCCGCCTGCGCGATGATCATGATGCCGGCGATCGAGGCGAGCAGCCCGGAGAACATGAAAGCGGCGATCTTCATCGCCCGGGTCCGGATTCCCGAGAACAGCGCCCCGGTCTCGTTCAGACCGACCGCGGTCATGCTCTGGCCCAGCGTGGTGAAGCGCAGCATCGCCCAGAGCACGATGGCGATGATGACGGCGGTCCAGAACGCGCTGACCAGGCCGCCGATCGCCGATCCGAACATCGGGGTCAGCAGGCCGCTCTTCGCTGCGTAGACCGTGGTCTTGTCGCTGATGATCAGCGATGCGGTCTGCAGTATGCCCAGCGTGCCCAGTGTCAACGCGAAGCTCGGCACCTGGAAGAACGACACCAGGAATCCGTTGAGCGCGCCGATGGCGGCCCCGAGCACGACGACCAGCACCAGCCCGCCGGCTCCCGCCGGCCCGATCGTCTTCGCCAACAGGATCGCCGAGAACAGTGCAATCGCCGCGTTGGACAGGTCGATGGACCCGACGTTGAGCACGAGGCATTGCCCCAGCGCGACGAGCAGGATCGCGGTGCACTGGGTCGCGACGATGGACAGGCCGCCACCGCCCAGGAAGGCCGGTCGCAGGATCGACACCAGGGCGAACAGAATGATGAACACGGCCAGCGGACCGACGGTCGCCCACAGGTCGATGAGCCGCCAGCGACGGTGCCGGTCGGCGGTGGGCGTCTCGACGGAGGCGGCCGGGACGGCGTCAGGCGCTTCCGGGTCGAAGACTTCGCTGGGCACGGATTGATCGGACGCGATTCGATCAGACATGTCACACCATCTTTTCGAGCAGGTCGAGGGTCGTGGGGGTGTCGACGGTCAGATCGAAACTCGCGGTGATCTCACCATCCCGCATCACCAGGATGGTGTCGCCCATCTCCAAGGCCTCTTCCAGCGTATCGGCCAGCAGCACGACCGCTGTGCCCCCGTCACGGGCGCCCCGGATCTTCTCGTTGACCGTTTCCGCGGCGCCCGGGTCGAGGCCGCGCAGCGGATGGTCCAGGATCAGCAACTGCAGCGTCTCGGACTTCAGCCACTTGGCCATGACGACCTTCTGCTGGTTACCGCCGGAGAACCGGTGCAGGTGCAGCCGGGTGTCGCGCGGGCGGACGTCCATCGTGTCGAACCAGCCGGCCCCGGCCTTGCGCTCGCGCCAGGGGTTGACGAAGAATTTCTTGCCGGTGCGGGCGATGGCCATGTTGTCCGGTCCGTTCAGGCCACCGACCATGCCCTCGGTCTTGCGTTCGGCCGGCACGTAGCCGATCCCCGCCCGGGTGGCCTGCACGGCCGACCAGGACTGCAACCGCTTGCCCCGGTAGGTGATGGTGCCGGAGTCGAACGGCTCGGCCCCGAACAGGGCGCGGACGAGTTCCTCCCGGCCGGACCCGATGGTGCCGACGATGGCCAGGCAATGACCGGGCGGCAGCGCGAACGACACGTCCTTGAACTTGCCCTTCGCGCTCAGTCCGGAAACATCGAGCAGGGCTTCACCGCTCTGCCGGGCCTGCACATCGTGCTTCTTGGCCGTGGCTGCGTGACCGATCATCAGCTGGAACAGCTCGTCCTCGGTCACGCCCTCGGTCGCGCGGTCGGCCACGATCTCCCCGCTGCGCATGACGATGATCCGGTCGCAGATCCGGCGCACCTCGTCGAGCCGGTGCGAGACGAAGATGACCGAGCCGACGTGCTTGAGCTCGGCGATCTCACGTTCCAGGATGGCGGTCTCGTTGCGCTCGAGCACCGACGTCGGCTCGTCCAGGATGACGATCGGTGGGGTGCCGGTCATCTCGTCGACCCGCAACGCCCGGGCGATTTCCACCATCTGGCGGTCCACGAACGACAGATCGCCGACGATGGCCTTCGGATCGACCGTGGCACCGACCTTGGCCAGGATGCCCTCGGCTTCCTTGTTCAGCTGGCCCCAGCGGTACCAGCCCCCGCGGGTGGCGTTGTCCTTGGACGACAGCGCGTTCATCGCGATGTTCTCGGCGACCGACAGGTTCGTCAGCAGCGACTGCTCCTGATGCACCACACCGAAGCCGGCGGCCACCGCATCCTGCGGTCGGCGGAACTTCACCGCGCTGCCGTGGACCTCCATGACACCGGCGTCCGGCTCGTACAACCCGGACAGAATCTTGAGCAGAGTGGACTTACCGGCGCCGTTCTCGCCGATCAGGCCGATGACCTGGTTCCGGCGGATCTCCAGCGAAACATTGTTGACGGCGGTGACCGACCCGAACCTCTTGGTGATGCCGGTGAGCTTGAGGGCGGGAGTGCCGGCCTGGGCAGAATCGGTTTCGGTGACGGCCTTGGTCATTTCGTGATCCTCAGTCGACTGCGCAGCGGCCACGCCGCCACGATGATGGCCACGATCAGGATGGCTCCGGAGACGCCGGACTGGATGCTGGAACTGACGCCACTGAGGATCAGGCCGTTGTTGAGCACGGTCAGGATCATCACGCCGAGCATGGTGCGCAGCACCCCGCCCTTGCCGCCGGACAACGCGGTCCCACCGATCACGACCGCGGCCACGGTGACGAACAGGATGCCGCCGCCGACGGTCGGCGATCCGGCGCCCAGCCGCATGGTGGCGAGGATGCCGGCCAGACCACTGCAGGCGCCGGCGAAGGCGAACACGTACACCTTGATGCGGTTGACCGAGATGCCGTTGCTACGGGCCACGTCTTCGTTGTTACCGATGGCGTAGGTGAACCTGCCGAGCTTGGTGTAGCGGGTGATCACCCAGCCGATCGCGACGATCAGCACGGCGAGCCAGAACGAGAACGGGAGGCCGAGGAACACCGTGTTCGGCCACGCCTTGAGGCCGCCGTCGGGCAGCAGCGGGATGGTGTCGGTCCCGAAGAGCACGGTGGCGATGCCGAGCCCGATGAACCAGAAGCCGATGGTCACGATGAAGGTCGGTACCTTCAACCGGGTGTGGATCAGACCGGCGAGCACGCCCAGAACCACACCCATCAAAATCCCGAGCGCGAAGGAACCCGCCCCCAGGTCCGCCGAGTCTCGGCTGTTCGCTGTGGTCAGGATGAACGTCATACCGGCGGCGCCCATCAGACCCTCGACCGACAGGTCGATGGACCCCATGAGAATGACCATGGTGGCGCCGACGCCGACGATCAGTGGCGTCGCCGACTGGTCGAGAATGGTGCGGACGTTGTCGATCGTCAGGAACGTGCTCGGATTGAGGACGGCGAACACGACGATCAGGACGACCAGCGCGCCGACCTCGCCCAGGCTGCGCAGTTCGAACCGGCGGTGCTTGGCCACCGGCGAGGCGGCGCCCACGCTCTTGTCGGGGGGCTGTTGAGTGACCAGGTTCGCCACGGAAGTCTCCGAATCTTCGAAATTTCAACGGGCGTGCGGCCCGCCGCGGGTCGGTCGGCAATTCCCCGACCCGCGGCGAGCCCAGGCGATCAATCTTCGTTGCGCGAGAACGACTTCAGTACCTCAGCCGGCGGGCAGCTGCTCCGGTCCCTGACCGACCAGCGGCGTCGGCTGAACGTTCCACGGGTCGCCGCCGTCCACCAGGCCGCTGACCCAGCCGTCGACGTCACTGTCCCACTTGGTGTACTGCTCGAAGTCGGTCGGGCCGACACACTGCAGCTTGAACAGGCTGTCCCGCTTTTCCTGCGGCAGGGTCGACGGATCGATCTTGCCGGTGGCGGCCAGGTATGCGGTGTACAGGCCGATGGACGAGGCCATGAAGCCCCGGTGGAAGGTCTCACCCACGACCGGCGAATTCGGCTCCTTCATCATGTCCACGACCGGCGGGTAGAGACCGTCGGAGACGAACTTGATCTTGTCGTACAGGCCGGCGTTCTTGGCCGCGTTGGTGGCACCGATGATCATCGCGTCATCCGCCGCCCAGATGCCGTTGACCTGATCCGGGTACTTGGTCAGCAGGCTCTGTGTGACCGAGAGACCCTGCTGCGGATCCCAGTTGGCCGACTGAACCTCCAGCAGCTTGATGTCCGGGTACGCCTTCAGCGCGTCCTTGAACCCGGCGACACGCGTCTGCGAGGTGGTGCTGTCCTCCACGCCGGCGAGCCCGATGACGTTGCCCTTGCCGCCGAGGCTCTCGGCCAGCGCCTTTCCGGTGCACTGCCCGCTCTCCACGCCGGAGTACTTCTGGAAGGCGACGAAGTTGTTCCCGACGTCCCACGGCTCCAGGTTGTCGGGCTTGTTCCACCAGACGACCACGTAACCGCCGGCCTGCTTCACGGCATCGACGATAGTCGGGGCGTCCGAGCTGGCGACGGTGTTGACCATCAGCGCGACCTTCTTGCCCTGGGCGAGAATGGCCTGGATCTTGGAGATCTCGGTCTGGCTGCTGCCCGCCGAGTCGACGATCTGAACCTCGACGCCGAGCTTCTTACCCAAGGCGTTCGCGCCCTCGATCATCGAGGCCATGTAGGGGTTGGTGGTGTTGATCACCGACGCGACCAGGACGATGTTGCTCGGGTCGATCGCCTCCTGGCTCCCGCCACCGCTGGATCCGGTGGTGGAGGTGCAGCCGGTCAGGGCGATGGCCGCGGCCGCCACCAGGGCGGCCCACACCCTGGCTTTCCGCTTTCTGATCATGTCTCTGCTTTCTCTGCGGCGCCGTGGGCGACCCGCGATGGCGGCGAGGGGGTTTGCGCCATCGGATCGAAACCTCGGCATGGGCGGATGGGGAAGGGACTGCGGTAGTGCGGTCGAGCTCGGCCGGTCGGCGGGTCAGGGGGCCGACCGTCCGGGGGCCGCCGACCTGTCCTGGGACGGGTCCGGCGGAGCGTGCCGGGTGGCCACCGAACTGGCGGATGGCCGCCGGCGCACCGGGCACTCAGCCGCGTCGTCGCGCTGAGCGCCCGGCACCGCGCCGCTTGGCAGCGGCTCAGCGGAACTGACGGAAGAACGTGGCGACGTCGTCGACGTAGATGTCGGGCACCTCCAGCGGGGCGAAGTGACCACCCTCGTCATGCACGCGGTACTGCTGCAGGTTGAAGTACTGCTTGGTCCACGTGATCGGCGGCTTGTAGATCTCACCGGGGTAGATACCGATCGCGGTCGGTGCGCCCACCACCGGGAAGCGGTCGTGCGACGGCTTCCACGGATTGTTGCGACACTCCCAGTAGTAGCGCGACGACGTCCCCCCGGTGTTGGTCAGGAAGTAGACCGCCGCGGTCGTGATCAGATCCTCCTTGGGCCAGACCTTTTCGAAGGCCTCGGTGCCCACGCCACGCTCGGCCAAACCCCAGAAGTAACGCTTCTCGGTGATCCAGGCCAGCTGGCCGGCCGGCGAGTCGGCGAACAGCGAGGCCAGCGTCTGCGGCTTGGTCAGCTGCATCTCGCCGTAGCCCGACTCGTTCTCGACGAACAACTTGCCGCGCTCGAACCAGCCCTCCTCGCCCTCGCCGTATTCGCTCGCTGCGGGCACGCCGAGGACCGGGTCGAACTCCACACCCGCGGGCTTGTCGGGGTGCTCGAACAGGTAGTGGCTCATTTGCGCCGGGAAGTGTGTGTAGATCCCGAAGACGTCCTGCTCGTACTTGTGACCGTGCTGCTGGGTCACCAGCGCACCCCAGTCACCGCCGGCGACGGCGTACTTCTCGTAACCCAGAACATCCTTCATCAGCTTGTTCTCGAGGTCGGCGGTGTGCCACCAGTTCCAGCCGGTCTCGGTCAGCGGGGACGAGAAGCCATAACCGGGCAACGAGATCAGCACGACATCGAACGAGTCGTTGGGATCGCCACCGTGGGCCGCGGGATCGGTCAGCGGACCGAAGACCTTGCGCAGATCCCAGAACGTCCACGGCCACCCGTGGTGGATCAGCAGCGGCATGGGGTTCGGGCCCTTGCCCTTCATGTGGATGAAGTGCAGCGGCACGCCCATCAGATCGATCTTGAAGTTCGGCAGCTCATTCATCCGGCGCTCGACGTCCCGCCAGTCGAACTCGTTCGTCCAGTAGTCCACCAGCTGCCGGTGGTACGCGGTGTTGTAGCCGTATCGCCAATCGTCATTGGCGAAGTCCTGCGGGAAGCGGGTATGGCGCAGCCTGGCGTTCATGTCCTCGAGGTCGGCCTCGGGGATGTCGATGGTGAACTCCTCGACCTTGTACTCGGAATCCGCGGGCACCAAGACCTCCTTGTCTATTCGCCGTCAGTCACCGTTACGGCCATTCACCGTTGTTGACTGAATATGCTCTGCTCGCAACAACATGCATGACTATGTCCCAGCCGAATGTAGCTGTCAAGAGTGAATAATTACCCAGCGACACTCCTCTCGTCCTGCGTCGGCGCACGCACCGATGGTTCCCGCCGGGCCGGCGACGAACCCGGCCCGTTGCTCGGTTCGGCACACCGGAGAGGTGGGCCGTGCCGCCCGGTATCGGTGGCCGACACAACGGAAGGCTTCGCAACGTCCGCGCCAGCGGTACCAGTGCCGTTCTACGTCAGGCACGCCCGGACGGCGACCCGAGACGAGCAATGGTGACAAAATCGTGCCCTCACCCGTGTGGTATGTAGTTGTACGAACACGCTTATCCGACCCGCATAGGCGACGCGAGCAGGCGTTCTGCCGTCGCCGTAGGCGCACGCGGGCCGATGCCGACCGGGATCAGCCCCGGTTGTTCACCAGCCACTGGGCCGTTGTCGAGTCGGTGACCAGCACGTTCAGCCAGCCACCCAGCAGCGCGGCCCGGATCGCCCGGAATTTGGACCGGCCGCCGGCCACCCCCAGTCGGCGGTCGGCCTTTCGGAGCTGGCTCAGCGTCACGCCGACGACGAGATCGTCGAAATCGGTAGGCACCGGGGTACCGTCCTCGGCGACGAAGCGAAGATTGAGTTCACCGACCGCACCTCGTTTGGCGGCCTGGGCCACCTGTTGGTCGGTGAAGAAGTTGTCACCCGCCCGC
>Ga0247820_10001617_pt1 | contig 12642 bp, 12 predicted proteins | sample 13C_Glucose_Day1_2_FD_192480 | JGI IMG/M metagenome (GOLD analysis project Ga0247820, IMG submission 192480) | Soil microbial communities from agricultural site in Penn Yan, New York, United States - 13C_Glucose_Day14 | ecosystem: Environmental > Terrestrial > Soil > Agricultural land | place...
GTCCTGTGGATGGCCGTTACTGCACGGCCGCCACGTTGACCTTCGATTGCGCCTGTACCCGCTTCTGCTGCGGCTTGGCGGCTGACGTGCCCGTTACGGCCGGGATCTGCGCCGTCTCGGCGGCGGGCTGCGCGGAGGAGCCGGTCGAGAACAGATCGCCGATGCCGCCGAACACTTTCTTGTAGAACGGGGTCTCCGACGGAGCCGCCGTATTCTGCGCGACGAGAGCCGGAGCGGGGGGCGCCTTCGCGGCCGGAGCTGCTGCTACCTTCGCGGCCGGAGCCGCGGCCATCTTCGCGGCCGGGGCCGTCGCTTTCGCGGCAGGTGCCGGCGGCGACTGATCGAACGACGCGAAGGCCATGGCGGTCGAAGGCGCTTCCGGCTTCGTCGGGCCGCTGTCGTTCAGCGCGATCTCGCGCGGACCGGACAAGCCCTCGGGACGGCTCACGTCGCCGAACTTGTCGCGCATGCGGGCGTCGACCACGAGCGATCCGTCGGTTCCCATGGCGCCGGCGAGCGCCGTGCGGAAGGATTCGTGCGAGTCGCCGTCATGGTAGGCAAGGCGGATCGGCTTCTCGCCCTTGGAGACGAGCTCCGCCACTTCCTGCTCGTCCTCCGCCTGTTTCTGGCGCAGGGCGACGGTGACCGTCTCGTCGGTGTTGAACTGGTAGCGGCCGCCGGCCACGGCGACGCGCGGCTCGTCCTTGGTGATCTCGAAATAATCGTGGCCTTCCTTCAGGTTCTTCCAGAAGGCGATGTTCGGGTCGAGGCGGTGCTGGGCCAGGTTCTTGGGCGTCATCCGGAACGGATAGGACTGGAACTGAAAGGCGCGCTGGCCGCTGGCGAAGGCCTCGCGGGCGATGGAGTAGATCTCGGCGATGTTCTGGTCCGTCATGGCGAAGCAGCCGCGCGACGAGCACGAGCCATGTACCATGATGTCGCCGCCGTTGCGGCCGAATTGCCGGTCAAAGGCGTTCGGATAGCCGGTGTCGAAGGACAGGTAATAGGCCGAGTTCGGGTTCATCTGCGACGGCGCGACCGTGTAGAAACCCTCTGGGACCTGGCGGTCGCCCTCGCGGGTCTTCGGCCCGAGCTGCCCCGACCAGCGGCAGATCGGATAGGTCTTCAGGAGCGCGTACTTGCCGTTGGAGCCCCGTTTCCAGACCTCCATCTCCGATTCTTTCTTGTAGGCGCGGATGAGGATGGGGTCGCTCTTCGACATCCCCTTCGAGGCCATCAGGGCCATGGCGGCCGGAGGAATCGGTGTTAGGTGCCGGGTCGAGCTCCGCGAGAAGTTGTCGTCCTGGCAGGCGGCGAGCGCGAGCGTCAGGCTCGCAGCCAATGCGATGCGCTTCATCATGGGGGTCCCCGCATTCTGATCTGCCCGGACGTTGATGCCGGACAGTTCCCCAATTTCCTAAATCGTTAGCCTTAACTCCCTCTTACCGCAAGCGGTGCTGTAATGGAGTTATGGTGAATGGGGGGTAAAAATCCTACTTTTTTATAGTTTTCGGCCGATGTTGAGGAACTTTTCGGCCCGATGGTCGCGCAGTTCCGCCGGCCCCATGTTGCCGAGGTCGTTGAGCGCCTCCTCGATGGCGTTGCCGGTGGCTGCGATCGCAGCGGCCGGGTCCCGGTGGGCGCCGCCCATGGGCTCGGTCACGATGGCGTCGATGACGCCGAGGCGCAGCAGGTCCTGGGCGGTGATCTTCATGTTGGTGGCGGCGTCCTGGGCGCGGGCGGAATCTCGCCAGAGGATCGAGGCCGCACCCTCGGGGGAGATCACGCTGTAGATCGCGTGCTCCAGCATCAGCACCTTGTTGGCGGTGGCGATGGCGATCGCCCCGCCCGAGCCGCCTTCGCCGATCACGACGGAGACGTTGGGAACGCCGAGGCCGAGCTGCATCTCGGTCGAGCGGGCGATGGCCTCGGCCTGGCCGCGTTCCTCCGCCTCGATGCCCGGATAGGCGCCGGCCGTGTCCACGAAGGAGATCACGGCTAAGCCGAAGCGGTCGGCGAGCTCCATGAGCCGCACGGCCTTGCGGTAACCCTCGGGCCGGGCCATGCCGAAATTGTGCCGGATGCGGGTCTCGGTGTTGTGGCCCTTCTCCTGGCCCATGACGCAGACCGCCTGGCCCCGGAAGCGCCCGAAGCCGCCGACGATGGCCTCGTCCTCGGCGAACTTCCGGTCCCCGGCGAGCGGCGTGAACTCGGTGATCAACCCGGCGCAGTAATCGACGAAATGGGGCCGCTGCGGGTGGCGCGCCACGAGGGTCTTCTGCCAGGGGGTGAGCTTGGCGTAGAGCTCCTTCAGGGCGTCGGACGCCTTGGCCTCGAGCCGGGAGATGTCGTCGGTGATCGAGACGGCGTCCCGGTTCTCGCCGATAGCCCTGAGTTCTTCGACCTTGGCTTCCAGTTCGGCAACGGGCTTTTCGAAATCGAGATAGCTGCGCATCAGACTCTGTGGAAATGAAAAACCGGCGCTGAAGGGCGTCAGAGCCCCGCCGGACCGGCGCGGACACTGGCGATTTGCCGGCATCAAGTCAAGTTGGCCGGGTTTACTCTCCTAAGACTGTCCGGTGCAAGGGCCGCCCGACACGGTGCCCATCAGCCCTCCGGTCGAACGCTCACCCCGAGGCGCGCGCGGGCACGAAGACCGGGGCGAGGCGCCGGCTCGAACCGCGCCGGATCGCGCGCACCGCGCCTGGCATGTAGAGCTGCTTCGTCGCCTCGACGATGTGGAGGCCGGCCCCTGGCAGCGACATGGCCGAGCCAATGCGCTCCCAGGCCTGGGCGGTGCTGAGCAGGAAGCGGCTGCGCAGGGGCGGCACGTAGAGCGTCTCGGCCCAGCCCTCCGGCGAGAACCAGGTCTGGCGCATGAGGGATTTCAGCTGCGACCGGCTGTAGGGTTGGCCATAGCCGAAGGGCGTCGTGTCCATGCGGGCCCACAGGCCGCGCCTGTTGGGCGCCACCACAATGATCCGCCCGCCGGGGGTGAGGATGCGCCAGATCTCGTGCAGGAGCTCGCTCGGGCTCTCCACCGTCTCCAGGGCGTGGATCACGAGGACCCGGTCGATGGAGGCGTCGGGCAGGGGCATCATGAGCGGGTCGACGAGAGCGGAGGCCGAGGCGCCGGTGCTCGGCCAGTTCACCACGCCCTGGCTCGCCGGCATGAAGGCCAGCGCCCGCTCGGATTGCGCCCGGACGGCGCCGAGATAGGGTGGCGCATAGCCGAGACCGAGCACGCGCAGGCCCGTCAGTGGCCCCCAGAAGCGGCCGATGGCCCGGCCCACGTAGCGGCGCGTCACGCCGCCGAGCGGACTGGCATAGAAGCTGCGCAGATCGGTAATATCGATGCTCATCACGTGTCTGCCGGCCTGTGGAGCAAAGTCGTCAAAGGCCAAGGTCTGGTTTCGCGGCCGAACTGTCCCATGATAATCCGTGACGCATCAAGCCACGGTTCTCCCCATGCCCGCCCAAGTCCACGTCTTTCGCTGCCTTTCCGACAATATCGGCGCTCTCGTCTACGATCCCAATACGGGGGCCTGCGCGGCGATCGATGCCCCGGAGGAGGGGCCGATCCTGGCCGCCCTGGCCGAGACCGGCTGGCAACTCACCGACATCCTCGTCACGCACCGGCATTCCGACCACGTGCAGGCGATCGCGCCCATCAAACAGCGCACTGGCTGCCGGGTGGTTGCGCCCTACAAGGCGCGGGATGCCGTGCCGCTCGCCGATGCGCTGGTGCGGGAGGGCGACACGGTCCATGTGGGCGATCTCCAGGCCCATGTGTGGGAGACGCCCGGGCACTGCGCCGACCACGTCTCGTACTGGTTCGCGGCGGACCGGGACCTCTTCGCGGGCGACACCCTGTTCACCCTTGGCTGCGGCCGGGTGCTGGAGGGGGATTATGCCGATCTGTGGGCATCGCTCCAGCGCCTCGCCGCCCTGCCGGACGAGGCCCGGGTCTTCTGCGGCCATGACTACACTCTCTCGAATGGGCGCTTCGCCCTCGCGGCGGACCCCGATAACGAGGCCCTGAAGGCGCGGATCGAGGAGGCCGAGGCAGCCCAGGCGCAAGGCCGCTTCCTCGTGCCGACCACCATCGGGCAGGAGAAGGCCACGAACCCCTTCCTGCGCGCCGGCGAGCCTGCGCTCGCCAGGGCAGTGCAGAAGGAGGGCGCCAAGCCCGAAGAGGTGTTCCGGGCATTGCGCGAATGGAAGAACAGGTTCTGACGTCGCCATCGATTCGGGAGTATAAGAGTCATATGAGCGACCACAGCCTCATCCTCGGGCTCGAGAGCCGTCTGCTGAATGCGTGGCCCTCGTTCGACTATCAAGCCTATGACGGCTGGATCCTGCGGGTCGCCAACGGCTACACGAAGCGGGCCAATTCAGCGACGCCGTTCCTGCCCGGCGCCACCCTCGACGATGCACTGCTCGACCACATGGTCTCGCATTTCATATCCGCGAATGTGCGCCCCACCTTCCGCCTCAACGGGCTTCAGTCTCCCGATGCGGAAGCGCTCCTGGCGGCGCGGCACTTCAAGGAGATCGAGCCGACATACGTTCTCGCGGCTCCTGTCGGCAGCGATTGCGACGTCGATTCCGAGGTGACGATCAGCCCGAAGGTCTCGAAGCAATGGGTGCGCGAGGCCTCGGAATCCTATGGCGGCGACAAAGCCGACGAGGCCTCCCTGATGGGCATCGTCTCGCGCATTCGCCAGAAGGCCGCCTTCGCCGCCCTGCTCCTCGACGACCGGCCCGTCGCCTGGGGCTTGGGAGTGGCCGAGCGGGGCTATGTGGGCCTCTACGACATCGTGGTGGCGCCCGACCTGCGGGGCATCGGCCTTGGTCGCCGCGTGGTTCTGAGCCTCATGGCCTGGGGCTGCTCGGAAGGAGCTCACACGGCCTATCTCCAGGTGCGCGAGGAGAACGAGATCGCCCGCTCGCTTTATGGCGCGCTCGGGTTCCGGCCCGCCTATCGCTACACCCACCGGGTCATGCCCGGGCGCGCTTCCCCATGAGCGTCGCGACGAGCGCGCCCGCCACGATCAATCCGCAGGACAGGGCCAGCGTCAGGGTGGGCTCCGCATAGCCACCCAAGACCAGGACCAGGGTAGAGAGCACGGGCGTCGCATAGGAGGCGACGCCGAGCAGGCGGATGTCGCCCCGCTTCATGCCGATGTCCCACACGTAGAAGGCCGCGCCCACCGGGCCGATGCCGAGCGCCAGCAGCGCCAGCCATTGCGTCGTGGTCTCTGGCCAGACCGTGGTCTCGAATAGCCAGTGGCAGACGAGGCTCAAGAGCGAGGTCGCGAGGCAGAAGCCCGCCACCGCGTCCGTCGGCACCTGGCCGAAGCGCCGCGACAGCACCGAATAGCCGGCCCACACGAAGGCCGCCACGAAGGCGCAGAGATAGCCCGGCAGATACTCTGCCCGCGCGTCGAGCGCGCCGCGGCCGGCGATCAGCACCACGACACCGGCGAATCCCAGGAAGGCGCCAACGAGATGCGCGCGCTTGAGCTGCTCGCCCGGCAGCAGCGACGAGAACAGGACGATGAGGAGCGGCCAGAGATAATTGATGAGCCCGGATTCCGCCGGCGGCGCCAGGCGCAGGGCCGCGAAGTAGAGCGCGTGGTAGCCGAAGAGGCCGCCGAGGCCGAGTGCCCAGACCACGGGCTTCTGGCGCAGAGCCCTGATCCCATTCGGCCGCGCGATCCAGCTCGTCATGCCCACGCAGCCGCCGACCAGGAAGGTCATGGCCGCGAGTTGGAACGGCGGGATCGTGCCGGTCGCCGCCGTCAGCAGAGCCAGAAGGGACCAGAGGAGAACGGCCGTGAAGCCGATGGTGGTGGCGGTGCGCGTCGTCATGATGCGCCGCCAATAAACGAAAGCCCTCCGTCTGGGGAGAGCTTTCGCACCGCCGTAACGAAACTGTTCAGCGCTTCGTCAGGTCATGGGTCACGCCATGTACTGCCCGCCGTTCACCGACAGGGTCGAGCCGGTGATGAAGCCCGCGTCCTCGCCCGCCAGGAAGAGCACGCTGCGGGCGATCTCCTCCGCCTCGCCGAGGCGGCCCACGGGAATAAGCGGCAGGATCTTCGCTTTCAGCACCTCTTCGGGCACGGCCTTCACCATCTCGGTGGCGATGTAGCCCGGCGCGATCACGTTGACGGTGACGCCCTTGTTGGCGTTCTCCTGCGCCAGCGCCTTGGCAAAGCCGACCACACCCGCTTTTGCGGCCGAATAGTTCGCCTGGCCCATCTGGCCCTTCTGGCCGTTGATGGACGAGATGATGATGATGCGGCCGAAATTGCGCGAGCGCATGCCGTCGATCACGGGCCGGGTGCAGGTGAACATCGAATCGAGATTCGTGCGGATGACGGCCGACCATTGGTCGAAGGTCATCTTATGGAACATGCCGTCGCGGGTGATGCCCGCGTTGTTGACCAAGATGTCGACGGGGCCGAGTTCCGATTCGATGGCCCGGATGCCCGCCTCGCAGGCGGCCTCGTCCGACACGTCGAACTTGTAGACGGGGATCCCGGTCTCGCCCTTGAACTGGTTCGCGGCCTGATCGTTGCCGCCGTAATTGGCGGCCACGGTGTAGCCTGCCTTCTTGAGGGCCATCGAGATCGCGGCTCCGATGCCGCGAGTGCCGCCGGTGACCAATGCGACGCGCGCCATGTCTGTCTCCTTCCCAGGCCGTTTCCAAGCAGGTCTCTGCTGGACCCTATCTATGGCAAAGGCGGTCCGGGAGCCGGACCGCCTTGAATCATAGCCTACGAGAGGTTGCCGCGCCTAGCAGGGATCGCAGCTATCGGACGGATTACTTCGAGGCCGCTCAGCGCTCGAGGCACATGGCGATGCCCATGCCGCCGCCGATGCAGAGCGTCGCGAGTCCCTTCTTGGCATTGCGGCGGCCCATTTCGTGCAGCAGGGTCACGAGGACGCGGCCGCCGGAGGCGCCGATCGGATGGCCGATGGCGATGGCGCCGCCGTTCACGTTCACGATCTCAGGGTCCCAGCCCATGTCCTTGTTGACCGCCAGCGCCTGCGCCGCGAAGGCCTCGTTCGCCTCGACGAGATCGAGGTCGGACACCTTCCAGCCGGCCTTCTCGAGGGCCTTGCGGGAGGACGGGATCGGGCCGGTGCCCATGACGGCCGGATCGACGCCGGCGGTCGCCCAGGAGGCGATTCGCGCGAGCGGCGTGAGGCCGCGCCGTTCGGCTTCCGCTTCGGTCATCAGCACGATGGCGGCGGCGCCGTCATTGATGCCCGAGGCGTTTCCGGCCGTGACCGTGCCGTCCTTCGAGAAGGCGGGCCTAAGCTTGGCGACCGCGTCGATCGTCGTGCCCGGGCGGATGTACTCGTCCTGGTCCACCACGATGTCGCCCTTGCGGGAGGCGATCGTGACCGGGACGATCTCGTCCTTGAAGCGCCCGCCCTTCTGGGCCGCCTCGGCCTTGTTTTGGGAAGAGACCGCGAACTGGTCCTGTTCCTCGCGGGTCAACTGCCAGCGCTGGGCCACGTTCTCGGCGGTGCTGCCCATGTGGTAGCCGTGGAAGGCGTCCATGAGGCCGTCCTTGAGCATCGTGTCGACGAGCTTGAAGTCGCCCATCTTGGTGCCGCTGCGCATATAGGCGGCGTGCGGGGCCTGGGACATGGATTCCTGGCCGCCCGCCACGATGATGCTGGCATCGCCGTTCGCGATCTGCTGCATGCCGATCGCGACGGTGCGCAGGCCGGAGCCGCAGAGCTGGTTGAGGCCCCAGGCCGTCTTCTCGTGCGGGATGCCGGCCGCCATGGCGGCTTGGCGGGCCGGGTTCTGGCCCTGGCCCGCGGTGAGGATCTGGCCGAGGATCACCTCATCCACGTCCGAACCGTCGACCTTGGCGCGGGCGAGCGCTTCCTTGATGGCGATGGCTCCCAGGTCGTGGGCGGGGGTGTTGGCGAAGGCGCCATTGAACGAGCCGACGGGGGTGCGCGCCGCGCCGACGATGACGATGCTGTCTCGGGCCATTCCTGTCTCCTGTGCTGGTCTGCCGAACATTGCGGCAGCCTGTTGATGGTTCGATCAAAGCTCCAGAAAAAGGGAAGTCAAGCGCCCTCTGGTGGGGCATAGTCGAATAGCTGAAGGAGGCCTGCGCGCACGCACGGACAGCCATGCAACTATTTTCTAGGCAAAAGTACTGAAGTCCTAGACAATTAGGAGCAGGCGACCCGGGCCGTGCAGGTTTTTTCGAGATCACAGAGGACTGCTTTGGGACACATGGCGACGGAAAAAGAACCGACAGTCATCAAGAAGTACGCCAATCGCCGCCTCTATCACACGGGCACATCCACCTACGTCACGCTGGAAGACCTCGCCGGCATGGTGCGACAGGGCGAGGACTTCGTGGTCTTCGACGCGAAGTCGGGCGACGAGATCACCCGATCGGTGCTGACCCAGATCATCTTCGAGCAGGAGAACAAGGAGGGACAGAACCTCCTTCCCGTCACGGTCCTGCGCCAGCTGATCCGCTTCTACGGCGACAGCCTGCAGTCGCTGGTGCCGAGCTATCTCGAATTCTCCATGAACAACCTGTCCCATGAGCAGCAGAAGCTGCGGGAGCAGATGACCCAGGCCTTCGGGTCTGGAGCCTTTCAGGCCATGGAGGAGCAGGTGCGCAAGAACATGAGCTTCTTCACCGAAGCCATGCGCATGTTCTCCCCGTTCCCGCGGCAGGCCGGCGAGGGCGACGGCAAGGCCGAACACAAGAGCGAGCCCGCCGGCGAGCTCGAGACCCTGAAGCGGCAGATGGCCGACATGCAGGCCAAGCTCGACAAGCTCGCCCGCAAGTAGCGATCTCAGGCGCGCCTGAGACGCCGCAGGAGCGATTCGGGCTGCCCCAAGGAAGCGGCCTCCCCGAACAGCCCACCCTGCATGTAGTCGATTCCCCAAGCGACCAGCAGCCGGGCGGAGGTTTCGTCGTCCACGCCTTCCGCGGCCGTCGCAATGCCGAGATGGCGGGTCATATCGATCAGGGTGCGGACGAAGAGCCGGTCGTCGGTGGAGCGTCTGAGCGTTTGGATGAAGATCCCGTCGATCAGGGCGAGGTCGACCGGCAGGGCTTTCAGGGCGGCGAGCGACGCATGGCCGGTGCCGAACCCGGTGAGCCCGATTCCGATCCCCAACGCCTTCATGGTCATCAGCGGGGCAAGCGCCGCCTCCGGATCTCCCGTGACCGCCTCCGGAACCTGGACGATGAGCCGCGACGCAATGCCGGGGCGGGCGCCGAGATGCGCCGCCAGCATCGGCAGCCATTCCCGATGCGCGAGGGTGGCGGGCGCGACGGGAAGGGCGAGCCGCACGTCCGGGTGGCGCGCCAGATGGTCTGCGGCAAGCTCCAGCAGGCGCCCGTCCGCAAGCAGAGCGAGGTTCGCATCCTCCAGGGAGGGCAGGAGGCCGAGGGGCGAGGCTCCGCCATCCGGTCCGCCGATGGCCGGGCGGGCTTGCACCAGGGTCGGGTGGCGCGACAGGGCATCCACCATCGGCCGGCCCGTCAGGATCAGGCGGCGGTCGTTGAGAACGCCCACGAGGTCGAAAGATGCGGGCTCGGTCGCCCTGGCTTTCGTACCATGGTGCATCTTGTGCAGGACAGCCGCTTCGGAGCGGGAGACGGCTCTCTCCAGAGCCTGTTCGGCAAAGCGCAGCAGCTTCACGGCCTCGAAGGTGTGGTCGGGCGCGCAGGCGGCGCCGAGATGCAGGGCGAGATCCGGCGCATCCGCACCGATCAGGGCGCCCGCGCGCCGCATGGCGCCCGCCGCCTCCGTGGCCGGGCAGCAGGCCAGGGTCAGGGCGAAACGGTTGGAACCGAGGGCATCGCAATGGTCGCCCCGGCGCAGCATCGGACGCAGGGCGCGGGCCACGTCCGCGACGCCGATCGCCTCGTCGCCCTCGAAAGTGCCGACGATGAGGGTGCAGGTATGGGCGAGCTGCGCCGCCTCGTCGATCTGGTCCTGAAGGCGCCGGAAGAAGGCCGACCGGGCTTTGACGGCAGACGGCAGGAGATCGGGGGCGCTCGCCGCCGGGTCCGCGCGCAGAAGCCCCCGTAGAAGGATCGGGCGGCCCTCGGCATCCGCCCGCCAGCGACCGGCATCCTGGACCATCAGCACCTGGCTGGGACCCAGGCGCAGGGCATAGCGGCCGTCGAAGGTTCCGTTGGCACGCTCGTCCGCGGCCATGGCTTCCCGACGGTCAAGGCCGCTTCCGGGCTCGATCAATTGCGCGAAGGCCCGGCCAGTCCGGGGAAGGGATCCCGCCGAGAGGCCGAGTACGTCGGAGGCGTTCGGCCCCCACGAAAGGGCGTCGGTCGCGATATCCCAGGCATAGGCCACGCCCTTCAGGGCCGCGAGGGTAGCCTGGGGCCCGGTCAGCGCGGGGCGCCTGCGCGGTGTCCGGGATCCGCCTTTGAAGATCCCCGCCCGGTCCTGCCGCTTCGTCGCCATCTACGCTCACCCTCGATCGTCAGCCGCGTCGGGGCGGAGCGGCGCGAACGGCGCAGCCCGGCTCGATCCCCGAAGAACAAGGGAGCAGGATCGGACGTCAGGCTTAAGGGGGCGTAAAGGAACCCGCCGAAACCCAAGCTTGGCCGGGGTTTCCGGGCATAAAAAAACCGGCGCCCGAGGCGCCGGTTCTTATTGTCGCAGGATGCGAACCTTAGGCTTCCGACTTCACCTTCAGAACCTGACGGCCACGGTACATGCCGGACTTCAGGTCGATGTGGTGAGGACGGCGCAGCTCGCCGGAATCCTTGTCCTCGATGTAGGTCGGGGCCTTCAAGGCATCGGCGGAGCGACGCATGCCGCGCCGCGAAGGCGACGTTTTTCTCTTTGGAACGGCCATTTCTCGTCTCCGGTCAATAGCGGAGCGCCCGCTTAACCGGGGAACGCTCACATCTCAATCTGATGAGGTTGCGCCTCATACAAGGTCTTGGAGGAAATATCTAGCCCCCTGGGCCTAAGACCTCAGTTTTTCAGGCATCCGCTGTAGGGCGCCGCCCCTTCCATACGCCTCATGAGCCGCGCCGCCAAGGCTCTGTGGCGCGCCGTGGGGCGGGCCGGATTTCGCACCAGCGGGTTGGGTAGGGCCGTGGCGAGGAGCGCGGCCTCGCGCTGCGTGAGGCTCCTGGCCGGCTTGCCGAAATAGCGCTGCGCCGCAGCTTCCGCCCCGAAGATCCCCTCGCCCCATTCGGCGATGTTCAGGTAGTTCTCCATCATGCGCCGCTTCGGCCAGATCAGGTCGAGATAGAGGGCGACCGGGAGTTCGAGGCCCTTGCGCACATAGGAGCGGCTCGGCCACAGGAAGAGGTTCTTGGCCGTCTGCATGGGAATGGTCGAGGCGCCGCGGGACGGCCCGTCCTCGTCCGCGGCCTCGACGACAGCGCGCAGCATGTCCCAGTCGACGCCGCCATGCTCGCAGAACCGGCCATCCTCCGAGGTCATGACCGCGAGCGGCAGGTGGGGGGAGATTCGCTCCAACTCCACATAGTCGCGCGCCACGGGCTGGAGGGTCAGCCAGCGGCCGAGCATCAGCGTGGAGACCGGCGGCGCGGCCCAGTACAAAAGCCCTAGCCAAAAGACCGCGCCGACCCATAAGAGTACGAGACCGAAGCCGATCTGAACGAGGCGGCGGAGCAAACGGCCCACCGTCAGCGGCCTCTTCCGCCCTGTCTGCAGCGTCCAGCCCGGCCCGGATTCCCCTTCCATCGTCTTGCCGGACGGGGCGGCCGCCCCCTCCGAATCCAGGCTCATCATGACGCCATCCACCAGCACTTTCACGGCGCGGCTCAAGCAGGCCGCAGAGGTTGTCGAAGCAAGTCTCCAGGCCTTGCTATCAGACAAAGCGGGCCGCGGCGAGATTGCCCGCCCCCCTCGGTTGATGGCGGCCATGCGGCATGCCGCCTTGGGCGGCGGCAAGCGCCTGCGGCCCTTCCTCGCCATCGAGGCTGCCCGCCTGCTCGGGCGGGAGGGCGAGGGCCCCCTGCGGGCCGGCTGCGCCGTCGAGCTGCTGCACTGCTATTCCCTCGTCCATGACGACCTGCCCTCCATGGACGACGACGACCTGCGCCGGGGCCGTCCGACCGTGCACCGGGCCTTCGACGAGGCCACCGCCATCCTGGTGGGCGACGCGCTCCAGACCCTCGCCTTCGAGGTCCTCGCCGATCCCGCCACCGATCCGGATCCCGCGATCCGGTCCGATCTCGTGCTGGGCCTTGCCCGCGCCTCGGGACTCGGCGGCATGGTGGGCGGGCAGCTTCTCGATCTCTCGGCCGAGGGACGCTACGGCCCTGCGGAGCTGACAGAGGTGGACGTGCGTCTGCTCCAGATGATGAAGACGGGCGCCATTCTCGCCTTTTCGGTGGAGGCCGGCGCCATCATCGGCCGGGCGGATGCCGCGGTGCGCGGCCGCCTCGTCGATTACGGGCGTGCGCTCGGGGCCGCCTTCCAGGTGGCAGACGACATCCTCGACCGGGAAGCCTCCGCCGAGGCATTGGGCAAGCGTACCGGCAAGGACCAGGAGAAGGGCAAGGCTACCCTGGTGGACCTGCTGGGCATGGACGGGGCACGGCGCGAATGCCGCGATCTCGTCGAGAA
>Ga0247820_10001618_pt1 | contig 12634 bp, 9 predicted proteins | sample 13C_Glucose_Day1_2_FD_192480 | JGI IMG/M metagenome (GOLD analysis project Ga0247820, IMG submission 192480) | Soil microbial communities from agricultural site in Penn Yan, New York, United States - 13C_Glucose_Day14 | ecosystem: Environmental > Terrestrial > Soil > Agricultural land | place...
AGCGGCGGAGCGCGTTGATGAACCCGCCGCGCGGCCGCGCAAGGAACGGGGGCCTCCCGCCCGGCGGGAAGCCGCGAGGCGGCAAGGGTGCTGCATGAGTTCCTCGTGGAGCAGGCCCGGAACCACTCTGGCCGCGGCGCGACTCGCTGAAAGCGAGGCCGGCGCCGGCAAGGACATCTCGATCCTCATTGCCGACGACCACGAGGTGGTCCGCGAAGGGCTGGTTGCGATGATCGACCGCCAGCCCGGCATGCGGGTCGTCGCCCAGGCGGGCGACGGTGCCCAGGCCGCCGCGCTCTGGAACCAGCATCGGCCGGACATCACCCTGGTCGACCTGCGCATGCCCGCGCTCGACGGCGTCGGCGTGATCACCCAGGTGCGGGCCATCAACCCGCGCGCCCGCGTCATCATCCTCACCACCTTCGACGGCGACGAGGACATCTACCGCGGGATGCGCGCCGGCGCGCGCGCCTACCTTCTCAAGGACGCGCCCCGCGACGAGCTGCTTGACTGCATCCGCGCCGTGCACGCCGGCGAGACCTTCGTGCCGCCGCTGGTGGCCGCCAAGCTGGCGGCCCAAGTGAGCAGCGAGCGCCTCACCGGCCGCGAAGGGGAGATCCTGCAACTGATGGGCGCGGGCGCCAGCAACAAGGCGATCGCCCGCCAACTCGGCATCTCCGAGGGCACGGTCAAGACCCACGTCAAGAGCGTGCTCCAGAAGCTCGATGTCGCAAGCCGCACCGAGGCGGTGTCGCTGGCGGCGCGGCGCGGGCTGATCAAGCTCTGATTTCTCATCGATCTTCAGTTTCTTTCGACTGAAGTTCGGGGGCTCTGGTTTCCGGCTCCTCTCTCGAAAGAGGCAGGTGCACCCCTGCCGGCCTGGACACGCGCAGCTGCGGCGCTGTGAGCAGCCGCCTCTCGGGCGCCTGACGGATGGTCGCGCCGCCGGCGCACCGCAATACTCGGCAAGTCGATCAAGGAGATTCCCATGACGGCGTCCTCTTCACCGGACCAGTCGTTGCCGCGGGCATTGCCGTGGCTGAAGCAACCCCCCGAACGGCGTCTGCTGCCTTCCGCGGTGCTTGCGTTGGTGCTCGCAGCCGCCTTCCTGCTGGCGGGATGCGAGCCGGCCAAGGGCGACATGCCGGCGATGCCGCCGCCGGAGGTCACGACCATTCCGGTCAAGCCGGAGCAGATCGACGTCGCTTACCAGTACGTCGGACAGACCGAAGGCTCCCGTGAGGTCGAGGTGAGGGCCCGGGTGACCGGTATCGTCCTTGAGCGCAAGTACGAGGAAGGCACGCAGGTCAAGGCGGGCGATACCCTGTTCCTGATCGATCGGGCGCCGTTCGAGGTCGCCGTGGCGCAGGCCCAGGCGGAGCTCGCGAGCTCGACGGCGCGCGAGGCACAGACGCGCCGCGAGGTCGCACGCCTGAAGCCGCTGATCGCGGCGCGCGCGGTCAGCCAGCGCGAGTACGACGACGCGCTGTCCGCACACGACGTGGCACGGGCGAACGTGCAGCTCGCGCAGGCCCGGCTGCGCGAAGCGGAGCTCAACCTTGGCTACACCCGCGTCACCGCCTCGGTGACGGGCATGAGCGGGCGCGCGCTCAAGTCGGAAGGCAGCCTGGTCACCGTCAATTCGGACAGTCTGCTGACCCGGGTCTCCCAGGTCGACCCGATCTGGGTCAACTTCAGCCTCTCCGAAAACCAGCGCCTGCGCATTGCGAGCGAGGCGGCGGCGGGCCGGCTGGTGCTGCCGCCGGACGGCTACCTCGGCGTCGAGGTCGTGCTCGCCGACGGCACCACCTATTCGCACAAGGGGCGGGTCAACTTCTCCGATGCGCGGGTCAACACCACCACCGGCACCATTGATGCGCGCGCGGAATTCCCCAACCCGGACCGAGCCCTGCTCCCGGGCCAGTTCGTGCGCGTGCGGGTCAACGGCGCGAGCCGGCCGAAGGCGATCCTGGTGCCGCAGCGCGCGGTGCTCGAGGGCCCCGACGGCAAGTTCGTCTTCGTCGTGCGCGAAGGCAAGGCCGAACCGCGCCCGGTGCAGGTGGGCGACTGGCACGACAAGCAGTGGATCATCAGCCAGGGCCTCGAGGAAGGCGACGCGGTGATCGTCGACGGCGTGGTCAAGGTACGCCCGGGCTCGCCGGTGAAAGTGGCGGGCGCGGCGCAGCCGCCGGCACGCATCACCAAGTCAGATTGAGCGGGGTGGCCGTATGTTCTCGAGATTCTTCATCGATCGCCCGATCTTCGCGGCGGTGCTGTCGATCTTCATCACCCTTGCCGGGTTCGCGGCCATGCGGGTGCTGCCGATTGCACAGTATCCGGAGATCGCCCCGCCGGTGGTGACGGTGCGGGCGATCTACCCTGGCGCATCCGCGGAGGTGCTCGACCAGACCGTGGCCGCGCCGCTGGAGAACGCGCTCAACGGCACCGAGCGGATGATCTACATGGCCTCGACGTCGGCCGCCAACGGTGTCGTGCAGATCCAGCTCACCTTCGAGATCGGCACCGATCCCGACCAGGCGGCGGTCGACACCAACAACCGGATCAAGCAGGCGGAGGCGAAGCTGCCGCTGGAGGTGCGCCGCCAGGGCGTGACGGTGGAGAAGAGTTCGTCCGCATTCCTGCAGGTCCTCGCCTTCTATTCGCCCGATCGCAGCCGCGACGACCTCTTCACGTCCAACTACGTGACGATGAACGTCCTCGACGAGCTCAAGCGGCTGCGCGGCACGACCAACGTGCAGATCTTCGGCGCCAAGGACTACGCGATGCGCATCTGGCTGAAGCCGGACCGCCTCGCGCAGCTGCAGATGACCACCGGCGACATCGTCGCCGCCGTCAACGAGCAGAACGCGCAGTTCGCTGCCGGCAAGATCGGCCAGATGCCCAACGGCGGCAACCAGGAGCTGGTCTACACCCTGACCACACAGGGCCGGCTGAGCACGGTGGAGGAGTTCGAGAACATCATCGTCCGCTCCAATGGCGACGGCTCGGCGCTGCGCCTGGGCGACGTCGCGCGGGTCGAGCTCGGCTCCAAGGACTACGACTTCATCGGACGGATCAACGGGCAGCCGGCAACCCTGGTCGGCATCTTCCTCGCGCCGGGCGCGAACGCGCTCGATGTGGCCGAGACCGTTCGCGCGCGGGTGCAGGAACTGTCGCAGCGCTTCCCGCAGGGACTTTCCTACAGCGTGCCATACGACACCACGCGCTTCGTCGAGGTGTCCATCCACGAGGTCGTCGAGACGCTGGCGATCGCGATGGTGCTGGTGTTCCTGGTCGTCTACCTCTTCCTGCAGAACTGGCGCGCCACGCTGATCCCGGTCATGGCGGTGCCGGTGTCGCTGCTCGGCACGTTCGCCGGCCTGCTGGCGCTCGGCTATTCGATCAACACGCTGACCTTGTTCGGCATGGTGCTCGCCATCGGCATCGTCGTGGACGACGCGATCGTCGTGCTGGAGAACGTCGAGCGGATCATGCACGAGGAACAGATGCCGGCGAGGGATGCGGCGGTCAAGGCGATGCACGAGGTCGCCGGCCCGGTGGTGGCCATCGTCCTCACGCTCTGCGCCGTCTTCGTGCCGATCGCTTTCCTCGGCGGCCTCACCGGCGAGCTGTACCGCCAGTTCGCGGTCACGATATCGATCGCGGTGGTGATCTCGGGCATCGTCGCGCTGACCCTCACGCCCGCCCTCTGCGTCCTCCTGCTCAAGCGCGAGCACCGGCAACCGGGGCGCGCCTTCCAGGCTTTCAACCGCTGGTTCGGCCGGGTCACGCATCGCTACACCGACGGCGTCGCCTGGATGCTGCGAAGGGCGACACTGGGCGTGCTGCTCTTTGTCGCCATGGTCGCCGTGACCGCAGCGCTGTGGCGTATCACGCCGGGAAGCCTCGTGCCGGACGAGGACCAGGGCTTCTACATCGCAGCGGTGATCCTGCCGGAAGGCGCGACCCTGCAACGCACCGACGACGTGGTGCGCGACGTGCTGGAGGTCATCCGTTCCAACCCGGCGAATGCCGACGCCGTCGCCTTCACCGGCTTCGATTTCCTCGGCAACGGCTTTCGCAACAACGCCGCCACCATCTTCGTGACTCAGAAGCCCTGGGGCGAGCGCAAAGTGGCCGTTCCGGCGCTGGTCGGCGAGCTGTTCATGAAGACTGCCCACCTCAAGGAGGCGCTGGTGCTCGCCTTCAACCCGCCGCCCATCTTCGGGCTCGGCCAGGCCGGCGGCTACGAGTTCTACATCCAGAACCGCGGCGAAGGCGGGCCGGCGAAGCTGTCGGCGGTGACGCAGCAGTTTCTCGCGCGCGTTGCCCGGGAGCCGATGCTCGGGCCCGCCAATACGCTCTGGAATGCGCACGTGCCGCAGTTGTCGGTGGACGTCGATCGTGAACGCACCAAGGCGCTCGGCGTGCCTCTCGACGAGGTCTTCAACACGCTTGCGGCCACCCTCGGCTCCTATTACGTCAACGACTTCAGCAAGTACGGCCGCAACTGGCAGGTGCTCCTGTCCGCCGAGCCGCAGTACCGCAACCGTCCCGAAGACGTCGGCGCCGTGTACGTGCGCTCGCACGCGGGCCAGGCCATCCCGCTGTCGGCCCTCGCGCAGGTGCGCTACGCGTCCGGGCCCGACACGCTCGACCGCTTCAACAACCTTCCCGCGGTGAAAATCTTCGGGCAGAGCGCGCCTGGAGTCAGCTCCGGGCAGGCGATCGAGCGGGTCGAAGCGATCGCGCAGGAGGTGCTGCCGGCCGACTTCAGCTACGACTGGGGCGGCGCGTCCTTCCAGGAGAAGCGATCGAGCGGTACGGCGAGTTTCGCCATCGGCTTTGCCGCAGTGATGGTGTTCCTGATCCTTGCCGCACAGTACGAGCGCTGGTCGCTGCCGCTGACGGTGCTGCTCGCCCTGCCCTTCGGCACCTTCGGCGCGGTGGCCGCCGTCTGGCTGCGCGGCTTCACCAACGACGTCTACTTCCAGATCGGGCTCGTGACGCTGCTCGGACTCGCAGCCAAGAACGCGATCCTCATCGTCGAGTTCGCGGTGCTCAAGCATCGCCAGGGCCTGTCGACGTCGGCAGCTGCGCTCGAGGCCGCGCGACTGCGGTTCCGGCCGATCCTGATGACCTCGCTGGCCTTCATCCTGGGCGTGCTGCCGCTGGCCATCTCGACCGGCGCCGGCGCGGGTGCCCGCCAATCGGTCGGAACCGGGGTGATGGGGGGAATGCTGGCAGCGACCTTCCTGGCGATCTTCTTTGTGCCCTTGTTCTTCAAGATCATCAGCGAGCGCCGCATCGCCGCCGAACGCCGCTCGACCAGCGAACTGCGGGCGGAGGCACTGCCGCACGCCCTTCCCAACCCTCACGCGCACGCTCCCGGAGTGGACCATGCCTGATCCCGTGTTCCCCCCCGGCCCTGTCGCCGCCGGCCCTGTCTGCGCCGGCCCTGCCTCTGCCGACGCTGTCTTTTCCGGTCCGGTCGCCGCTCAACCGGTCGACGCCGCGGGCCGCATGCAGGCGGCGGGCCTGGCCGCAGGCCTGTTTGCGCGCATCGCCGCCAGCCTGGGCGCCGCGCTGCTGGCCGCGGCCTGCTCGAGCCTCGCCCCGCCGGTGCGCGAGCCGGCGCTCGACATTCCGCAGGCATGGCCTCAGGCCGGCGTCGCTTCGCAGGCGTCGGCGCAGGACTGGTGGAAGATGTTCGACGACCCGAGCCTCGACCGGATGGTCGAGGAGGCCCTGGTGCACAACCTCGACGTCGCGGCCGCCATCTTCCGGGTCGAGGAGGCGCGCGCCCTGGCGGCCGCGGCACGTGCCGACCAGTGGTTCTCGGTGCAGGCGACCGCCGGCGCCTCACGCGGGCGGGCATCCGAGCGCTCCGCCACGCCCCTGCCGCCCGGCGTGTCGACCATCGGCGACCGCCGCAGCATCGGCATCGAGGCTGCCTACGAAGCCGACCTGTGGGGACGCTATCGCGATGCGAGCGCATCCGCGCGGGCCGCGCTCGCGGCCAGCCGCTACGCCCAGGCGGTCGTGCGGCTGTCGGTCGCAAGCCAGGTGGTGCAGGGCTACTTCGACCTGCGCGCACTCGACGCCCAGGTCGAGCTCACCCAGCGCACCCTGCGCACGCGCAAGGAAGCGGTGTCGCTGCGCGAGAAGCGACTCAAGGGCGGCACCGGCTCGGCACTGGACCTTCACCAGGACCAGGCCGAGGCCGCCCTTGCCGAAGCCACGCTCGCCGAGCTCTCGGAGCGCGCCAGCCTCACCGGATCGGCGCTCGCGGTGCTGCTCGGGCGCAATCCGCGCGCACTGCTCGAAGCGGACATCGAACGCGGCAAGACCATCGATGCCCTGGCTGCGCCGCCGGAAGTGCCGGGCGGACTGCCGTCGCAGCTGCTCGCGCGCCGTCCGGACGTGCAGCAGTCGCACGCCCTGCTGGCCGCGGCCACTGCCGAGATCGGCGTGGCGCGCGCGAGCTACCTGCCGTCGCTGTCGCTGACTGCCGCCTACGGCGGCGAGAGCTCAGCGCTGTCCGACGTGCTGACCAGCCCGGCACGGGTCTGGCTGCTGGCCGCGGCGCTGGCCGCGCCGCTCTTCACCGCGGGGCGCGCCGATGCCGCGGTCGATCTCGCCAACGCCCGCGAGCGTGAAGCGGCAGTCCGCTACGAGCAGACCGCCCTGATCGCATTCCGCGAGGTGCGTGACGCGTTGTCGCGGCGCAGCTGGGCCGTGTCGCGGGCACAGGCCCAGCAAACGCGCATCCAGGCACTCGACAATGCCCGGCGTCTCGCCCGCATCCGCTACGACAGCGGCTACTCCGGCTATCTCGATGTCCTCGACGCCGACCGCAACCTGTTCCAGTCCGAGCTCGACCGGGTCGCCGCGCGGCGCGACAGCCTGGTTGCCAGCGTCGACCTGATCAAGTCGCTCGGCGGCGGCTGGACCGGGCTCGAACCGCCCCCGCAGGCGCAGCTGACGCAGACCGAGTCGCAGCCGATCCAGACTGGGGCAACGACCCGCTCCAACTGAGCGCCAACTCCTCCGGCCGGCCCAACGCTCCGCCGGCTTCCGCAAGTCCGTCCTTTCCGGCTGGCCCGCCCCTTTCCGGCCGGCCCGCCCGTTCCCGGCGGTCTGCCGCTTCCGGCCGGCCTGCCACTTCCAGCAGGCATTCGCCGAGGCGGGCGGTGGCGGCCTGGAGCTGCTTAGGCGACAACGCGGCGAAACCGAGCAGCAGGCCAGCCGGCGCCGGCGCAGCAAGATAGTGCGGCCCGATCGGATGAAGCCCCAGCCCGCGCGCCTGCGCATGCGCGACCAGTTCCTGCACCGCGGCTGCGCTCCAACCCGGCAGCCAGCCGACGAGATGCATTCCGGCGCGCGAATCCTCGTAGTGCAGGTGGCCGGCACAATGGCGGGCAAGCCCGTCGAGCAGTGCCGCGCGCCGGCGCCGCAGTTCCGCCGCCCTGCGCCGCAGGTGACGCTCGAATGCGCCGCTCGCCATCAACTCGGCGAGCGCTGCCTGCTCGATGAGGCCGCAGCCGATGTCGTCGAGACGCTTGCCGTTCACCAGGTCATCGCGCAAGCCCGGCGGGCAGACCACGTAGCCCAGCCGCAGGCCCGGGAACAAGACCTTCGAGAAGCTGCCGACGTAGACGACGCGGTGGCGGACATCGAGCGAGCGCAAGGCAGGGATGGCTACAGCGTCGTAGCGGAACTCGCCGTCGTAGTCGTCCTCGATCAGCCAGCACTGCCCCGCGACCGCATATTGCAGGAGCGCGAGTCGCCGCTCCAGCGACATGACGGCACCGGATGGGAACTGGTGCGACGGCGTGACGTGGACCAGGCGCACGCCATCCGGCGGCAACGCGTCGACCTTCAGTCCCTCGGCGTCCACCTGCACCGGCAGCAGCCGGGCGCCATGGGCACGCAACGCGTGGATGGCGAGCTGATAGCCTGGATCTTCGACCACGACGGCATCGCCCTCGTTGAGCAGCAGGCGCGCCAGCAGCGCAACCGCCTGCTGTGCGCCGTTGACGATGACGATGTCGTCTGCATGGCAGACGACGCCCCGGCGGCGCGCCAGGTAGTCGCGGATGGCCCCTCGCAACGCCGGCAGGCCCGCGCTGCTCGGGTAGCGCGATCCAGCCCGCAGGGCCGCCCGGGCGAGCTCGCGGCGCCAGGCATTGACCAGCAGCGGATCGGCGAGGGGCTCGCCGTACTGCAGGTCGTAGGCGAGCTGCGCAGAGGAGGCGCGCAGCGCGAGCGGCGGCAGGCTGCGCAGCCTCGCCGCGTAGCGTGTCTGCGGCGGCACTTCCGGCGCGTCGGCGGCAAAGCCGCCGGCCATCATCACCCGCCGCACGAACGTGCCCGAGCCCGCGGTCGCCACCGCCAGCTGCTCCGCGCACAGCGACTCGTAGGCGGTGAGCACGGTATTGCGCGAGAGGCCCAGTTCCGAGGCCAGGGCGCGGGTGGCGGGCAGGCGGCTGCCGGCCTTCAACTGCCCGCGCAGGATCGCCTGCTTGAGCGCCCGGGTGAGCTGCGAGTAGCGCGGACCGTTGCCGTCCAGTTCGAGGAACACGTTGCAGTCCCGCAAGAGGGTTCGGCTACTCCGTTCCAGCGGCTCGCCGAACCAGCCGGATGGACCCGTCGAAGCCACGATTCGAACCCAAGAAATGGTACCAGTAGGCGGCGCCGCACTGCTGGCTCGCGCGCGCGATTGGTACCATCCCATACGTCGCAATTGGATCTTTCCAGCACCACCCGGCGCGCGTAACCTCTGCCTCTTTGGAGCCAGGAGATCAAGCCATGTCTCAAGCAACGTCTTCCACGCAGGAAGCAGGAAAGGTGAAGCCGATTCCAGAAGGCATGCCGACGCTGACCCCCCACCTGGTGTGCAACGGCGCAGCCGACGCCATCGAGTTCTACAAGCGCGCCTTCGGCGCCGTCGAGGCGGCGCGCATGCCGGGGCCGGACGGCAAGCTGATGCATGCCATGCTGCGCATCGGCAATTCGCCGCTGATGCTGGTCGATTCGATGCCGCAATGGGGCCTGCTCGGTCCCGATGCCCTGAACGGCTCGCCGGTGACGGTCCACATGTACGTCGAGGATGTCGACACGACCATCAATCGCGCCGTGACCGCCGGGGCCAAGGTCGTCATGCCGGCGGCCGACCAGTTCTGGGGCGACCGCTACGGCAAGATCGAGGACCCGTTCGGACATCACTGGTCGATCGCCACCCACATCCGCGACCTCAGCCCCGAGGAGATGCGCGCGGCGATGGCGAAGATGAGCGCAGCGCAATGACTGAACGGGGGAGTCGTTGAGATGAGTGGAGGGCAATGAGTTTTCGCGGCACCTGCCCCTGCGGCCGGTTCGTCTTCGAGCTGCAGGGCGTCGCGGCCGGCCTGGCAGGCGGCGGCGATCCGCGCCAAAGCACGCTGATCCGCGTACCGCGTGACCGGCTGCGCCTGCTCTCGACCGAAGAGATCGTCGGCGCCTACACCTTCGGCGGGCGCACCATCGGCCATCGCTTCTGCGGCGCCTGCGGCACATACCTCTACGGCGAGGACATCGGCGGCGCCGAGCCCGGCACCGTCTACGTCAATCCGCGCTGCATCGTTCGCGGCGCCGGCGCAACCAAGGCCAAGGCTGTCGGCGCCGGTTGAGCGGCCGCGCGGCCACGCCGGCTGCGCTGCGCTCGCGACGAGGCTGCGGCCGGCCTGAAGCGGCCGGCGCGCATCAGGATCCGGCGGCCGGCTGCGTGCCGTCTTCCGCGGGCAGCTCGTCGAGCGGAGCTTGCGCCTCCGGCGGCGGCGCCGTGGTCGACGTATCGCCGCGCAGCCGGCTGCGCCGCAGCTGGCCTGCCTGCTCGAGCACGGGATAGGCCGTCGAGCAGAAGAAGGAATTGATCCGGCGCATGTCGCTGATGATGTCGAGATGCAGCGAGCTGGTCTCCAGGGCCAGCAGCGATTGCCCCGCGAGACGATCAAGATGACTCGAGGCGTACACGCGCTCCAGATCGCGAAAGCGCTCCTTCTCCGCGAACAGCATCTGCGCGCTGCGCAGGTCGCCGCTGAGAAAGACCGACAGGCCGAGCCGCAGGTTGGCGATGAGCCTGCCGTGCAGCTCGGCGATTTCCTGCATCCCCTCCTCGGAGAACGTCAAGCGGTGAGCGATCTTCTTGTCCCGGAGGTCGCGCATCACGCCTTCGAGAATGTCGCCGACATGCTCGAGGTTGATCGTGAGCTGCATGATCTCCGACCAGCGCGCGCCCTCCTTGTCGTCCAGCTCCTCGCGGCTGAGCTGGGTGAGGTAGAGCTTGACTGCCGTGTAGAGTCGGTCGATGTCGTCCTCCAGCCGGACGATGCCGGCGATGAGGGCGCTGTCGTTCGTACGCATCACCTGCAGCATGCCCTGCAGCATCTGCTCGACCGTGTCCCCGATGCGCAGCACCTCCCGAGCCGCGTTGGCCAGCGCGAGGGCTGGCGTCTTCAGCGCCCCCTGGTCGAGGTGGCGCGGCTCGACCTGAGCAAGGGTTGCATCGGTGACCGGCACCCACCGCGACACCAGTCGGCCCACCGAGTCGGTCAGGCCGATGAACAGCATGGTTATCCCGAGGTTGAAGAGGATGTGAAAATTCAGCACCTGGTCGCGGGCATCGGCATTCAGGCGCGCCAGGAGATCGACCACCAACGGCAGACCGAGCCCGAAGATCAGGCAGCCCACGACCTTGAAGAACAGGTTGCCGACGGCGACATGGCGGCCGGCGCCCGGGGTGCGCAGGTTCACGAGAAGCGCGAGCAGACCGCTGCCCAGGTTGGCGCCGAGGACCAGGCTCAAGGCGACCGGCAGCGAGATCAGGCTGGCGGCGACGAAGGCGGCCGTCAGCAGCACCACCGACAGGCTTGACCACGAAATCAGCGTGAACAGGACGCCGATGAGGATGTCCAGAAAAATATCGCCTGAGAGCGAAGCGAAGATGACCTTCACCCCCTGGGCCTGAGTGATCGGCTGAGTCGCCTGGACAACCAGCTGCAGCGCGAGAATGATCATCCCGAGCCCGAGTAGAACCCGTCCGATCTGCCCGGCGCGCGAGCTCTTGCGCGGCAGAAACGTGACGACGCCGCCGATGATCAGCAGCGGCGACAACCAGCGCAGATCGAGCGAGAACACCTTCGCCATCAGCGCCGACCCCACGTCCGCACCGAGCATGATCGCGAACGCCGGGCCGAGCGCGATCAGGCCCTGCCCCACGAACGAGCTGGCGATCAGGGCGGTGGCGCTGGACGACTGGACCAGAGCGGTGACACCCATTCCGGACGCGAACGCCTTGGCCCGGTTGCTCACGCTTCGCGACAGCACGTGCCGCAGGTTTGCCCCGAAGACGCGCAGGATACCGGTGCGCACGATGTGCGTGCCCCACACCAGGAGGGCCACGCTGGAGAGAAGGTTCAGAAGTGTCTGCAAATCCGTTCGTCAGGTCGGTCCGAGTCCGTCTCCTTTATACACTGCTACGGACCTGCCTGCTGGTCCTCGAATCATGGGGTGGCTCCCGGCCAACGCCTGACACCTCCGCCCCGGACTCATTTGCGGCTCTCCTGCGAGACATCGCGCAGCAACAGCATGTCGACGATTCGTGACGATGCGCCGTCCCAGAAACCGGTCGTGTGCTCGTAGCCGATCGGGTTGCGGAAGGTGCCGAACAACAGGTCCAGCAACGGCAGGTCTGCATAGTTGTACCGGTGAAGGCCGCGCGCGTGATGCACCACATGCATTTCCGGGCGCTGCACGAGATAGCCGAGCCAGTGCGGCGTGCGGATGTTCGCGTGCTGGAACATCGCGAGAAACGAGACCGTCAGCAGCGTGATCGTCGCGGCCTGGGCCGGCACGCCGAGAACCGTCAGAATCAGACTCGGCAGCAGCGTCCAGGTCACCATGTCGAGCGGGCTGAACCAGTACGCGCTGACCACGTCGATCCGCTCCGCGCTGTGGTGCATCTGGTGCAGCAGGCGCCACAGCGGCGTGAAGCGATGCATCGAACGGTGCCAGGCGTAGGCGCCCGCCTCGTAGGCGAGCAGGGCCGCGCCGACAGCCCCCCAGGTCGGCCAGCTTGAAAGGTCGAACCACTGCAGCGGCGCAAGCGCATCGCCCCAAAGCAGGGGCAGGTACGACGACAGCAGGAAATAGATGAGGAACGAGCTCAACATACGGCCCGTCCAGCCGCGAATGCGCGGCAGTTCGCGGCCTGGCGCGAGGACTTCCCAGGCACCCAGGCCGGTGAACATGGCCAGCAGCATCCAGGTCAAGGGGTCGAACAGCAGATCGACAGGGGTCGGCATGGCGTCCTCCGTATGGGGCTTGAAGGAGGACATCGGCGCCGCCCTCCGAGGCAAGGGGAAGTCTGCGCCGCGCAGGTATCGCGCCGGTAATCGAAGCGGCCGGACTTGTTGCGGTGTTGTAGCCGACCTATGCGGGCCAATCCCGGTCGCCGACCGGACGAGTCGGCGACTTGGCCGGTGATCCCGGCGGCAGCTCCCCAGGCGGCTCCCCCGACGTTCGAGCCGGCAAGGGCGTCGTCGCCAGATCGGCATCCCGCCCATGGAACAGCAGCCGCACCACCACATAGAAC
>Ga0247820_10001623_pt1 | contig 12622 bp, 14 predicted proteins | sample 13C_Glucose_Day1_2_FD_192480 | JGI IMG/M metagenome (GOLD analysis project Ga0247820, IMG submission 192480) | Soil microbial communities from agricultural site in Penn Yan, New York, United States - 13C_Glucose_Day14 | ecosystem: Environmental > Terrestrial > Soil > Agricultural land | place...
ACCAAGCGAAGCGGTCACGCGCGCGACAGGGTCGCGCTCAGGTGCGGCCTGTTGTTGAGGGTCTGGAACACCACGCAATAGCGCTCGGTGAGCTTGAGCAGCTGATCCACCTTCTCCTGCGGCGCATCCGTGTCGACCTCGAAGGTGAGGCGGATGTCCCTGAAGCCCACCGGCGCGGTCTTGTCGACGCCGAGCGTGCCGCGGAAATCGAGATCGCCCTCGGCCTTCACGGCGCCGTGGCGAAGGTCGATCTCGAGGGCAGTTGCCACCGCCTTCAGGGTCACGCCGGCACAGGCGACGAGCGCTTCGAGCAGCATGTCGCCCGAGCACAGTTCCGCACCCGATCCGCCGGACGCGGGATGCAGGCCCGCCACCGCGAGCGCGCGGCCGGTCTCGACCTTGCAGGCGATGTGCTGGTCGTCGAGGGTGCCTTGCGCCTTCAGGGTGATGAATGCGGCATTCGGGTCGCTGCGGTATTGGTCCTTCAGCGGCGCTTGGAGGGCGCGCAGTGCGGTCGAGTCCATGGGCGGGTCCTTGTGGTGTCACCACCAGAGCGCAGCGGCCTGACGGTCCTTCTCGCGCTGGGGCTGTTTCTGCGGCGTGTTGAGCGATTGGTCCAGGGCCGTCAGCACGCGGCGCACCGACGACTCGAACGGCAGTCCTGTTTTGTCACGCGGCCGCGAGAGGCTCAAGGGCAGTTCGTCGAAGATGCGGCCCGGCTTCGGCTGCATGACGATGGCGCGATCGGCCAGCGTCACCGCCTCCTGCACGTCGTGCGTGACGAGAAGGACGGTGGGCCGCGTCTCCTCCCACAGGCCGAGGAGATGCTCGTGCAGGCTCGCGCGGGTGAAGGCGTCCAGCGCCGAGAACGGCTCGTCCAGCAGCAGCACCTTCGGGTTGGCCACGAAGGCGCGGGCGATGGCCACGCGCTGCTGCTGGCCGCCCGACAGGTCCCGCGGCCAGCGGTCGGCATGCTCGACGAGGCCGATCTTCTCGAGGGCGTGGCGCACGCGCGCCTTGCGCTCGGCGGCGCTCACGTCGTCGAGCCCGAAGGCGATGTTGTCGGACACGGTCAGCCAGGGCAGGAGGCGTGGCTCCTGGAACACGATGCCGATGGCCGGATGCGGGCCCGAAAGGACTTCGTCGTCGAGCCGGATCGCGCCCGCGCTGGCGCGGTCGAGGCCCGCGATGAGGCGCAGAAGCGTGGTCTTGCCGCAGCCCGAACCGCCGATCAGCGCGACGATCTCGCCCTCGTGGACCGAGAGGTTGATGTCGGCGAGCGCGCGCGTGCCGTCCGCATAGGTCTTGGAGAGGTGCTCGAGGCTCAGCATGTCAAGAACCTCGCGTCATCTTTGGGCGTGTGAATCGTCGCCGTCATTCCGGGGCGGACGGAGGCCGAGCCCGGAACCCATAAACGCCAACAGTTCAAAAGAAGACGTGCGAGATCCGCTGTGCTCATCTTGTCGGGTGCTGCGATTATGGGTTCCGGGCTCCGCTGCGCGGCCCCGGAATGACGTGGGGAGATGAGCTTCAGCATTACAGGCGCTCCCGGACGGTGTCCTGCCAGCGCACCAGCGGCTTGGTGCCGTATACGAGAAGGCTGTCGGCGATCTTGCCCAGGAGCGCGAAGGCGATGATGGCCGCGAGGATCTGGTCGGGCTTGCCCATCTGCTGGCCGTCGACGAGGAGATAGCCGAGGCCTTCCGACGCACCCATGAATTCGGCCGCCACCACGAACATGAAGCCGAGGCCTAAACCTGAGCGCAGCGCGATCAGGGCCTCCGGCAGCACCGCCGGGAGCAGGATGCGCCGGGCGAGCTTGGCGCGCGAGAGGCGAAAAACGTGGCCGACCTCGACGAGCTTGCGGTCGACGGAGAGAATCGCGCCTGCGATGCCGAGATAGACCGGAAAGAACACGCCCACCGCGATCAGCGCCACCTTGGACGCCTCGAAGATGCCGAGCCACAGGATGAAGAGCGGCACCCAGGCGATGGACGGAATGGCGCGCAGCGCCTGCAGGGTCGGGTCGAGCAGGTAGCGCGCAGTCTTCGCGGAACCCGAGAGCGCGCCGAACACGATGCCGGCGGCGGCGCCGATCGCGAAGCCGACGACCACGCGCCAGAGCGTGGCCCAGACATGGGTCCACAGCTCGCCGGTCTCGGAGAGGGCCGCGAGGGTCGCGAAGATCCGGCTCGGCGGCGGAACGAGACGGCCCTGCGCCAGCCCGGAACGGACGGCGGCCTCCCAGAGCAGCGCGACGAGAATGGGCAATAAGAAGCCGAGAAGAATGCGCCAGTCGAATGAGCGGCGCTTCTTCTCGGCAAGGGGAGGGGCCGCGAGAGCGGCGGCACCCTTGAGGGAGGACCAGGCTTGGCTTTCGGCTTGGCCTGTCACGGCGCTCTCCCGTGATGAAGCTTTTAGCGCGAGGCGGTCGCAAAGCTGCGGTCGATGAGGGAATCGACGGAAGCCTTCACGTTCGTCTCGGGAGTGATGACGCCTGCCTGCTGGAGCGCGAGGCCGGCGGCCAGGATCGTGTCGGCCTGCGGCTGGCCGATGGTCGAATGCGTCAGTTCGGTGCGCTCGAGCTGGCGCTCGATCACCGGCTCGGGCAGCTTGGTGTAGGTAACGAGCGTCTTCCTCAGATCGGCCGGGTTGGCGAGCGAATAGGCGCGGGCCTCCTCGTAGGCCTTGAGGACCTTCGACACGAGAGCGGGATTTTCCTTGGCGAAGGCTTCGCTGACGTTCAGCACGCCCCAGGTGTTGGCGCCCGCATTGCGGTAGAAGAGCTGCGCGCCGCTCTCGACCTCGGCGGCCGCCATCAGCGGGTCAAGGCCCGCCCAGGCATCCACGTCGCCGCGCTCGAGCGCCGTGCGTCCGTCAGGATGTTGCAGCAGGACGAGTTTCACGTCCTTCTCGGTGAGCTTTGCCTCCTGCAGGGCGCGCACCAGGAAGATGTGCGGATCGGTGCCGCGGGTCACGGCGACGCGCTTGCCCTTCAGGTCCTCGACCTTGGCGATGCCGGTATCCTTGCGGGTGACGAGCGCCGTCCATTCGGGGCGCGAATAGACGTAGATCGACTTGATAGGGTTGCCGTTGATCTTGCCGATCAGCGCCGCGGCGCCGGCCGTGGAACCGAAATCGAGGGAGCCGGCATTGAGGAATTCGAGGGCCTTGTTGGAGCCCAGCGACTGCACCCAGCGGACCTTGATTCCATCCTGCTCGAGGGCCTTCTCGAGGAAGCCCTTGTCCTTCAGGACGAGGCTGACCGGGTTGTAGGTGGCGAAGTCGATGCGGATCTCCTTCACTTCGGCCGACGCGGCGGTGGCGAAGGAGGCGAGGCCCGTGGCGAGGGAGGCGGCGAGGAGGAGGCGGCGGGTCAGGCTCATGATGAATGTCCCATGTTCCGCGCATGGGGCCTAGACCTGAGATCTTGGCGCCCGGCGCTTTAGCTGCACTTGTTTCGCGCCCGCAAGCTGCATGCTCAAATCGGCGCGTGTCCTTTTTGTAGGACGCTCCGTTTCTTATGTCAAACAAAGTTTCTTATAAAGAACAAACCCATTGGTGCGACGAATGTCCATGGCCGCGAGCGTGGGCGCCGCCCGCCTAAAGTGCTAAGCGGGAGCAGAACCTGCAAAAACGGTCGCCTAATTACGGTCTCTCATGTCCACTCTCCTGCCCGAGACGATCCTGAAAAACCTGGGCGACGCGCCCCTGCGCGATTCCGCGCTCCTGCGCTCGCGGCTGGTGCCCGAACTCAAGATCTACCTCGACCAGGGGCGAGAGGCCGCGGAGGCGCTGCTGCTCAGGACCCAGAACGGCCTCGATTGCGCGCGGTTCCTGTCAGAGCGGATGGACGGCCTCGTCCGATGCGTGCACGACGCCGTGGTGCGCCACCTCTATCCAGCCGCCAACCCGTCCATGGGAGAGCGTCTCGCGGTCGTCGCCACCGGCGGCTACGGGCGTGGAACCCTGGCGCCGGGATCGGACGTCGACCTCCTGTTCCTCCTGCCCTACAAGCAGACCGCCTGGAGCGAGAGCATGGTCGAGGCCATGCTCTACGTGCTCTGGGACCTCAAGCTGAAGGTCGGGCATGCGACTCGCTCGGTAGAGGATTGTCTGCGCGAGGCTGGAGCGGACATGACGATCCGCACCTCGCTCCTGGAGGCGCGGTTCCTCTTCGGCGACCGCGCGCTCTATGACAAGCTCATCGAGCGCTTCGACGGCGAGATCATCGCGACCTCCGCGCCGGACTTCGTCGACGCGAAGCTGAAAGAGCGCGATGCGCGCGTGGCCAAGGCGGGCGCCTCGCGCTACCTCGTCGAGCCGAACGTCAAGGACGGCAAGGGCGGGCTCCGCGACCTCAACACCCTGTTCTGGATCGCCAAGTACGTCTACCGGGTGCGCGAGCCCGAGGAACTCGTGAAGGCCGGGCTCTTCACGCCTGAGGAGTTCAAGCTCTTCGCGCGCTGCGAGGAGTTCTTGTGGCGCGTGCGCTGCCATCTGCATTTCTCCACCGGACGCGCGGAGGAACGGCTGACCTTCGACCATCAGCGCGTGATTGCCGAGCGCATCGGCTTCGCGGGCCGCAGCGGCCTCTCGGCGGTCGAGCGCTTCATGAAGGCCTATTTTCGCGTCGCCAAGGACGTGGGCGATCTCACGGCCATCGTGTGCGCGGAGCTGGAAGCGCGCCAGGCGAAGCGACGCCCGGTGCTCGATCGCATGCTCGGCCGCTTCCGCCGCCGGCGCGGCGGCGCGCTCACCGGCAGCGATTTCACCATCGACAACGACCGCATCAATGTCAGCGACGAGACGGCGTTCATCCGCGATCCGGTCAATCTCATCCGCCTGTTCTGGATGGCCGACCGGCACAACCTGCCGATTCATCCCGACGCCACGCGCCTTGCGACGCGCTCCCTGTCGCTGATCGGCCCGGGCCTGCGCAACGACCGGGAAGCAAACCGGCTCTTCCTCGACATCCTGACCTCGAAGAACGCGCCGGAAGTGGTGCTGCGCCGCATGAACGAGGCCGGGGTGCTGGGGCGCTTCATCCCCGATTTCGGCCGCATCGTCGCGATGATGCAGTTCAACATGTACCACCACTATACGGTGGACGAGCATCTCCTGCGCTCCATTGGCATCCTGACGGAGATCGAGACCGGCGAGTACGGCAACGAGCATCCGCTCGTGAACCAGATCTTCCCGTCGATCCAGAACCGTCGCGCCCTCTACGTCGCGGTCCTTCTCCACGACATCGCCAAGGGACGTCCGCAGGACCATTCGGAGGCCGGCGCCGCGATCGCCCGCAAGCTCGGGCCGCGCTTCGGCCTGACGGAGGCGGAGACCGGCACGGTGTCTTGGCTCGTCGAGCATCATCTGCTGATGTCGAACACGGCCCAGAGCCGCGACCTGTCCGACCCCGCCACCATCAGGAGCTTCGCCGAGGTGGTGCAGACCATGGAGCGCCTCAAGTTGCTCCTGGTGCTCACGGTGGCCGATATCCGGGCCGTGGGGCCCGGCGTCTGGACCGGCTGGAAGGGCCAGCTCCTGCGCAACCTCTATCACGAGACCGAGGTGCTGCTGGGTGGCGGCGCCACCGACATGGCCCGGTCCGAACGGGTGCGCCTCGCCCAGGAGGGCTTGCGTGCCGAACTGCCCGACTGGCCGCAGGAGGCCTTCGACGCCTATGCGGTGCGTCATACGCCCGCCTACTGGCTCAAGACCGACGAGACCCGGCGCGCCAAGCAGGCCCGGTTCGTGCGCGAGGCCGAGAAGGCCGGGCGCACCGTCACCACCTGCTTCGAGACCGATCACTTCCGCGGGATGACGGAGTTCATGGTCCTGTCGCCTGACCATCCGCGCCTGCTCGCCATCATCACCGGTGCCTGTGCGGCGGCGGGCGGCAACATCGTCGACGCGCAGATCTTCACCACCACGGACGGCATGGCGCTGGACACCATCGTGCTCTCCCGCGCCTTCGACCGGGACGAGGACGAGCTGCGCCGGGCCGAGCGGGTCGCCAAGGGGATCGAGCGGGCCCTGAAGGGCGAGGTGAAGATCGCCGACCTCGTGGACGTCAAGCGCCCGGTCAAGGAGCGGCCTAAGACCTTCCACGTGCCGCCGGAGGTCTCCATCGACAATTCCCTGTCGAACCGCCAGACGGTCATCGAGATCTCGGGTCTGGACCGGCCGGGCCTGCTCTACGACCTCACCACGGCTCTGGGGAAGCTCAACCTCAACATCGCCTCGGCCCATATCGTGACCTTCGGCGAGAAGGCCGTGGACGTGTTCTATGTGACCGACCTGACGGGCACCAAGGTAACCCATGCGGGACGCCAGGCCACCATCCGCCGGACCCTCCTGGAAGTGTTCAAGATGGAGGAAACTGCGCCGCCCCAGCGCCGCAGCGCTTGATTTGTGGCGCTCGGGACCTGATATGTGGCCCGACCCCTTTCATACCCACCTCAGTTGATCGACGATGAAGCCGAACGACACGGAAAACCAGAACACGACCCCGCAGGCCGCGACCGCCGACGGTGTGGCCGAGGCCACGGTGAACGATGCCGGAACGCAAGCCTCGCCGGATCCCATCGCCGTCCTCGAAGCCGAGAAGGCGGACCTGAGGGACAAGTTCCTGCGCCTCATGGCCGACATGGAGAACCTGCGCCGCCGTACGGAGCGCGAGGTGGCGGATGCCCGGACCTATGCGGTGGCGAACTTCGCCCGCGACATGCTCAACGTGGCCGACAACGTCCGCCGCGCCATCGAGAGCGTGCCGGACGAGGCCCGCGCCACGGCCGAGGGCGCCTTCAAGGGCCTGATCGAAGGCATCGACCTGACCGAGCGCGACCTGCTCAAGACCCTGGAACGTCACGGCGTCAAGAAGCTGGACCCGCACGGCCAGAAATTCGACCCCAACGTGCACCAGGCCATGTTCGAGGTCCCCAACCCCGAGGTTCCGAGCGGCACTGTGGTCCAGGTGGTCCAATCGGGTTACGTGATCGGCGACCGCGTCCTGCGCCCGGCCCTCGTGGGCGTGGCCAAGGGCGGGCCGAAGGCCGCCAACGGCAACGGCGCACAGGAAGCCGACAACCCGTCCACCGCCTCGTAGGTGGGCTTCGTCCAGGACATTCCCTTCGAGACCATCGGGGTCGCGGTCTTTGCGCTGACCGGGGCCCTGATGGCGGCCCGCAAGGGCATGGACCCGTTCGGCTTCGCGCTGCTCGCCACCGTGACCGGGGTGGGCGGCGGCACCCTGCGCGATCTTCTCATCGGTGCACGGCCGGTCTTCTGGGTCGGCGATCCCAGCGACGTCCTCGTCTGTGTCCTCGTGGCGGAGGTGGTCTTCGCCCTCGGCCCCAAGCGGGTCGCGGCGCTCGAAGGCGGGCGGCGGGGCCGGGTGCTCCTCTGGGCCGATGCGTTGGGCCTCGCGCTCTTCGCCGTGGTCGGAACGGCCAAGGCCCTGGCGGCGGGGGTGCCGGCAGTCTCGGCCGTGGCGCTCGGCACCATCACGGCCACCTTCGGGGGCATCATCCGCGACATCCTGGCCGGAACCACCCCGCTCGTGCTGCGGCAGGAGATCTATGTGACCGCCGCCGCCCTCGGGGCCGCGGTCATGGTCGGCCTTCAGGCGCTGGGGCTCGACCCGTTCCTGTCCGCCGGTGCGGGCCTCCTGGCGAGCTTCGTCCTGCGCGCCCTGGCGCTTCTGCGCGGCTGGTCGCTGCCGGCGTTCCCGTCTAGGGACTAGCGGCTCACGGATTCATGTCGACGCTGTCGATCATGGTGCGGAAGCGGGGCATCACCTGCTCGCGCTTTCCTTCGCGCACCAGGCCGACCATGCGCATATAGCGGTCCGGCTCGAAGCGGATGGTCTGCGTGACCACGATCGGCTCGCCAGAGGGGGCGTCCTTCGCCCGCGCCACGATCTCGTGCCAGTCCTGCCCCTTGAAGCGGAAGGATTCGGAGCGCTCGAACACCACGTCCCTGAGGAATTGGTTGGAGTTCAGGGCCGACCGCGCGAACTGGTCGCGCCGCTCGCCGGGCGGGGGCGGGGGCTGGAGGGACACGGCCATGATGGCGACGGGCTGCTCGACCGCCTTGATCGTATCCTCAGGCCCGTCGGTGAACAGGATCGAGTTGCCCGACAGCACCCGCACCGGCCTGAAGCCCGCCTTGTCGCCGATCCGGAAGGGCAGGGCCGAGACCTGCTCGTCGAGGGAGATGGGGCCGCGCAGGGCCACGCTCTTGAGGGCGCTGCGCATCTGGTCCTCGCTGTAGCCGTCCTGGCCGCCCTGGACCTGGGCGATCAGGAGGGCGGTCATGTCCTTGCCCTTCACGGCCAGGACCCACTTGCGGCCCTTGACCGGTCCGGTCATGGCGCCGGCCACCAGGATGCCGGTCCTGTCGCCGACCTTCAGGGTTTCGCGCGCCTTCATGTCCAGGCCCTGGCGCTTCAGGGCGTCCTTCGTCAGCCCTGCGGCAAGCTGGTCGTAAGCCTCCGGGGGCATCTCCGCGATGGTGATCGCCGCCGCGCGCTCCTCGTTCTCGAAGCCCATGAATCGCTTGGAGAGCACCATGTTCTGCGGCGGCACGAGGCCCACCCGCGAAGCGGGCGGAAACACGGGCTCGGCCGCCAGGGCGGCCTGACAGGACAGGATGAAGCCCGCCGTTGCGGCGACGAAACATTTCAGTCTCATACGGTCCTCCGGATGCTTTTTCCGCGATGTTCCCTTCTAGGCTTAAAGCGGCACCTTCACCCGGCGCAAGGTCAGATTGAGCCGACCGCCCTGCGGCAGCAGGTCCGAGGTCCCGGGGATCAGCCGGTCGATGCCGTGATGGATCAGCCGCGCCGGGCCTCCGAACACGATGGCGTCACCCGAACGCAGGCGAACCGATTTCGTCGTGTCCCTCCGGTCGAGCCCGCCATAGCGGAAGAGCCCGGTGGCGCCCAGCGACAGGGACACGACGGGAGCGTCGAAGGCCTCCTCGTCCTTGTCCTGGTGCAGCCCCATGCGGGCGGCGGACTCGTAGAAATTGATCAGGCAGGCATCGGGCGGATGGGGATAGAAGCTCAGCTCTTCCCAAGCCCTGAGCACCTGTTCGGGCATCGGCGGCCACGGCTCAGCCGTTTCCGGATGGGTCGGCTGGTAGCGGTAGCCGTTGAGGTCGGACACCCAGCCGAGGGCGCCGCAATTGGTCATGCGCACCGAGAACGGCTTGCCCGTGCGCGGCATCCGCGGAACGTAGAGCGGCGCGGCCCGGGTGATCTCGCGCAGGGACGCGAGCAGTTTTTCCTGCGCCGGGCGGTCGAGATAGTCGGGATGGTAGACGAGGCCCGGCGCGAGGGTGATGGCAGGCATGGGATTATCCTGGGAAAGCGATTCTCGTTGCCGTCATCCCCGGACTTGTTCCGGGGATCCATGCCTTCGAACCGGAGCGTTTCCCAGGACGTGGATGGCCGGGTCAGGCCCGGCCATGACGAGGATGGGCGTGAGGCTCGATAGGGCCTTCACCCCTCCAGCACCTTCTTGTCGGCCACCGTCGTGTCCGCGTTCAGGCGGTACACGAGCGGAATGCCGGTGGCGAGTTCAAGCGATGGGATTGTCTTCGACGTCAGGCCGTCGAGCACCATCACGAGGGCGCGGAGCGAATTGCCGTGGGCGGCCACCACCACCCGCTCGCCGCGCATGACCCGGGGCAGAATCTCGCGGATGTAGTAGGGCAGCACGCGGGCCACGGTGTCCTTGAGGCTCTCGCCGCCGGGAGGCTGCACGTCATAGGACCGGCGCCACAGATGGACCTGGTCCTCACCCCAGCGGGCGCGGGCGTCGTCCTTGTTGAGGCCGGCGAGGTCGCCGTAGTCGCGCTCGTTCAGGGCCTGATCGGCGATGACCGGCAGATCGGGCTGGTCGATCTCGTCGAGGATCAGCTTGCAGGTGCGCTGGGCCCGCGACAGGTCGGACGTGAACGCGATGTCGAACTTCAGGCCCATCTCCTTGAGGCGATGACCGGCCGTGCGTGCCTCCTCGACGCCGAGATCGGTCAGGCCGGGATCCTTCCAGCCGGTGAACAGGTTCTTGAGGTTCCATTCGCTCTGGCCGTGGCGAACAAGCACGAGAAGGCGATCCATGTCTCAGCGTCTCCGGTTCTTGGGATGGGTCGGTTTAGAGGTCGGCGAGGCCGAGCACGTCGGCCATGGTGTAGTAGCCGGGCTTCTTGTCGAAGCCCCAGAGCGCGGCCCGGACGGCGCCGCGGGCGAAGATGCTGCGGTCCTCGGCCCGGTGGGACAGCTCCAGGCGCTCGCCGGGGCCGGCGAACATCACCGTGTGCTCGCCCACCACCGTGCCGCCGCGAAGCGTCGCGAAGCCGATGTCGCCGGGTGTGCGGGCACCGGTATGGCCGTCGCGGCTGCGCACCGAGCGCTCCTTCAGGGCGACCTTTCGACCTTCCGCGGCCGCTTCGCCGAGGAGCAGCGCGGTGCCCGAGGGCGCGTCCACCTTCATGCGGTGGTGCATCTCCAGGATCTCGATGTCGTAATCCTCGCCCAATGTCGCCGCGACCTTGCGCACGAGGCCCGCGAGCAGGTTCACGCCGAGCGACATGTTGCCGGACTGGACGATGCGCGCATGGCGCGCCGCCGCCTCGAGCTTGGCGAAATCCGCTTCCTGCAGGCCGGTCGTGCCGATCACATGGACGATGCGGGCCTGGGCGGCCAATGCCGCGAAGCCGACCGTGGCGGCCGGCGCCGTGAAATCGAGCACGCCATCGGCCTGGGCGAAGACGGCCAAGGGATCGTCGGTCACCTCCACGTCGAGAAGGCCCGTTCCGGCAAGCAGCCCCGCATCCTGGCCAATCACCGGCGAGCCCTTCCGTTCGATGGCGCCCACGAGGGTGCAGCCTTGTGCTTCGGCAACGGCCTTGATGAGCATGCGCCCCATGCGGCCGGCCGCGCCCACGACGACGAGACGCATCTCGGTCATGCCAGATCTCCCTATACCTGTTCTCGATATAGCGGGGCGCCCAGGGCGTGCAAAGCAGCGAGCGGCTTCATCATCACAATCCTTCGCGCTGGATCGAATCCGCCGGCGATCTCCTGGGCGACGATCCGCCGGAGGCCCGGCGAGGCCTCCCCGACCGGAACCTCGACGAAACCGAGCCTCTCGTAGAACGGTCCGTTGAACGGGATGCGGCGGTCGGTGGTCAGCGTCAGCGCCGCGAAGGCGGCTTGGCGCGCATGATCTTCCGCTGCCTGCATCAGCCGACGGCCGAGGCCGGAGCGCTGGTGCTCGCGGGCGACGCTGACCTCCTTCACGAAGAGGCTGTCGTCAACGGCCTCCGCGACCAGGAAGCCCACCGGCTCATCGGACCGATCCGCCGCGATCCAGAGAAGCCCGGCCGCATGACAGGCCTCGAGGATTTCCGGCGGCAGGGCGTCGGCGATCCCGTGAGAACCACCCAAAGCCGCGAAATAGGTAACGGCAGCGGAACGCTCCACATCGGCCAGAAATGCCAGATCGCCGGAACGGGCGGGGCGAATGGTATAGCCGTCAGCCATCAGGCCGGCTGCGGGCCCTCATAGCCCTCGATGACGATGATCTCGGCGACCGCATGGCCGTCCCGCTCGGCCTTGGCGGCCATGTATTCGGGCGAGTGCCAGCAGGCGAGCGCCTGTTCGTAGCTCGGGAACTCGATCACCACGTTGCGGGCCCGCGCCTGGCCCTCGACGGACTCGAACTGCCCGCCGCGCACCAGGAAGCGGGCGCCATATTTCGAGAAGGCCGCCGCATTGGCCGCCACGTAATTCTTGTAGGCCTCCGGGTTATTCACGTCGACCCGGCCGATCCAGTAGCCTTTCGCCATCACTCGGCTCCTTCCACGAGAACGAACTCGGCCACGCAGGCGCCGTCACGCTTGGCCTTGGCGGCCTGGTACTCGGGCGAGTGATAGTAGCGGCGCGCCTGCTCCACCGAATCGAATTCGATCACCACGTTGCGGGCCCGCGCCTCGCCCTCGAGCGCTTCGTAGGCCCCACCGCGCACCAGCGGGCGGCCGTTGTACTGGCGGATCGCCTCCGTGGCGCCCTTGGCGTATTCCGCATAGGCCCCGGGGTCCGTCACGGTGACGCGGGCGATGACATAGCCTTTGGGCATGGCGACTCCTTGGATAATCGTGCCGGCGCAACGAACGTCATGGAGTGGGCGGCGTCAAGGCCTCTCGGGTGTCATCCCCTTCCCGGTCCGCAGGACCGGGAAGGGGATCCATCCCGTCGTGCGCTTATGGATTCCCGTCCCGTCCAGCGGCTGCGCCGCCTCCGGCCGGGAATGACAATGGGCCTCAAACTGCCCCGGCGATCTCCTCGACGATCGCCTGCGCGGCCGCCCGCGGGTCGGCGGCCTTGATGATCGGGCGGGCGACCACGAGATGGTCGACACCGAGGCGGATGCCTTCCGCCGGAGTGAGGATGCGCTTCTGGTCGCCCGCCTCCGCGCCCGCCGGGCGGATGCCCGGGGTCACGATGAGCCGGTCGGGGCCGACGATGGTGCGCACGCGCTCGGCCTCCGTGGCGGCGCAGACGATGCCGTCGATGCCGATGTCGCGGGCCTGGGCGGCACGCCGCGCTTGTCGC
>Ga0247820_10001625_pt1 | contig 12610 bp, 9 predicted proteins | sample 13C_Glucose_Day1_2_FD_192480 | JGI IMG/M metagenome (GOLD analysis project Ga0247820, IMG submission 192480) | Soil microbial communities from agricultural site in Penn Yan, New York, United States - 13C_Glucose_Day14 | ecosystem: Environmental > Terrestrial > Soil > Agricultural land | place...
CATGACGGCACCTTCTCGGGTGCATCGGCCGTCCCTCGCGCCGCGTCGTGGATCGCCTGCCGCACGCGCGGATAGGTGCCGCACCGGCAGATGTTCGTCATGGCCTCGTCGATGTCCGCGTCCGTGGGCGCGGGCTTCTGCGCGAGCAAGGCGGATGCAGCCATGATCATTCCGGACTGGCAGTAGCCGCATTGGGGCACCTGCACCGCGATCCACGCCTTCTGCACCGGATGGTTTCCGCCGAGTCCTTCGATCGTGGTGACGTTCGCGCCGGCGCATGCCGAAAGCGGGTACACGCACGAACGCACGGCAGTGCCGTTCACGTGCACCGTGCAGGCGCCGCAGGCGGCGATCCCGCAACCGAACTTCGTCCCGGTCAGGCCCGCGAGCTCGCGGATCGCCCACAGCAGCGGCATCTGGGGGTCGGCGTCGAGGGTCGTCGGCTTGCCGTTGAGGCTCAGTGTGACTGGCATCGTCGCTCCTCTGTCGTGTGGCGGAAATGTTGCGGCAGGCAGGCGCGCCCGGAGTTGCAGCACCTGCCAATCAACATGCCGAAGGCGCCATGGCGCGCCGGAACCCGCGGGAATATCATTTGCGCGTGCCTGAACCGCTCGTCACGCCGCTGCCCAGGAACATGCTCGACGCGATCGCCGATGCGGGCGTCGACCTGGCCGATACCGCACGCGAAGCGCACGTCGATCCCTCCGCGCTGGAGTCGGGCATGACGTTCGCGGAGGTCGAGCGATTCATCGAGGTCGCGTGGCGACGGCTGGACGACCCGGCTTTCGGCCTGCGCGCGGGGTGCGTGTTGCGCCCGGAGCGCTACGGCATCTCGGGCCTCACGGCCATGGCGAGCCCGACCTTCGGCGCGGCGCTGCAACGCAAGGCGCGCTACAACCGGCTCGTGTGGGGCGACAGCTACCGCATCCGGCGCGACGCGCACGAATTCACCGTGTTCACCGAGGCCCCCGACGAATCCAAGCCGTGGAGCTACTCGCGGGTCGACATGGAGTTCGCGTCGCTGGTGACGTTCGGACGCCGTTTCGCGTCACCCCACATCGCGCCGCTGAAGGCGGGGTTCCGGCGGCCCGAGCCCTCGTTCAGGGCGCTGTACGAGGAGGTCTTCCGCTGCCCCGTCGCCTTCGCGCAGCCGGCGAACAGTCTTGGTTTTTCGCAGGCCGACGCGCAGCTCCCGCTCATCTCGGCCGACGCGCGCGCCGCGGAGTGGCTCGAGTTCGGCGCCCGGGCGGCACTCGAACTCATGGACGACAGCGGCGTCACGGCGCGCGTGCGTGCCCAGTTGGAGCGCACGCTGCAAGGCGACGAGCCGACGCTGGCCGCGGTGGCTTCGCAACTGTGCATGAGCGAGCGCACGCTGCAGAGAAGGCTCTCCGCGGAGGGGCAGACCTTCCGCCGCGTGCTGGATGAAATGCGTCGCGACGTGGCGCAGCGGTCGCTCGCCACTGGCAAGCGCAACGTCCCCGAGCTGGCCTACCTGCTGGGGTTCGAGGATTCGAATTCCTTCTATCGCTCGTTCCGTCGCTGGACTGGCACCACGCCGGAGTCGTATCGCAGGGCGGTGAATGAGTAATGAAGCACCGAGGATGGCATTTGCCCACATGGGCATCTATGTCTCAAACATCGAGCTGATGCTCGATTTCTATTCGCGCGTGCTGGGCTTCACGGTCACCGACCGAGCGCGGATTCGAGACGCCGATGTCGCCTTTCTGTCGCGCAACCCCGAGGAACATCACCAGATCGTGCTGGTGCCCGGACGCGACATCACCCACCCTTCCACGATCAACCAGATTTCCTTTCGCGTCGTCTCCCTCTCCGAACTGCGCCGCGTCCATGCCGGTCTTGCGAGCGAGAAGGTTGCAGGCCTGAATCCCACGAACCACGGCGGCTCGTGGTCCGTGTACTTCCTGGATCCGGAGGGAAATCGCATCGAGCTGTTCGCGCAGACGCCCTGGTACATGCCGCCGGTCTCGGCTCCGCTCGATCTGCGCCTGTCCGATGAGGAGATCTACGGGCTGACCGAGGCGATGGTCCAGGCGACCCCGGGACACATGGCACGAGCCGAGTGGTACGAGCAGATGCATCGCCGGATGGTCGACGGAGGAACGATCGAGCACCGCGGCACGGACACGATCGCAGGGACCTAGTCCGCAGCTCCTTTCAGCGCGCACTCTTCAGGGGATGTCGGGCGAAGAACGCGGCCAAGGCTTCTGCGGGATATCCACATCCGTGAACGCCGCAACGCTCGTTCACCGCACACACCTTGCCGTTGCACCGCCACTCCCCTAGCATCGACCGCCGCCGCTCGAAGGAGTATTTTCGATGGCCACGCGTTCCTTGCCCGCCAGGAAGAAGCCGCCCGCCGTCCGGAAGGCATCGGCCGCCGCGCCGGTCCACAACGAGTCGATCGTGGTCTACGTGCACGGCATCGGGCGGCAGCCGCCGCCGGACGCGCTCAAGCTCGAATGGGATCTCGCACTCTTCGGCAAGGATCTGGGCGCACGCAGCCGCATGGCGTACTGGGCCGATCTCGTGCACCCGGCCGCCGCGCCCGGCGCGAAATCCGTGCGCCGGCGCCGAGCCAGCTCGCCGGACGAGATCGACGTGAGCGTGCTGCTCGCCGACGCCGGCCTCGCCGACCCGGACGAAGACGCCCAGGACTACGCACTCGCGCTGATGCGCGGCCTCGGCGTGGAGGAAGCGGCACGCGGCGCGGGCAGCGTGACGCGCAAGGTGCTGCCGCTGCCGGGCTTCCTGCGCAAGCCGATCAGCCGCGCGTTCCTCGAGGCCTTCATCGTGGATACCGCGGCGTACTTCTTCCGCGACGGCCTGCGCGCGCGCATCCGCAAGCGCCTGGCCGACCAACTGCAGCTGCCGAAGGACCAGCCGGTGACGATCGTCGCCCACAGCCACGGCTCGATCGTCGCCTACGAGGTGCTTTCGGCGATGGCCGAGGACGCGCTGGCGCTCGACGCACTGGTCACCATCGGCTCGCCGCTCGGCATTCGAGAGGTGCAGGACTTCCTCGAGCCCGGTTCGCTCGAGATCCCGCCCGTGGTCACGCGCTGGGCCAACTTCGCGGACCTGCTCGACCCGGTGGCACTCGACAGCGGGCTGGCGGGCGACTTTCCGCCGCAGCTGCCCGGCGCCAGCGGCATCCACGACGAAGTGATCGTGAACACGGCCACGCGCCGGCTCGCGGGCTTCAACCCGCATTCGGCAGTGGGCTACCTCGCACACCCAAACGTGCGGCGCGTGGTGGCCGAAGCGATGCGCATGGACGTGGTCGGCCGTTTCGTGATCGCGCGCGACGTGGCCGAGCGGCTCGCGCTGGACGACAGCGTGCGCCAGCCGGTGCTGATCGAGGCGCTCGAGCCCGGCTACCCGGCGCTCGGCGAAGCGCGCGAGCGCATGCGCGACATCGAGAACGCCGAGCGGCAGGCGCTCTCGCCGTCGGGCCGCGCCGAGTCGCCGCCGCCGCTGCGCCTGGAGGACCGCATCGCGAAGCTCGCCGAGCGGCTGCGCAAGGAGATCGTGAGCGACGCCCGGGCCGCGGAGATCGACCCGCTGCGCCGCTTCGTCGCCGCGCGGCTCACGGCGAGTGAACTGCGGCAGATCGGCCAGTCGCACCATGACCTGCGCGTCTACGCGGTCTGGCGCAGCGCGCGCAAGGCCAAGCACACCTGGCGCTCGATGCGGCCCATCAAGGCCGACGCCGCGTTGACGAGCTTCGGCGCCGACGGCCGCGGCGTGACCTGGGCCGTGCTCGACACCGGCATCCAGGGCGACCATCCGCACTTCGACGGCGTGATCCAGGCGGTGTGGGACTGCACGCTCCACGGCCCGCCGGTGTCCGTGCCGCCGGACCGGTCGCGCGACCGCGACGGCCACGGCACTCACGTGGCCGGCATCGTCACCGGCCGCCGCGCCGACGGCGCGGGCAGCCAGCGCGGCGTCGCGCCGGCCACGCGGCTCGTGGTCTACAAGGTGCTGAAGGACAACGGCGAAGGCGAGGACGCCTGGATCATCAAGGCGCTCGACCACATCGCCGAGCAGAACGAGCAGGTCACCGACGGGCTCGCGATCCACGGCGTGAACCTCAGCCTCGGCGGCCCCTTCGACAACACCGTGTACGGCTGCGGCTTCTCGCCGCTGTGCGCCGAGCTGCGCAGGTTGTGGAGCGCCGGCGTGCTGGTGGTCGTCTCGTCGGGCAACGAAGGCACGATGCAGGTGAGCACGCCCGACGGCGAGGCCGACATCAACTCGGTGATGTCGATCGGCGACCCGGCCAACCTGGAGGAATGCATCGCGGTGGGCTCCGTGCATGCCGACCGGCCGCACCTCTACGGCATCTCGTCGTTCTCCTCGCGCGGCCCCACCGCCGACGGCCGCACCAAGCCCGACGTCGTTGCGCCGGGCGAGCGCATCAGCTCGTGCAACGCGGCGTTCCGCGCCCGCGATCCGGAGTCGCTGTATCGCGAGGAAAGCGGCACCAGCATGGCCGCCCCGCACGTGTCCGGCCTGCTCGCCGCCTTCCTGTCGGTGCGGCGCGAGTTCCAGGGCCGGCCCGACCAGGTGAAGCGCATCCTGGTCGACACCTGCACCGACCTCGGCCGCGACCGCTACCACCAGGGCCACGGCATGCCGAACCTGATGCAGATGCTGCTGGCCGTCTGAGCGGGCCACGATGCGCTCGCGCCCGGGGTCCCGCACACGCACTGCGCTCGTCGTCGGAGGCGGACACAACGGGCTGGTCTGCGCGTTCTACCTCGCGCGTGCCGGCTTCGCCGTCACGGTGCTCGAGCGACGCGGGGTGGTCGGCGGCGCGGCGGTCACCGAGGAGTTTCATCCCGGGTTCCGAAACTCGGTCGCGAGCTACACCGTCAGCCTGCTCGCGCCCAAGGTGATCCACGACATGCGCCTGCACGACCGCGGGCTGACGATTCTCGAGCGGCCCTTCTCCAATTTCCTGCCGCTGGAAGACGGCCGCTATCTCGAGCTGGGCGGCGGCCTCGAGCGGACCCAGCGTGAATTCACGAAGTTCTCCGCGCGCGACGCCGAGCGGCTGCCCGCGTACTACGAGGCGCTCGACGGCGTCGGCGACCTGCTGCGCGAGCTGTCTCTGCAGACGCCGCCCGACCTTGCCGCGCTGGTGCACTCGGGAACGCGCGGCCTGCGGCAGGCGCGCGCGTTCGGCGCCTTGTCCCTGGAGCAGCGGCGCGACCTGCTCGATCTCTTCACCGAATCAGCGGCCGACTTCCTCGGCGGCTGGTTCGAGTCCGACCCGGTGAAGGCGGCCTTCGCGTTCGACAGCGTGGTCGGCAACCTCGCGAGCCCGCGCACCCCCGGCTCGGCCTACGTCCTGCTTCACCACACCTTCGGCGAAATCAACGGCAAGAAGGGCCTCTGGGGCCATGCGGTGGGCGGGATGGGCGCGATCACGCACGCCATGGAAGGCGCCTGCCGGGATGCCGGCGTCGCGATCGAGCTGGACGCGCCGGTCGCGCAGGTGCTGGTCGATGCAGGCCGCGCCCGCGGCGTGCGGCTCGAGAGCGGCCGCGAGCTGCCTGCCGATGTCGTCGCCGCCAACGTCAACCCGCGGCTGCTGTTCGACGCGCTGGTGCCGCCCGAGGCCTTGCCGCAGGCGTTCCGCAGCCGGATGCAGCGCTATCGATGCGAGTCCGCCACCTTTCGCATGAACGTGGCCCTGTCCCGGCTTCCCACCTTCACCTGCCTGCCGCAGGCGGGCCCTCACTTGTCCAGCGGCATCGTGCTGGCGCCATCGCTCGACTACATGGATGCGGCGTGGCGCGACGCGATCCGGCACGGCTGGTCGCGCCGCCCCGTCGTGGAGATGCTGATCCCGAGCACGGTGGACGACAGCCTGGCGCCGCCGGGCGCGCACGTGGCCAGCCTCTTCTGCCAGCACTTCCGGTACGCGCTGCCCGAAGGCCGGTCCTGGGACGACGCCAGGGCGCCGGCCGCGGAGCTGATCCTCCAGACCGTGGACGATTTCGCGCCCGGCTTCAAGGACTCGGTGGTCGGCGTCATGTCGCTCTCGCCGCTGGACCTGGAACGCAAGTTCGGCCTCGTGGGCGGCGACATCATGCATGGCAATCTTTCGCTCGACCAACTGTGGGCGGCCCGCCCAATGCTCGGCCACGGCGACTACCGCAGCCCCATCGAGGGCCTCTACATGTGCGGCTCCGGCACGCACCCCGGCGGCGGCGTCACCGGCATGCCGGGCCACAACGCCGCGCGCGAGATCCTGCGCGACGCGAACCGGCTGACGGCGATCAGGCTGATGCTGCGCGGAGAGTGATCCGTGAAATCCCCCCGGATTGCGGGCCGGCACCCGAATGCGTGGTGCCCCCATTCGCGCGCCGCTGTGCACACTGGAACCCGAGCACCCGGAGGAGTTCCATGCAGGTCAACGCCCCGAAACGAAAGGGCAAGTCGCCGCTCGGCCCGTACTTCTGGCACTTCGTCGTCCTGGGGCTCGTCGTTGCGAGCAACTGGTTGATCCTGTGGTTCAGGTCCTGAGGCACGCCTACTGAGCCTTCACCACCCCGCACGCCAGCCGGGCCCCGGCATTCCCGGTCGGCTGCGTCTTGTAGTCGTCCGGCTGCGCATGCACGATGAGCCCCTTGCCGACGACATCGCCCGCCCCGCTGCCCACGCTCACGCCGGACAGCATGAAGCGCGCCTCGGCCACGCCGCTGCCATCGGCCTTCAAGGCCGGCATGTCGCCCGCATGGTGCGGTGCGTCAAGCGGGCCATGAGGCTTCCCATCGGGATTGAAGTGCCCGCCCGCGCTGCTGGCGTCCGGGCTGGAGCAGTCGCCTTTCTCATGCAGGTGGAAGCCGTGCTCGGCGTTCGGCTTCAGGCCGGTGACGCGGGCCTGCACGGCCACCTGGCCGCCCTGCATCGTGAACGTGACGGTTCCGGCGGCGGCGTTGCCCGCGGTGGGCTGCAGCGTGGCCGTGGCCTGCTGCGCCATGGCGCTGGATGCGGCCAGGGTGAGCATCGCGAGCGCGAGCAGGGTGGGCTTTGAAGCGGGTGCGTGCATGTCGTCCTCCAGATCGTTTCGTCGTTCGCCGAATCTTGCGCGCGCCGCTCAATGCGCAAGGACCGCGACGTGGTCGGCGAGCGCGAGGCACGACGTGAGCCCCGGCGACTCGATGCCGAACAGGTTCACGAGGCCGGGCACGCCATGGTCGCGCGGGCCCTGCACCACCCAGTCGCGCGGCGGCTCGCCGGGGCCCGACACCTTCGGGCGGATGCCCGAGTAGGCGGGCAGGAGGGCGTTGTCCGGCAGCCCCGGCCAGTAGCGGCGGATGGCGGCATGGAAGCCGTCGGCACGCCGCGGGTCGACGCGATAGTCCAGCGGGCCGTCGTCGTCGAGCCACTCGGTGTCGGGGCCGAAGCGCGCCTGGCCGGCGAGGTCGAGCGTGATGTGCACGCCGAGGCCGGCGTGATCGTGCATCGGGTAGACGAGCCGCGAGAACGGGGCCCGGCCCGAGAGCGCGAAGTACGTGCCCTTGCACCGGTGCGCGGGCGGCACGTGGCGCGGGTCGAGCCCTTCGATGCGGAGCGCGAGCGCGGCGGCATGCAGCCCGGCGCTGTTCACGAGCGTGCGGGCGAAGAGCCGCATCGGCGCGTCGCCGCCCACCTCGATGTCCACGCCGCCATCGACCGCGCGGCCGCGCTCCACCGGGCTGCGGAACGCCAGCATCGCGCCGTGCGACTCGGCGTCGCCGCGCAGCGCGAGCATGAGGCCGTGGCTGTCGACGATGCCGGTGGACGGCGAGTGCAGCGCAGCCACGCAGCGCAGCGCCGGCTCCATCGCGCGCGCCTGCGCGCCGTCGAGCCAGGCGGCGTCGTTCACGCCGTTGTCCAGCGCCTGCCGGTGCAAGCCCTGCAGCGCCGGCAGCTGGCTCTCGTCGGTGGCCACGACGAGCTTGCCGCATCGGCGGTGCCCCACGCCGTGCTCTGCGCAATAGGCATACAGCCGCTCGCGGCCGGCCACGCACAGCGCGGCCTTCAGCGAGCCGGTGGCGTAGTAGAGCCCGGCATGGATCACCTCGCTGTTGCGCGAGCTGGTCTCGGTGCCGATGGCCCCGTGCGCTTCGAGCACCACGACTTCGCGGCCCTGCAGGGCGAAGGCTCGCGCCGCCGCCAGGCCGACGACGCCGGCGCCGACGATCGCGACGTCGACGCGTTCGGTCACGCCGCGCCCCCACCCCGGACCTCTCCCGCGCGCGGGAGAGGGAGCAGGCGGTGGCTACGCATGCAGGCTCAGGCCGGCGAAGTGGGCGCGCTTGAGCCGCGGGGAGCGGCGATAGCGCGGGTCGCCGTACTGCTCCTGCAGGTGCTCCAGCACCTCGAGCACGGTGGAGGCGCCCAGCGTGTCGGCCCACGCGAGCGGGCCCACCGGGTAGGCCGTGCCGAGCACCATCGCGATGTCGATGTCGGCCGCACTGGTGCCCGTCCAGGTCATCACGTCGCAGGCTTCGTTGGCGATCTGGCACACGGTGCGCATCACCGCGAGGCCGGCCACGTCGCCGAGCGTGAGCAGCCCGATGCCGGCCGGCGAGAGCAGCGCGGCGAGCACCGACAGCTCGCCCTCGGCACCCGCGCTCGCGGCGGCCCCCACGAGCCGCGTGGTGGCGAAGTCGCGCGCCAGGTCGAGCAGCAGCATGCGGCCGCCCTCGCCCGCGCCGCGCTCGGTGGCCGTGCGTCCGTCCGTGAGCGCCACGCGCGTGTCGCCGAAGGCCAGCACGCGGGCCGGCAGCGCCGCGTCGTCCTCCACGGCGACGCCGGCGGCGCGCAGGCGCGTGACGAGCGGCTCGAGCAGGCCGGCGTCGGCCGGCACGCGCAGCGGCACTGCCGGCACCGCCGCGGGCGCCAGCGCCGGCGCCACGGGCTTGACGGCGCCGGGCCGGTAGTCGTAGAAGCCGCGCCCGGTCTTGCGGCCGTAGTGGCCGGCGCGTACCAGCTCCTGCTGGATCGGGTGCGGCGCGTAGCGGGCGTCCCACTGCGTGGCCTCGAACACCGAATTGGTCACGGCCTGGTTCACGTCCACGCCGATGAGGTCGATCAGCTCGAACGGACCGAGCGCGAAGCCGCCGGCCTCGGTGAGCAGGCGGTCGATGGCGGCTACCGAGGCCAGCCCTTCCGCGAGCAGCCGCAGCGGCTCACCGTAATAGGGCCGCGCGACGCGGTTGACGATGAAGCCGGCGGTGTTCGGCGCCGACACCGGCGTCTTGCCCCAGGCCCGCGAGAGGGTGCGCATCAGCGCCGCGAGCAGCGGGTCGGTCTCGAGCCCGCGCACGATCTCCACCAGCTTCATGCGCGGCGCGGGATTGAAGAAGTGCCAGCCGATCAGGCGCTGCGGGTGCTGCAGTCCCTGCGCGATGGCGGTGATGGAGATCGACGACGTGTTGGTGGCGAGCACGGTGCGGTTGGACACCACGTGCTCGATCTCCCGGAAAAGCGACTGCTTGGCCTCCAGGTTTTCCGCCACGGCCTCCACGACGAGCCCGCAGCCTTCGAGGGCGTCCATGGAGTCCACGGCCGTGATGGCGCCGAGCATCGTCTCGCGCTGTTGCTCGTCGATGCGCCGGCGCTGCACGCCGCCGGCCAGGTCGGCGGCGATGCGCTCGATGGCCTTCGCGGTGGCGCCGGGATGGGCATCGAGCAGCCGCACGCGGTGCCCGCTGCCGGCGGCCACCTGCGCGATGCCGCCGCCCATGCTGCCGGCGCCGATGACGCCGACGATCGTTCCGGTATCAAGCTGGTAGTCCATGGTGCTCCGGCGGTTTAGCGGTCGGTGAACGTGGGCGCACGCTTGCCGAGGAACGCCTCGACGCCTTCGGTGTAGTCGCGGGCCTGCGCCATGTCGCGCTGCACCTGCGCCTCCATCGACAGCGCCTCCTCGTAGCCGAGGCCCACGGCGGCGTCGATCGCGAGCCGCGTCTGCGCCAGCGCCCGCGTGGGCAGCGCGGCCAGGCGCGCGGCGAGCGCGCCGGCGGCGTCGGCCAGCGCGGCATCGTCCACCACCTGCCAGATGAGGCCCATGCGCTGTGCGTCGTCGGCCGGGAGCTTGTCGCCCGTCATCGCCAGCGCGAGCGCCCCGGCACGGCCGACGAGGCGCGGCAGCAGCCACGTGCCGCCGCAGTCGGGCACGAGCCCGATCTTCGAGAAGGCCTGGATGAAGCTGGCGGAGCGCGCTGCGATCACGATGTCGCAGCCCAGGGCGAAGTTGGCGCCCGCCCCGGCCGCCACGCCGTTCACCGCCGCCACCACCGGCACCGGCATCGAGCGGATGCGCAGCGCCAGCGGCTTGTACAGGCGCTCGACGACGTTGCCCACCACCGCGCCGCTGCTGATCTCGGCGAGATCCTGCCCCGCGCAGAAGGCGCGCCCGGCGCCGGTGATCAGCACGCAGCGCACGGCGGGGTCGTCGGCCGCGGCCTCGAGCTGGGCGCGCAGTTGCCGGTGCATCTCGGCGGTGAAGCTGTTCAGTGCCTGCGGGCGGTTCAGCGTGAGGGTACGCACGGCACCCGTGGTGGCGGCGAGCACGAGGGTGTCGGACATGGCTGTTCCTCCAGAAGGGGCGTGCCGAAGATCATATGTCGCGGCCCGGGAGCTGCGTAGACTGGCCGCATGCCCCGCTCTTTAAAGCTCGTCCTCGGTGCCCTCGGCGTGCTCCTGGCGCTCCTGGTCGTGGCCGCCGTCGTGATCGCGGCCACGTTCGACCCCAACGCCTACAAGCCGCAGCTCGTGGAGCTCGTGAAGCAGAAGACGCAGCGCACGCTGCAGATCCCCGGGAAGATCGAGCTCTCGTTCTTCCCGAGCCTGGGCGCTCGGCTGGGCGCGCTGTCGATCTCGGAGCATCGCTCGGCGGCGCCTTTCGCGTCCGTGGAATCGGCGCGCGTGTCGCTCGCGCTGATGCCGCTGCTGCGGCGCGAACTCGTGGTCGACCGCATCGAGGTGCAGGGCCTGCGCGCGAATCTCAGGCGCTTCCAGGACGGCCGCACGAACGTGGACGACCTGATCGGCAAGGACAAGCCCGCGGCCGCCCCCGGCGCATCGGCGCCCGAAGCGGGTGCAGGCGCCGCGCGCCTGGACATCGCCGGCATCGACGTGCGCAACGCCCTGCTGTCGATCGACGACCAGCGCGACAGCCGCCGCCTCGAGGTCGCCGTGGCCACGCTGAGCACCGGCCGCATCGCGCCGGGCGCGCCGGGCAAGGTGAAGCTCGATGGGCAAGTGAAGGCCAGCAAGCCCGCGCTCGATGCACACGTGCAGCTCGCCGGCGGCTACCTGCTCGACGTGCCCGCCCAGCGCTACGCCTTCGACGACGTGCACGCGCAGATAAAGGGCACGCTCGACAAGGCGCCGATCGACCTCACGCTCGACGTGCCGCAGCTGGCCATCGACAAGGACGTGAAGGCGCAGAAGATCGAGGCGCGGCTGCGGCAGGTGCAGGGCGAGCGCAGCATCGACGCGCGGCTCACCTTGCCGGCCTTCACCGGAACGCCGCAGGCCATGCGCACCACGCTCGCGCTGGCGGTCGACGGCAAGCAGGGCGACCGCGCGTTCCAGGCCGCCGGCGACGGCACGCTGAACGTCGACCTCGACAAGCGCAACGCGACGCTGGACCTGAAAGGCAAGCTCGACGCGAGCAACTTCACGGCGCGCGTCTGGCTCGCACGCTTCGCGCCGCTGTCGATGCGCTTCGACGTGGCGCTGGACTCGCTGGACGCCGACCGCTACCGCAGCGCGCCAGCGACTGCCGCGGCGCACAAGCCCGCGCCCGAAACGCCGATCGACCTGTCCGCCCTGAAAGACGTGGAGCTGCGCGGCGCGCTGAAGGTGGGCACGTTGAAGGTGGCCGGCCTGCAGGCGTCCGATGTGCGTGCGGACCTGCGCGCAGCCGGCGGCCGGCTCGATGTCGAGCCGGTCTCGGCGAAGCTCTATCAAGGCAGCCTGAGCGGCAGCGCGGCGCTCGTCGCTGCGTCGCCGCCGCGCTTCGCGATGCGCCAGACGCTTGCCGGCGTGCAGCTCGGGCCGATGCTGAAGGACTTGACGGGCAAGAATATCGTCGATGGCCGCGGGAAGCTGGCGCTCGACGTCACGACGCAGGGCGCGCTCGTCTCCACGCTGAAGAAAAGCCTGGCCGGCACGGCGCGCGTCGAACTGCGCGACGGTGCGGTGCGCGGCATCGACCTGGGCCGCATCGCGACCACCGCCGGCGGCAGCGGCACGGGGTCGAGCGGCGACAAGACGGAGTTCAGCCAGCTCGACGCCACCTTCCGCATCGCTGGAGGCGTGGCGCACAACGACGACCTGCTGGGTGTCTCGACGCTGTTGCGCGTGACCGGAGACGGCGAGATCGACATCGGAAACGACCGGCTCGACTACCTGTTGAAGGCCGAGCTCGCCGGACCGGTCAAGCGCTTGCAGGGCACGGTGCCGGTTCGGCTGCGCGGGCCGTTCACGTCGATCGGCTACAGCGTGGACATGGGCAGCCTCGCGAAGGAGGCGGTGAAGGGGCGGCTGGAGAAGGGCGTGGGGGACAGGCTGA